>Ga0209380_10000675_pt1 | contig 24157 bp, 20 predicted proteins | sample HubBroMetageWFT6_FD_188347 | JGI IMG/M metagenome (GOLD analysis project Ga0209380, IMG submission 188347) | Warmed and freeze-thawed soil microbial communities from the Hubbard Brook experimental Forest, New Hampshire - Hubbard Brook CCASE Soil... | ecosystem: Environmental > Terrestrial >... | reverse complement strand
CTGGCGGCCGCGCTCGCGAACCCCTGGGCGGTCCTCGTATTGTCCGGCGCCGTGACCCGCGAGCAGCTCGCCGAGAACCTGTCGGCCCTGACGGCCACCGGGCTCGACGACCTGGATCTCGATATGGCCGAGCCCGCCGCCGCGTACTGGTCGGCCCGGTCGCGCCGGCCCTGGAGCTGACGGCAGGGACGTGCCGCGGGCGAAGCTTAGCTCCCGGCTGAGCCGGGCACGATCTGGACTATCTGACGCGGAGCCCGATGCGCGCCGCGGCAAACCTCGGCGGCGGCTCGCCGGAGCCAGCCCGAGCCGCCCCCACAGCGACCTGGGGGATCAAGATCATGAACGCTGCGCCTGCTCCGGCCATCCCGGAGGTACTCGAAAACCCGATCCTGGACAAGGGAACGGCGTTTACCGAGTCAGAACGTGACGATCTCGGGCTTACGGGGCGCCTGCCGTCGGCGGTGCTGACGCTTGATCAGCAGGCCGAGCGCGCCTACCGGCAGATGAAGCGGCAGCGCGACGACCTCGCGAAGAACGTGTACATGGAGCAGCTGCACGACCGCAACGAGGTTCTGTACTACAGGGTGCTAGCCGACCACCTGACCGAGCTCCTGCCCGTGGTGTACGACCCGGTGATCGGGGACGCGATCGAGCAGTACTCCCATGAGTACCGGCGGCCCCGCGGCCTCTACCTGTCGATCGACAAGCCGGACGACATGGACAAAGCGTTCGATACGCTCGGACTCGGTCCTGGCGACGTGGACCTTATCGTCTGCAGCGACGCCGAGGAGATCCTGGGCATCGGCGACTGGGGCGTGGCCGGCAGCATGATCTCGGTCGGCAAGCTCGCCGTGTATACCGCCGCGGCCGGAATCGACCCGCGCCGGGTGGTCCCGGTGTCGCTCGATGTCGGCACGAACAACGAGGGGCTGTTGAACGACCCGCTGTACCTGGGGTACAGGCACGCACGCGTCCGCGGCGCCGACTACGACGCGTTCATCAAGAAGTACCTGCAGACGGCGTCGGCGCGGTTCCCGAACGCGCTGCTGCACTTCGAGGACTTCGGCGCGGACAACGCCCGGCGGATCCTGCTCACCTACCGGGACCAGTACCGGATCTTCAACGACGACATGCAAGGCACCGGCGTGATCGTCATGGCCGGGCTGTTCAGCGCGCTGAAGGTAACCGGCGACCGGTGGCGGGACCAGCGAGTCATCGTCTTCGGCGGCGGCACCGCCGGTATCGGCATCGCCGACCAGATCCACGATCAGATGGTCCGCGACGGGCTGGACTCCGGCCAGGCAACCCGGCAGATCTGGATCGTTGACCTGCCCGGCCTGCTCACCGACGACATGACCAACGGCATGCTGGACTACCAGCGTCCGTACGTCCGCCCTGCCTCCGAGATCGCCGACTGGGAGAAGTCACCGGTCCAGATAGACCCGGCGGCGGCGGTGCGGTGGCCGGAAATGGCCGCCCTCCAGCAGGCGCGCGCTACCTCCGGCATCATCGGCCTGCAGACCGTGGTCGAGAAGGTGAAGCCGACCATCCTGATCGGCACCTCGACGACGCACGGCGCCTTCACCAAGGACGTGGTGGAAGCGATGAGCGCCGGCGTCAGCCGGCCGGTCATCTTCCCGGTCTCCAACCCGACCTCCAAGATCGAGGCCCTGCCGACCGACATCATCACCTGGTCCAAGGGCCGCGCTCTGGTCGCGACCGGGCTGCCGTGGGAGCCGTTCGACTATGACGGGGTGAGCTATTACTTCGGCCAGGCGAACAACGCCCTGGTCTATCCGGGTCTGGGCCTCGGGACGATCGTGTCCCGCGCATCCAAGGTCACCGACGGGATGCTGCGCGCGGCGGCCGAGGCCGTCGCCGGTCAGGTCGACGTCTCCGAGCCAGGTGCCGGGCTGCTGCCCGCGGTAGAGAACCTGCGGGCCTCGTCGGCGACCTCGGCGATCGCGGTGGCGAAGGCCGCAATCGCCGACGGCGTCGCTACCGCCAAGGCCGACAACCTCGTCCAGGCCGTGGAGGACGCCATGTGGCAGCCGGTCTACATGAACGGGGCCGGGCGGTAAGTGAGCCCGCCCCCTACGCTCCCCAGATACGCGATGGGCCGATAGGGCCTGCCGCGACGGGGACCCCGGCGCTAGACCGACTCACTCGGCGGCGCGTAGGCATGCTCGGCCGCGGCGAACAGTTCGCCAAGCTCGGCGTGAGCCCCGGTGGAGCCGAGCACGAAGGCGGTGCGGCACCGTCCGGCGGAGCACGACAGCTCCTTTTCCGAACGAACCGTGGTTTCCCCGGACGGAGTCACCGCGAGGAGGAATTGTGGATGACAGGGCTGTGGACCGAGCGGCCGGGCACGTGTCGTCGGCCCAGCTGGCAGTTCGCGACTGGCTGCTTGCCGGGCTGTCGTTTTCCACAGCAATGTACGAGGCAATATGTTTCCTGGCCCTTGGGAAAGTCTTTGCAGGGTTTCAGAGCGGGAACCTCGCGTTCCTCGGGTTCGGGGTCGCCGGCACCCGGCCGCCCGCAGGCCCGAACCCGGTCACGGTAGTCATCTCGCTGGCTGCGTTCGCAGGCGGCGTAGCGCTGGCGATGCCAATCCTGAAGGTCTTCGGTGACGATCAGGAGACAAGCAGCAACGTCGTCCACGCGTGGTCCCGCCCGGTCTCCATCGCGCTCGCCATTGCGCTCATCCTGCAGGCCGCGTTCTTCGGTGTCTGGTTCACGGCTGCTTCGCCCTTCAGTCTCGCCTACGTTCTGGTCGCCTTGGCCGCGTTCGCGATGGGGCTGCAGGCGAATGCCGTCCGCTCACTCCGGGTGCTGGGCGTTTCGACCACCGCCTTTACCGCCACCTACCTCGACCTGGTGAGCGGCCTCGCCACCTTTGGGCTCACAGCGCCCACCGCGCGGCGCTTCACCGCGACCGTGGTCAGCGTGGCCCTCGGCGGCTTCCTCGGCGACTGGATGCTCGGCCACGCCCACTCGTACGCAGCGCTGGTGCCACCGGTCGTGACCGCCGTCGTCATCGCAATCGCTTGGGTGGGCCTGAAGCCGCGTGCCGCCTTAAGCCCAGGCAAGGGGAATTGGCCCCGACCCGAGTACAGACAGCATCGGCCGCATGGCGTCGGTGACTGGCTTGAGTGCGTCGTCATCGGGCAGCCGACCGAGTCGGGGCGGGACCTTGGCGTCGATCGCTGCGGCGACGGCATTGAGTGCCGCGGTCAGCTGGCGTACCGCGTCGGGTGACGGAACGGGCGCGCCGCGGCGGATCGCTGCCCCGGTGACGGTGGCCGCGTCGGTCACTCCGTCGAGAGCGACGATCGCAGGCCACCAGGCTGACGCGCGGCGGCTGACGGCTGCCGGCTCGGCCATTGCCCGCTGGTACTCCCCGTGCAGGTCGCCGAGAGCACGGCGGGCCGTGCGGCCCAGTTGCCATCTGCGGCCGTCGGCCGCCGCATCCGGAGCCGGGATGAGTTCCGCCTCGAAGTACGGGCGGACGTCGCGCAGCGAGGCGGCGAACTGCCGTGGCAGGTGCGAGTGCCAGCTGCTCGGCCACGTCACGTACCCGGCGAGCAGCACGATCGCGCAGCCGAGCACCGTGTCGACCAGCCGCTCTTGGGGGAGCTGCCAGCCGGCAGGCTTCAGCAGGTCAATCAGCAGCAAGATCATCGGGGTCGTGAACGCAGCCCCCAGCCCGAAATTGCGGAGCCGCCCGTAGGGCTGCCCTGCGGCCAGTACGGCCATCGGGACCAGAAGCCACGGGCCGTAAGGAACCGCCGCCAGGATGACGGCGCCGAGCTCCGCTCCGATGATCGTGCCGATGCCGCGCTGGATGGCGCGGGCGAACACCGAGCCGTTGTCGGGCTTGACCACGATGACGACGGTGAGCACCACCCAGTAGGACCGCTGTAGCGGAAGCACCTCACTCGCCACGGCGGCTATGCCCACGGACAGCATCAGCCGGATGGTCCAGTTCCATTCGAGCCGTCCGCCCAGAAGCTGGTCGAGCAGGGTGCGGAGCAAGGCCCGGGCCCGCTTGTGCGGCGGCGTCCGCGGCGCCGGGCGTGGCGGCGTTGCGGGCGTCCAGGCGATAGCGCGCGCGAGCGCCGCCAGGGCATCCCGCAGCTCGACCGAGCCGGGGCTGGACGACCAGGGGGGCGGATTCGCCTGCACGCCGGGCAAGGGTTCGGGGCCCTCCTGGTCAGCGGTGCGCGGACCACCCGCCTTCCGGACACCGCCGGCCGCGATGGTGTCGGCCAGCCGGTCGAGGGCGCTGGTGACGGCCGGCGGCGGCCGGTTCCCTTCGTGGCGAAGCGTGACAACCGCCTCGGTCATTCTGGAACTGGCGTTAAGCACCTCCATCAGGTGCGTCATGGACCGGCTTCGGCCGCCCGCCGTCGCCCGCGCGGTCAGCAGGGTGTCATACCCGGTGTTGAGCGCGATCGTAACCGCGTGCGGTGCCGCCGCGGCCTGGTCGGCGCCGATCGCGCGCAGATCGTCGGCGAACGCGTGGTAGACGCCGGCGACGGCGTTCTGTTCGGCCGACCGGGGTGACAGCAGCCAGCCTGGCACCAGGAGCAGCAGCGCCCAGACGATGCCGGCGAGGAATCCCGCGATGACGGCCCACCAGGGCCGTAGCGTGCCCAACGGCCCGAGGCCTAGCGTGGCGAAGACGAGCAGCTGCAGCCCGGTGACCGATCCGGTGCTGCCCAGCCTGGAGATCAGGGCAGAGATGGCCGCGACGACAACCAGGCAGGCCACCGCGACCCACCCCCGGTTGTGGATCAGCATCCCGATCACCAGGCCGGGCGCGGCGCCCAACACAGCGGCGGCGACTATCCGCCTGACCCGCACCACGTACGGGCCGCTGGTGTCGGTGACCGTGGCTACCAGCCCGCCTATCGTCGGCACAACCCCGACGTCGCGGCGGCCGACCACGATACCCACTGACAGCGGCGCGCAGATGGCAAGGGCAGCACGGACCATCGCACCCCACGGGACCGGCGCGGGCCTGGGCCGCATGGCCTCGGTCAGCCAGCCGGGCATCGCCTTGGCCAGCCAGCCCGGGACGACCGCCTCGCGGAGCCGCACGGTACGGCCGTGCAGGATCGTCATGGGTCCTCACTGCCCGGCGATCTTCGTTCCGGCCAGGCCCGTCCTGGCGGCGCGCAGGGCTCATGCGAGGTCCTCGATCGTGACCACGACGAATGGCTGTGCCTTCGAGCCCAGCCTCTACCCCGGTGGGCCGCATACCCGGCGGTGCCCCGCGTAATCCCTGCATAGTTCACCGCGCTCATTTTCATCTCATCTGGATCGCGGAGGATCGGCTACGGCGCGACGCGCGCGGCGTGAAGTCCATGAGTCAAGGCATCGAGGAAGGAGAGCGTAATGAGCTCGAACGAGAACCCGGCACCGCACCACGAGTCCCCTAGCCTCGGGAATCCGGATCAGCCCCCGGAAGGCATGGCGAACATCACCGGGGATCCAGCCAGCGCGAGGATGACCGGACCGCGAAACCCGGTGCTGGAGAGCCAGTTCCCCAATGTGCTCACCGCGCCGGGGACCGACATCAGCACTCAGCCGTTCTTCTGGTCCTCGTTCAACATCGCGCCCCGGCGCCAGCAGCGCGGCGGCTGGGCCCGCGAGGTCACCCAGCCCGACTTCGCGATCTCCGACGAGATCGCCGGGGTGAACATGTACCTCGAGGCGGGCGGCATTCGTGAGCTGCACTGGCACCAGACCGCCGAGTGGGCGATCATGACGGAAGGCAAGTGCCGGATCACGACCCTCAGTCGTGAGGGAAAGCCGAGCGTCGAGGACGTCTTCAAGGAAGACCTCTGGTTCTTCCCGTCCGGGCTGCCGCACTCCTTGCAGGGACTCGGCCCGGACGGCGCGGAATTCGTTATCGCCTTCGACGATGGCTCCCAGTCCGAGAGCAACACGCTGCTGCTGACGGACTGGTTCGCGCACACCCCGCCCGACGTGCTGGCGAAGAACTTCCGGGTGGCCCAGGAGGTATTCGACGACATTCCGCTGCACAACCTCTGGATCTTCCCCGGCGACGAACCCGGCGATCTCGAGGCGGACCAGGTCGCGGCCGGCGTCGAATGGGGCGGGACGGAGCCGGTGATCTTCCGCATGTCGGAGTTGAAGCCCGTGTATGAGAACAGCGGCGGCAGCATCCGGGTCGCCGACAGCACGAACTTCCCGGCGGCCAAGACGGTCGCGGCTGCCCTGGTCGTGATCAAGCCAGGCTCGATGCGGGAACTGCACTGGCACCCGAACGCCGACGAGTGGCAGTACTACATGCAAGGTTCCGCGCGGATGACGGTGTTCAACACCGGCCCGCACGCCAACACCACCGACTTCCGCGCTGGTGATGTCGGGCTGGTCCGGCGCAATCTCGGCCACTACGTCGAGAACACCGGCGACGATGACCTGATCTTCATCGAAACGTTCCGCAGCGACCACTACGAAGAAGTCTCGCTGGCCAACTGGCTCAGCCACCTGCCGCCGAAGCTCGTTTCCGCGCATCTGAACATTCCCGAGGAGACCCTCGCGAGGTTCCCGCGCGGCGCGCAGGGGATCGTGCCGCTGCCATAGCCGTGCCTGCCCAGGCGGCAAAGGTACCTAAGCTAAGAGCGCTCCGGAGGCTATGGAGGACTGATGGAATACCGGCTGCTCGGCAGCAGCGGCTGCGCGGTGTCAGCTCTCGCGCTCGGCACGCTGACCTTCGGCAACGAGACCGACCAGGCAGAGTCGTTCAGCCAGCTCGACCGTTTCACCGAGAGCGGGGGAACTTTGGTCGACAGCGCCGACGTGTACGCGGACGGTCGAGCCGAGGAGATCATCGGGCGCTGGCTGGCCGACCGGCCGGGGAGACGTGAGCTTGTCGTTCTGGCCACCAAGGGCCGGTTCCCCACGGACGAGAGCCCCAACGGGCACGGGCTGTCCCGCCAGCATCTCTCGCTGGCTCTGGAGGCGTCGCTGCGCCGGCTGAACGTGGACACCATCGACCTGTACCAGGTGCACGCCTGGGACCCGCTGACCCGGCTGGAGGAGACGCTGCGCTTTCTCGACGATGCTGTGCGCGCCGGGAAGATCAACTACGTCGGGCTATCCAACTTCACTGGCTGGCAGCTGCAGAAGGCAGTGGACCTCGCGGAGTTCCGCGGGTTTTCGGCCCCGGTGTCCATGCAGGCGCAGTACAACCTGCTGGCCCGCGCGGTCGAATGGGAGATCGTGCCCGCCTGCCAGGCCGCCGGGCTCGGCATGCTCGCCTGGTCCCCGTTGGCCAGCGGGTGGCTGACCGGCAAGTACCGGCAGGGCGAGCCGCCCTCGGCCGGTACCCGGGTGGTGGAGAACGCCGACGAGGGGATGCGGATCTGGAACCAGCGCGGCCAGTCCGAGCAGACATGGCAGGTGCTCGACGCGGTGCGCACAGTTGCCGAGGGCCGCGGCGTGTCTCCTGCCCAGGTGGCCATAGCGTGGCTGATGGCCCGGCCCGCGGTATCGTCGGTGATCCTCGGCGCCCGAAGCATGGACCAGCTGAGCGACAACATGGCCGCGGCCGTGCTGAAGCTGACGCCCGAGGAGACCCGCGGGCTGGACGAGGCGAGCCAGCCGCCGACCCCGGACTACCCCTACGGTGCCCCCGGACAGTCCCAGCGCGCCCGCCGCATCCAAGGGGGAAGATTCTGAGGGCGCGGGTCGCCGCTAACAGACTTGCCCGAGGACACTGCCCTGGATCACCGGTCAGGGGCGGGCCAGCTCGTCGAACCACTAGCTTCACGTTTCCCAGGCGACCGGCGCCGGTCCCCTCCCAGGCGGCATGGCACAACGCAGCCCGCCGAGGCGCGCTGCGGAACTGGAGGCCGGCTGGCCAGGCAGTCCATCGCCAGGCGCGCGTCTTCGGAGTTCGCGGGATGGCTGTCCCGGCGTCACCTGGCCACCTCGCCCGCCGTGCGCATGTCTCTTCCGGCCGCCATCGGGGCAGCGCGATGCAGGCGTCAGCGCCGCCCCCTGGCAGGTTACAGATGGTTGCGGCACCGCGGTGCGCGTCAGCTATGGCCGCAACCAGGGACAGGCCCAGCCCGCTGCCGGGATCACGCGCCCCCTTCCCGCGGGTGAAACGCTGGAATGCGCGCTCCGCTATCTCGCGCGCGAAGCCGCTGCCCTGGTCGGCCACGTGCAGTCCGAGCAGCTCCCCGTCATCGCGGGCGGTCAGCGTGATCGTGCCACTGCCGTAATGGAGCGCGTTGGAGACGAGGTTGTCCAGCGCTTGCGCTGCGCGATCGGGGTCACCGAGCAGCCAGCTGCCGGGCGCCACGTCCCGGACCACAATCTGCCGGCCTCGTATCCGGGCGGCAGCACGCGCACGGGACACGGCCGCTTCAAGCAGCACTCGCGGCTCCAGCGGCCGCGGCCGCAGCGGAAGCTGCCCGTGGTCGGCCTGCGCGAGCATCAGGATGTCGTCGGCCAGCCGGCACACGCGGCGGATCTCCTCCGCCGCCGACCGCAGCGCCGCCCGGAGCTCGCTGGCATCCCGGTTGCCGGTCAACGCGAGCTCGACTTCCGTGCGCAGGGCGGTCAGCGGCGTCCGCAGCTCATGGCTTGCGTCGACCAGCTGCCACTCTTCTTGCTGCTGGCCAGGATCAGGCACGCCGCTGGCAGCGAGGCCGAGCGGCTCGCGGGCCTTGGTTGCAATAGTCATCTGTCCCCCGATGGATGAAACTAGCCGAGGAATTACGCGGCACCGGCCTGCTGCACGGGCGTGCAGAGCCGGTAGCCGGCGCCCCGGACGGTCTCGATGGTCCGGGTACCGAATGGACGGTCGATCTTTTCCCGCAGGTAGCGGATGTAGACGTCGACAACATTCGATTTGTTCTCATAAGCCATGTCCCAGGCTCCCTCGAGCAGGTCGTAGCGGGAGAGGACCTGCCCTGGCCGGCGCATGAAGACCTCCAGCAGCTGGAACTCCTTGTTCGACAGCGCGATCTGGTTGCCTCTTCTGCAGACGATGCGGGTGCCGGCGTCCAGGCTCAGGTCACCCACACTGAGTACCGACCCGCGGGCCACCGGGCCGCGGCGGGCAAGCGCCCGGACGCGCGCGAGCATCTCGCTGACGTCGAACGGCTTGACCAGGTAGTCATCCGCGCCCGTATCGAGCCCTGTCACCTTGTCGCCAATGCCGGCGCGCGCGGTGAGGATCAGAATCGGGGTTCGCACCTCTGCTTCGCGAAGCCGCTGGCAGGTCTCGAAACCGTTGATTCCGGGCAAGTTAACGTCAAGCACCATCACGTCATACGCTGTTGCGTCTGCCATCCACAGGGCATCCTCGCCGTCGTGCGCGGCGTCGGCGAGTGCCGCCTGCTCTCGCAGCGCTCGCTGGATCAGACCCGCCAGCTTGACGTCGTCCTCTACAACCAGCACCCGCATGGTGTCTCCAGGATCTCAGAGCCAGGTATTGGTGATCGTTCCGGAGACTGGCCGCGCGGGCAGGCTGTGGCCGAGCGTGCCGCCCGCATGGCCCGAGATTGTCCCCGGAGCCGGTAGCTGCGTCGCATGGGCGCCCTACCGGATGATGATTGGCTTACCCTTGTTCGCGGTGATAGCTGACGTCGTCGACTGGTCCAGGTTCAGGTGAGCCTGGACGAGTTCGGGCGGGGTCAGCGCCAGCCACTGATTGAGCGAGACATCCGCATAGGTGGGACTGCGGAACATTTCCAGGAACCGCAGCGGCTCCTCGCCGGTGTTCAGGATGTAGTGGCCCATCGCGAACGGCACGTACCCGACATCTCCGGCTCGGTAGTCGAAGGTCCTGGCCTTGCCGCTGGAGGCGAACACGGTCATCTTCGCCTGGCCGGAGATGTAGTACTGCCACTCGTCGTCGGTGGGGTGCCAGTGCAGCTCCCGCATTGCTCCCTGGTCGAGCTCGACCAGGGCCGCGGCGATCGTGCTAGCGGCCGGGAAATTCGATGAGTCGACGATCCGGACCCGGCCGCCGGGGACCTCGATCGGCTTCTGCTCATGCAGCCGGTAGGTCACGCTGATCTCTGTCTTGCCGGCCGGCCCGCGGACGATGTCCTTGGCGAGCGGCGGTGGCACCTCGCCGCTGAACATGTACCGCTCGTGCTCGGGGTCCTTCGGGATGCCCCTCAGCGCGGACTCGCTGACGCCGAGGTTCTTGGCCAGCACTTCCATGGGCGTGTGATTGAACCAGTCGGTGAGCAGGAACGTCTCGTTCTCCGAGAACATCCCGTTGTCGAAGACGAGCAGGAACTCGCAGCCGTCGGCAAGTCCCTGGATCGAGTGCGGCCAGCCGGCCCGGAAGTTCCACAGGTCACCAGGACCGAGATCGTCGATGAAGTTGCGGCCCTCGGTGTCTATGCCAGTGATGCGGGCGTGGCCGGCGAGCATGTACGCCCATTCGGCCTCCTTGTGCCAGTGGAGCTCGCGGATGGCGCCGGGCTTGAGCCGCATGTCGACCCCGGCCAGGGTGGTGGAGATCGGCAGCTCCCGCTGAGTCACTTCGCGAGACCAGCCGCCGGTCAGCAGCCGGTTGCGCGCGTCCGAGAACGAGAACTTCAGGTTCGGGATTGTGCCGGAGTCCGTGTAGGGCGAGCGAAGCAGATCGGGATTCTGGCGCTCCAGGGCCACGTTGCGGGGGCCCATGATGGTCGCGCCCGTCCCGTCCCGGATCGGCTCCGGAAAATCGGTTCGAGTCGGTTGTGCCATGGTTGTCACTCCTACTTTGTTTCTGATCGCCGTTGGCTGTCGTTGCCCCGCGGCGTGACTGATCCTGCGAGGCCTAGATGAGATGAAGATGAGTGCAGCGGGACCAGTTCAGTGAGCGCCCAGGCGGCGGGCGCATGCAGTCATCAAGCGCTCTCATCTGCGCCTCATAAACGCCTGCGCACGCTGGGACCAGCGGCGTGGCACGGCGCCGGGCAGATGAGATGGGAGCAACTGGATGGCAGCCAGCACAAATCAGGCTGATTTCCGGCCGGCAGGCCTGCCAGTGGCCGTTGCGCCGGCTCAGCTCCCGGTGACCAGGGAGGACGCCAGGCGGTCGGACGATCGCCTGCACGTGCACCGGGCTCGCGGGCAAAACCGACGCTGGCTGCTGCTGTGGCTGCTTGTGGGACCGGGGATCCTGGCCATGCTCGGCGAGAACGACGGGCCGAGCATGATCTCCTACGCGGCCGATGGCGCGCAGTACGGGCTCGGGTTCTTCGTGCCGTTCATCCCGGTACTTTTCGCGATGGCCTATATCTGCCAGGAGATGTGCATGCGCATCGCCGCGGTCACCCACCGGGGCTACGGCACGCTGGTCTTGCAGCGCTACGGACGCGCTTGGGGCTGGTTCGGTGCCGCGGACCTTACCCTGACCAACCTGGTCACTCTCGTGGCCGAGTTCGTCTCCATCCGCGTCGGGCTGGCTTACTTCCATCTCGGCTCCGGGGTGGCCGTAACCCTCGGACTGGCGCTAGTCGTATTCAGCCTCAGCGGCAAGCGCTACTGGCGCTGGGAGCGCATCGCTCTCGGCCTGGCCGTGTTTAACGGCCTGTTCCTGCTGGCCGCGATCCTGGTCAGGCCCAGCCCCGGAGCCATCGTGCACTCCCTTTCCTTCGTGCCCCTTCCCGGCGGGAACGTCAACACCCTGCTTCTGCTGCTGGCCTCGACCGTCGGCGCCACGGTGACGCCGTGGATGATCTTCTTCCAGCAGAGCGCGTCCGCCGACAAGGGCATAACCGTCCGGGACCTGAAACACGGCCGCTTCGACACCGCGGCGGGCGCGGTGCTGGGCGCGGTCTTCGGCGTCGGGGCGCTGATCGCGGGGGCGGCGCTGCTCACTCATCACGGATCGGGGATCCAGGGGTTCGCGGGCGCCGGGTTCCCCGGCGCTCTGGCTCATGTCGCAGGCAGCGCTGCCGGAACCGTGTTCGCGCTGGGGCTCATCGAGGCCGGAGCGCTGGCTATCCTCACGATCTGCGCCAGCACCGCCTACGCTGCCGGCGAATGCGCCGGGGTCTCCCACAGCTTCAATAGCTCGCCCGGCAACGCCGCCGCCTTTTACACGGCCAACATCGCAGTCGCGGTGGTCGCCGCGGGCGTCATCCTCATCCCGGGCGCCCCGCTGCTGTCAATCGCGCTCAACGCCAACGTGCTGGCGACCGTGCTGCTCCCCGTCAGCCTTGTCTTCATGGTCATGCTCGCCAGCGACAAGGGACTCATGGGCCAGCACGCAAACAAGCGCTCAACCAACGCAATCGCGATAACCGTCATCGCCTTCGTCGGGCTCTGCGGAGCCGCCTACGGCATCGACTCTTTCCTGCAGGCAACTCGCCTGATCGGCTAGCAAGACGACAGGAGCGCAAATCATGAACCAGGACGAGCAGGGCATCCACCTCGAGCACGGCCAGCTGGTGACCGAGACGTCGCTGCCTGTGCCGCGAGCCGCAGTCAGCGCATTCGTCGCGTCCGGACTATGGGCACTCCGGGCCTTTGCCGTCCTCGTCAGCCTCATGGTGATCTACACCTTCATCAGCCAGGTGAGCTGAAGACCGGACAGCAGGGTCAGTCACCGGCGATGACGCGCGGCCCTGACGGCTCGGAGATGTTCGCCGCGCTCAGCGTGCCGAACTTCCGGCGGTACGTGGCCGGGCAGTCGCTGAGCCTGATCGGCACCTGGGTCGAGACGGTCGCCCAGGCGCTGCTTGTCTTGCGCCTCACGCACTCGGGAACGGTACTCGGCCTGACGACCGCGGCCCGTTACGGGCCGATATTGCTCCTGTCGCCCTACGCTGGCCTGCTCGTCGATCGCTACGCCAAGCGGCGCATCCTGCTGGCCACCCAGACCGGGCTCGGCCTGGTATCGGCCGTGCTCGGCGTGACCGTGCTCGCCGGAGAGATCCGGCTGTGGCAGATCGTCGTCCTGGCACTGCTCTTCGGAACCTTCAGCGCGATCGACAACCCGGCCCGCCAGGCCTTCGTCCAGGAGATGGTCGGCCACGATCTGATCCGCAACGCGGTGACGCTCAACAGCACCCTGGTGAACGTCGCCCGCGTCATCGGCCCGACCATTGCCGCCGTGCTCGTCGCCACCGTCGGCATCGGGTGGTGCTTCATCGTGAACGCCGTCAGCTTCGCCTTCGTCATCGCCTCCCTGCTCAGCCTCAACCGGGCCCGGCTGCATCCGGCCCCGCCGGTGCACCGGCACAGCGGTCAGCTCCGCGCCGGACTGCGGTACGCGGCGCGAGTGCCCGCGATAGCCCGGCCGCTGCTGATGATGGCCATAGTCGGCACCTTCACGTTCGAGTTCGAGGTCAGCCTCCCGCTGCTCGCCCGCGTGACCTTCCACGGCGGCAGCACGACCTACAGCTGGCTGCTGGCCGGGCTGGGCGCCGGAGCGGTGGCAGGCGGCCTGTATGCCGCGCGGACGTCCCGGACCGGAGTGGCCCGGCTCGCCGCGGCCTCCCTGGTCTATGCCCTGGCGGTCGGCCTCGTCGCCATTGCCCCGAGCCTGCCGCTCGCGATCGCCGCCTGCGTACTCGCCGGAGTGGCGAGCATTATGTTCCTGACTACCGGCAACTCCACCGTCCAGCTCGCGTCCGAGCCCGACTACCGCGGCCGGGTGACCGCGCTGTGGTCGATGGCGCTGGTGGGAAGCACTCCTATCGGGTCCCCCATCATCGGCGCCCTGTCCGACGCGGCCGGACCGCGATATGCGCTCGGCCTGGGCGCCGCCGCTTGCGTGGCCGCGGCCGCCGTCGGGTACTGGCCAGCTCATAGGTAGTGCCATGTGTACCGCCACCTGGCTCCGGGTACACGTGGCAGCACCCGCCGAAGCCCTGCTAGAGGCAGGTCACGGCCGGCCCCGGACCGAGGGATGTGAGAACCATGAGCAGCAACGCGGACGTGACGGTGCTCGGCACCGGCATCATGGGCTCGGCGATGGCCCGCAACCTCATCGGCGCCGGGCTGCGCACCACGGTGTGGGACCGGTCGCGGGAGGCGACCGAGCCGCTGAAACAGGCCGGCGCGCGGGTGGCCGCATCGGCGGCCGAGGCGGCCACGGGTGCCCAGGTGGTCATCACGATGCTGCCCACAGAGAACGTGGTCGAGTCGGTCATGTTCCCCGACGTCGTGCAGGCGCTTCCGCACGGCGCGGCCTGGGCGCAGATGGGCACGATCGGCCCGCAGGCCACGACCGAGATCGCCGTCCGGCTGCGTGATCTGCGCCCCGACGTCCTGTTCGTCGACGCGCCAGTATCGGGAAGCAAGGGCCCCGCCGAGACCGGCCAGCTGCTCGTTCTGGCCTCCGGGCCGGCCGAGGCGAAGGCGGTACTCGAGCCCGTGTTCTCGGCCGTCGGCCGCAAGACCGTCTGGCTGGGCGAGGAGGGCCAGGGCAGCCGGATGAAGCTGGTTGTCAACGCCTACATGTGCATCCTGATCGAGGGCGTGGCGGAGGCTCTGGAGCTGGCCAGCCGCATGGGCGTCGATCCCGCCGGGCTCGAGGAGGTCATCGCGGGAGGGCCGCTGGACGCGCCGATCGCCGACGCCAAGCTGCACAAGATGGAGACCGGCGACTACGCGCCCGAGTTCCCGCTGGAATGGGCGCTGAAGGACGTGGACCTGGCGATCCAGACCGCGGGCGGGAACCGGCTGCCGCTGCTTGACAGCCTGTCCTACCAGTGGCGAACGGCCGTCGACGCGGGCCATGGCCGGGAGGACGTTAGTGCCGCGCGGATGGCCGTCGGCTAGCAAGGTCGCGCCGGGACGGCTCGTATTCTGCAGACATGGGGCTCGTGCGGGTAGGGACGGCGTCGTGGACGGACCGAACCCTGCTGGCGTCGGGCTGGTACCCGCCCGAGGCCGATAACCCGGAGAAGCGGCTGCGGTATTACGCCCGCCAGTTTCCGCTGGTGGAAGTGGATGCCACCTACTACGCCCTGCCGGCGCGGCAGACGGCCGAGATGTGGGCCGACCGGACGCCGGCCGGGTTCAGGTTCAACATCAAGGCGTTCAGCCTGTTCACCCAGCACCCGACCCGGGTCGCCGCCTTCCCGTCCGACCTGCGCCAGCCGCTGGAGAAGACCGGCAAGGACCGCGTGTACCTCAAGGACGTGGACCCCGCGGTCACCGACGAGGCGTGGAACCGGTTCCTGGCCGCGCTTGACCCGCTGCGTGACGCCGGCAAGCTCGGCGCCATCCTGCTGCAGTTTCCGCCCTGGTTTCCCATCTCCCGCGCCCGCAAGGACTACATCGTCTCCTGCGCGGAACGGGCTGCGCCGAGGCCGGTGTGCGTCGAGTTCCGCAACCGCACCTGGATGACCGACGACAACCAGGCCGAGACGCTGCGGTTCCTCTCCGATCACCGGCTGCCCTACGTGTGTGTGGACATGCCCCAGGGCTATAAGGACTCCATCCCGCCGGTGCTGGCGGCCACCGCCGACCTGGCGGTGATCCGGTTCCATGGCCACTCCGCGAAGTGGGACAGCAGCGACATCCACGAGCGGTTCGGCTATCACTACAGCGACCAGGAGCTGGCCGGCTGGGCGCCCAGGATCGCGGCGCTGGCGCAGGATGCCGGCAGCACGGACGTGCTGTTTAACAACTGCTACAGCGACTACGCCCAGACCAACGCCGGCCAGCTCGCCGCCCTGCTGGCGGAATGACGGCTGAAGACCCTTCGGCCTTATCCCGCACCGCCGCCGGCCGCGAGGCGCATTAGATCGGTATCCAGCTCGATGTCGGTTTCGGTTCCGCCCGCGCTGCCGTACTCGTGCTGGTAGCTCTCCCAGGACGCGTCTCTGATCTTCCGGGCGAAGCCGCTCTCCATCAGCAGGACGAACTCCACCGCGGCCCGGTCAATGCGCTTGTTCAGGCCCGGGTCGCCCCAGTCCTCAGGCGCGGCGAACAGCGACGTCGGGATGACCAGCGCCCGCAGGTACGCGAACATCGACCGCATCTGGTCATCAATGACCAGGCCGTGCCGTGCCGTCCCGGCCGTTGCGGCCAGCACCACGGGCCTGGCGATGATCAGGTCGTCGTCGAGAATGTCGAAGAACGAGGTGAACAGGCCGCTGGGGCCCGCCTTGTAGACGGGCGTGCTGGCGATGATGCCGTCGGCCTCGCCCAGCGCCGCGATCGCCGCGCGCAGCCTCGGCGAGGTCAGCTGCGAGACGAGGGCGCTGGCGATGTCGGCGGCAATCTCGCGCAGCTCGAGCACGGTCGAGGTGACCGTCTGGCCGTGACAGGCCGCCAGCTCGCAGGTGCGGTCGGAGATGCGATCGGCCAGCAGCCTGGTCGAGGACGGATCGCTAGTGCCGGCGCTGACGATCACCAGCTTGAACGGATCCGGCGCGGTGCTGTTCATCTCCTGCGTTCCTCACAAGTCCGGGTAGTCAGCCTGGGTTTCCGCCGAGCTGTCCTGATAGGGCGACCCGCCAGTGACATTGTCGCCGCGGTTGGCGTTCGGGCGCGGCTGACGCGGCGCCTGGTCCCCGTACTTGGCCTTCACCAGGCTGGCGTGGGTCGGCGCCGCCGGAGTCTCCGGGTCCTGCCTGGCCTCGGTCTCCTTGCGGAGCACCGGGACGACCTCGCCGCCGAGCAATTCCAGCTGGTCCAGCACGGTCGGCAGGGGCAGGCCCGCGTGATCCATGAGGAACAGCTGGCGCTGGTAGTCACCGAAGTTCTCGCGGAAGGTGAGGGTCTTGTCGATGACCTCCTGCGGGCTGCCGACCGACAGCGGCGTCATCTCCATGAAGTCCTCCATGGTCGGCCCGTGCCCGTACACCGGCGCGTCATCGAAGTAAGGCCGGAACTCCCGGATGGCGTCCTGGGAGTTGCGCGCGATGTAGGCCTGGCCGCCGAGGCCGACGATCGCCTGCTTCTCGGTGCCGTGGCCGTAGTACGCGTAGCGCTGCCGGTAGAACCGGATGAGCCGGACGTAATGCTCCTTCGGCCAGAAGATGTTGTTGGCGAAAAACCCGTCCCCGTAGTACGCGGCCTGCTCCGCGATCTCGGGAGTGCGGATCGACCCGTGCCACACGAACGGCGGCACGTCGTCCAGCGGCCGCGGAACCGACGTGAACCCCTGCAGGGGCGTACGGTACTTGCCCTCCCAGTCCACTACGTCCTCGCGCCACAGCCGGTGCAGCAGGTTGTAGTGCTCCAGCGCCAGCGGCAGGCTCTGCCGGATGTCCTGGCCGAACCACGGGTAGACCGGCGCGGTATTGCCGCGGCCCAGCATCAGGTCCATCCGGCCCTTCGACAGGTGCTGCAGCATCGCGTATTCCTCCGCGATGCGGACCGGGTCGTTGGTAGTGATCAGGGTCGTCGCCGTGCTGACGATCAGCTTCTTGGTCGTTGCCGAGATGAAGGCCAGCAGTGTCGTCGGCGAGGATGAGAAGAACGGCGGGTTGTGATGCTCGCCGATCGCGAACACGTCGAGCCCGACCTCATCGGCCTTCTGCGCAATCCGCACGATCGCGTCGATCCGCGCTGCCTCGGTCGGCGTCTCGCCCGACACCGGGTCCCGCGTGATGTCGCTGACCGAGAAGATCCCGAATTGCATGAAATGCCTCCTGCCCGCACCGGCCCATCGCAAGTCATACCCCGCGCCCGGTCAGGTGTGCGCCCAGGGGCGGCGTCTGGGCATACATAGTCCCTGGGAGCGATCGGAGCCCAGCACGGCGTTGGGCGGATAAGGAAGGACAAGATATGACAACAGCCGGCGAAGGCGGCACGCTCAGCTTCGAGCGCGACATCAAGCCCCTGTTCCGGGAGAAGGACCACGACTCGATGCTGAAGGTCTTTAACCTCTTCGACTACTCCGACGTAGCCGGCCACGCCGACGCGATCGTCGGCGCCCTGCGGAGCGGGAAGATGCCGTGCGACGGCGCCTGGCCGGCCTCTCAGGTGGAGACGTTCCAGGAGTGGATTGACCAGGGCAAGCCCGCCTAGCAACGTCGCTGGTGCCTGCTATCCGTGCCCGGAGGATCCCCCCGAACCTGTTCGGCGTCGCCGGCGACCAGCGGGTAGCCCGGCTCAGCCCGGGCTCGTGAGGATGACAAGCTGCTCGGTCGCCCGGGTCATCGCGACGTAGCGGTCCACCGCGCCCTCGATGCCCTGACCGAACGCCTCCGGGTCGACGAGCACGACCAGGTCGAACTCGAGGCCCTTCGACAGCTCCGGACTCAGCGACTGGATGCGGGGCACCGCCCGGAACGCGGGATCGCCGATGACGCAGGCGACGCCCTCGCCCTCGGCGTGCGCCGCCAGCCAGCCGTCGAGGATCGAGCTCAGCTCGGACGCGGATCCGTGCCGGACCGGGATGCCGCTGCTGCGGATAGATGCCGGCACGTTCGCGTCCGGGAGCACGGCCCGGATGACCGGCTCGGCCTCCGCCATCACCTCTTCCGGGGTCCGGTAGTTGATGGTCAGGGACGCCTGGCTGATCTGGTCGAGCCCGATCCGTACGAGCCGTTCCGCCCACGACTCCGCGAAACCGTGCCTGGCCTGCGCGCGGTCCCCCACGATGGTGAAGCTGCGGGACGGGCAGCGCAGCAGCAGCATCTGCCACTCGGCGTCGGTCAGCTCCTGAGCCTCGTCCACCACGATGTGCGCGAACGGGCCCGCGAGCACGTCCGGGTCAGCGCTGGTCAGTGCGGCCTCGTCGACCAGGGCGTCCTGGAAGTCCTCCCCCTGCAGCATCGTCACAAGGCCGACGCCATACTCGTCGTCGGCTGCCTCCCTGAGTTCGTCGATGACCCGCGTCATCTGCTCCCGCGAGGCGGCGATCGCCGCCCTCTCCCGCCGCTTGCGCTCCGCCGCGGCGGGGTCGCCGAGGCGCTGCCGGGCAGCGTCCAGCAGCGGCAGGTCGGAGACGGTCCAGGCCTGAGCGTCCGGCCGCTGGAGTTTCCGCACCTCGTCGGGGCTCAGCCAGGGCGCGCACAGCCGCAGGTAGGCGGGCACCGTCCAGAGGTCGCCGACGAGATCCGCCGCTTCGAGCCGCGGCCAGGCCCGGTACAGGGCGGTGATGAGCTCGCGGTTCTGCCGTAGTGACTTGCGGAAGAGGTCAGCCGGGACGTCACCGCCGTGCTTGTCGGTCAGGATCGACGCCAGCTCGTCGAAGATCTGATCGCGCGCCTCGTTATGCGGGGTGCCCGGCTCGGGCGCGCCAAACGCCTCGGCCCAGTCGTCGGCGCTCAGCCAGACGTCGGACCAGTGGGTCTTGACCGTCATCCCGTCCTTGGGCGGCTGCTCGTAGAACCTGACCGCCGGCTCGATCGCCTTCACCAGGTCAGCGGACGACTTCAGGCGAGCCACGTCCGGGTCGGCCTCGCTGCCCGCGGAGGCTCCCTCGGCGACAAGGTCGCGGAGGGTACAGGTCTGCACGCCATCCTCGCCCAGGCTCGGCAGCACGTCGGACACGTAGGCGAGGTAGGGCTGGTGCGGGCCGATGAACAGCACGCCGCCGCGGCGGTGCTCGAGGCGCGGGTCGGAGTAGAGCAGGTAGGCCGCGCGGTGCAGGGCGACGACGGTCTTCCCGGTGCCCGGCCCGCCGTCCACCACCAGGGCGCCGCGGGAGCCCGCCCGGATGATCGCATCCTGGTCGGCCGCGATGGTGCCGAGCACGTCGCGCATCCGCGTCGACCGGTTGGCGCCCAGGCTGGCGATGAACGCCGACTGGTCGTCGAGCGCAGCGTGCCCTTGGAGGCCGTCCGGGGTGAACACCTCGTCCCAGTAGTCACTGATCCGGCCGCGCCTCCAGCGGTACCGGCGACGGCTGACCAGGCCCATAGGGTTGGCGTGGGTAGCTCCGAAGAACGGCTCGGCCGCGGGCGAGCGCCAGTCGATCAGCAGCCGCCGGCCGGCGGCGTCGGTGAGGCCGAGCCGGCCGACGTACACGGGCTCGGTAGCGTCTGTGCCGACCATGTGCCCCAGGCAGAGGTCCAGGCCGAAGCGGCGCAGCAGGCGCAGGCGGGCAGCGAGCCGGTGAATCTCGAGGTCACGCTCAAGCGCCCCCTGGCCGGTGCCGCCGGGCGCCCTGAGCTCGGCCTCCAGGCGGCCGGACAGCTCGCCGATATTCTCCTCGAGGGTCTGCGCGATGGCCGCGAAATGCTCCTCGTCGGCCGCGATCAGCGCGGGGTCGGCCTTGGCGGCAAGGCGGGCGGGAAGGTCAAACGCGCTGGTGCTCAGCGAATTCAGGTAGATCAGCTCCGATCGGGATCTCGCCTCGGCCTGCGATTATGCGGCATGACCCGGGTCTTGCGGCAAGCCCCCTAGTGCGCTATAGATTGAAACTGGAGGGGTGCGTCAGACGCCAGTTGCGATTTCGCGACTGGCTTTCTTGCTTTCTGGTCACGGCGCCGCCGTCCCGGTCCGGGAGAGCTGGCGCTCGATCATGATCAGATCGTAGCTGCCGGTGATCAGGCCATCCGCCATCTCCGTCGCGGCCATGCCCACGCGGAAGGCCCGGTAGACGGGCTCGATCGCCCCCAGTTCGAGCTCGCTGAGCGGCCAGCCGCCTGCGGCCAGCCCGGCGCGGTAGGCATCGATCAGCCCCGGCGCCCGGTAGGCCCGCGCAATCGCCAGCTCGTACGGCCTCGAGTCGACGTGCGTGAGGGCGAAGTCGATAACGCCGGCGAGCCGCCCGCGCTCGTAGTGCACGTTCCATTCGGCGAAGTCCCCGTGCACCACCATCAGCGGCAACCCGCCGGCCCCCGCGGCCGTGAGCGCAGCCCGGACGTCGGCGGCCGCCGCCTCAGCCCAGGACGACAGCCGCGGACTGACGACGGCCAGCCCGCGAACGCGGTCGTTCCAGTCATTGTCAGCCCGCACGGTCGCTGCGACGTGCTGGGCCTGCCAGCCCGGACGCTGCCCGACGATCTCGTCATAGCCACGCAGCGCGAGGTGAAGGCGGGCCAGATCACGGCCCCGGCGGCGGCTCTGCTCAGCCGGCTCGGGCCGCACCGCCTCGCCGGGAACATGCCGGGTCAGGCAGTACCAGCGATCCCCCCAGAACACCGGCTGGCTGACGGCCGCCGGCACCACCCACCCGGCGCGGGCCAGGTGGTCGAGCACGGCGTGCTCGTAGGCCAGGTCCTCCGTCGTGGCCCGCAGGTGGTAGCGCCGCAGCACGTGGCGCTGCCCGGCCGCCGTCTGCACCAGCCAGTTGGCATTGCCGAGCGGAACGTCTGACAAAGGAACGACCTGGCGCGGGCCGATGCCCATCAGATCCAGCACGTGGTCAGGAGCCGAAGAGAGCGACACCCGCCACGATACGCATCCCGCGAGCTGATAGATCTTGACTGTGGAACAACTGGAGGCAATGGCTTTCGCGCGCCGCTGGGTCGAGGCGTGGAACGACCGCGACGTCGAGGCAGTGCTCGGCCACTTCGCCGACGACGCGGTCTTCACATCCCCGCTCGCCGACCGCGTGGTGCCGGGCAGCGCCGGCGTGCTCCGCGGCAAGGAAGCGCTGCGGCACTACTGGACCGAGGCCCTGCGGCTCAGCCCGCAGCTGCACTTCGATCTCGTCGGCGTGTACAGCGGCGTGTCGACGCTCGTGATCCGGTTCCGCACCCAGGACGGCGCCGACCGGTGCGAGGTCCTCACGTTCAGCGGCGGGCTCGTGCAGTCCGGGCACGGCACGTACGCCGTCTAGTGCAGCGCGCCGGGCCCAGTCCTGGCTGGCGGCGATAGTGTCATCGGGTGCCAGAGCTACCCGAGGCCGAGGGCGCCCGCGCGGTCATCGACCAGGCCGCGCTCCACCGCGTCATCACCGACGTTGATGACAGCGACACCTACGAGACGCGGCCGCACCGGCCGGGCGAGATCCGCGCGGCCCTGATCGGCCGGCAGCTGACCGCCGTCCACCGGCAGGGCAAGAGCCTGTGGTGCGACACCTCGGGCATCGGTGGTTCCGGCCCGGCAGGTCCGGTGCTGGGCATTCACCTCGGGATGTCCGGCAAGATCGTGATCTCCGACGGACAGGGCAACGAGATCGAGGGCGGCGACTACTGGCGGCGCGGCCGGGCGACGGGCGACCACCGCTACAGCCGGTTCTCCCTGACGTTCGAAGACGGCGGCTCACTGCGGCTCGTGGATCCCCGCCGGCTCGGCCGCGCTCGCCTCGATCCGCCGGTCGACGCCCTCGGACCCGACGCGCTGGCGATCACGCCCGGGCAGTTCCGGGCGGCGTTCGGGAAGGGCACCGCGCCGGTCAAGGCCCGGCTGCTCAATCAGCACGCGATCGCCGGCATCGGCAACCTGCTGGCCGACCAGATCCTGTGGCAGTCGAAGATCAATCCCGCGCGACCGGTCGGCGAGCTCAGCCCGGCCGACGTCGATCGGCTGCTGCGAGCGGTCCGCCGGTCGGTCAGAGCCGCCGTGAGCTCCGGGGGCGTGCACATCCTGCCCGTCGTCGATGCGCGCTCCGCTGACGCGGTCTGCCCCCGGTGCGGGGCGCCCATGCTTCACGGCAAGGTCGGCGGCCGGACGACCTGGTGGTGCTCGCGCGAGCAGGCCTAGCCCGGTTTGGCGGCAACTCCGCCGGGCTGGCCTGATCTCGTACGTGAACGGTTCCCGCGGGCATCGCCGCAATAATCGGATCGCATTTTGAGTCAGCGTGCCCAGGCCAGGGAGTGGCAGCGATGCCGGTGCGGGGAGCCGACCTTGAGCGCCGGGGATTCCTGTCCATCGGCGGCGGGGTCCTGGCCGGCGCCGGAACGCTCGGCCTCCTGCGCACCGCCGAACAGTCCGAGCCTGCGGCTCCCGCTCTGGCGCCCATCTATCCCTCCGATCCGCGGTACGCCACCATGCGGATGGGCTTCAACCGGCGCTGGGTCGGCTCCCCGGCCTATATCCAGGTGGTCAGGAGCCCTGCCGAAGCGCTGGCGGCGGTGCAGCGCGCGCTCGACCGGGGGCTGCGCATCACGGTCCGCGGCGGCGGTCACTGCTATGAGAACTTCTCCTCCGGCAACCACGGCGGCGTGATCATCGATCTGAGCGGCATGCAGGGCGTCGGGATGGACCGCTCCGGCGCGGCCTGCATTCAGGGCGGCGCGACCCTGTGGAATGCCTACGAGACGCTGTTCAAGGACTACAACCTCGCGCTGCCCGGCGGGTCGTGCTACTCGGTCGGCGCGGGCGGGCACATCGTGGGCGGCGGATACGGGCTGCTGTCGCGGCTGCACGGCCTGACCGTCGACTATCTGACCGCGGTGGACGTCATCTGCGTGGACCGGCACCGCCGGGCGCACCTGATCCGGGCCAGGAAGGGCGATCCGGTTACCGGGCGGCTGCTGTGGGCGCACACCGGCGGCGGGGGCGGCAATTTCGGCATCGTGACGGCGTATTACTTCAGCCGGCTGCCGAGCCCGCCGGTACAGGTAAGGCTCGCGACCACGACGTGGCCCTGGGCGGGCCTGACCGCGGCCGACTTCGCCACGCTGCTGCGCAACTACGGCCGTTTCCTGGCGGTGCACAGTCACCCGGCCAGCCCGTACCGCGGGCTGTTCTCCCTGCTCAAGCTGTTCCATATGTCGGCCGGGCAGATCACGATGACCACGCAGGCGGCGGGGCCGGCGTTCGGCCTGCTGCCGTCGTTCCTCGCCGCTATCAGCCAGGGCGTTCCCCGCGGGTCGACGACGACGGACACGCTGCCCTGGCTTCAGGCGACGCAGACGCTCAACGGTTCCGGCCCCAATCAGCGCGCCAAGTACAAGTCCGCCTACATGAAGGCCGCGTTCCCCGATGAGCAGATCAGGGCCATCCGCAACGCGCTGACCGACCCGCACTTCAGCAACCCGCAGGCCCTGCTGCAGGTCGACTCGTACGGCTGCCAGGTCAACGCGGTACGGCCAGGCGCGACGGCCGTGGCGCAGCGATCTTCGATCATGAAGCTGCAGTACCAGACGTACTGGAGCTCGCCGGACGGCGACCATGTCAATCTGGGCTGGATCAACCGCTTCTACCGGAACGTCTACGCAGCGAGCGGCGGCGTGCCGGCGTCCAACCACGTGACCGACGGCTGCTTCATCAACTACCCGGATGTCGACCTGCCCTCCAGCTGGCCGGCCCTGTACTACAAGGCCGACTACCCCGAGCTTCAGCGCGTCAAGGCCCGCTGGGA
>Ga0209380_10000673_pt1 | contig 24162 bp, 20 predicted proteins | sample HubBroMetageWFT6_FD_188347 | JGI IMG/M metagenome (GOLD analysis project Ga0209380, IMG submission 188347) | Warmed and freeze-thawed soil microbial communities from the Hubbard Brook experimental Forest, New Hampshire - Hubbard Brook CCASE Soil... | ecosystem: Environmental > Terrestrial >... | reverse complement strand
CGCTACAAGGGAGAGGCCGAGAAGGCGTTACTCGCGGCGGGGTTCCCACGCGTATACATCTTCCGGCCCGCGTACATCTACCCCGTGGAGCCGCGGAAAGAACCGAATTTCAGCTACCGCCTGTTCCGCGCGATCTACCCCGTGTTTCGGGCGCTGTTTCCTAACCAGGTCATTCGGGCCGACGACTTGGCTGAGGCTATGGTGGATGTCGCCCTCCGGGGAACGGAGGAGCGCGAAGGCGTGGTTTTCGAGAACCGTGATATCAGAGCGATGGTCGAGTCGCTCCATCCGCCAAAGGGCTGATCCGGCGGGAGTCGCGGGCTCGAATGGCTCGATCTGTCGTCTCCCATCGACGGAAAGCTGGTGATGAATTCGAGGTTGCCACATTGACGATGAGCCCAACAACAATTACCGCTCTGGCTGCTATTTTTGGGTCGCTGTCAGGCGGGCTAGTTTCGGGTGTTAGCACTTGGATAGCTCAGCGGTATCAGAGTCGGCACGACTTATTAGCCAGAAAAATCATGCTTCGCGAGCAGCTGTACTCAGACTTCATTAGTGAGAGTACGCGCGCGCTTGCGGACGCTATGCAGCACAACCTGAAAGACGCCAGCGCTTTAATACCGACGTACGCACTATTGAGTCGCATTCGCCTAAGTTCGTCGGTGGCCGTGGTGGCGAGTGCCGACAAGGTACTTAAAAACATCGTCAATACCTACGCGGAGCCTAACCTGTCGCCCGAAGAAATACGCGCGAGAGCCATAAGTGGGGATGACCCATTGAGAGAGTTCAGCCAAGTCTGTCGCCGTGACCTTGAAGCGATGTAGGCCCATAGCAGATAGATCGCAGACTTCTGGATTATCGATCACGCGGAAGTGACAATGACAAGTGGTTTCTCCCTTGCACCCACGACGTCGGAATCGCACGAATCCCGGCTCGAGCCTTTAACATTACGCAGGATCGACGTCCTCCTGTGATTTCTGTCACAGCCAGATGTTTGCCGAATCCGGCATGATTGCCCTAGGCAGTCATGCACTCGTTTTCCATCCTCAACAACCGCAAGCGCGCCATCATCGCGCTGATTCATACCGTCATCTTTCTTGGCGTTGCAGCATTGCAGACCGCCCTCACGCATGCCAAGGCGTTTTCGCTGCATGGCGATAAAGTAGCCGGCGGAATCGCGTTGCTGGCCATCTACACCATTGTAACCACGGTGCTGCTGGTCCTGTTGCGATACGCGACCCATTCCAGCGAGCGCCTGTATTTTGCGCTCTGCGCCACCAGCGCGGCGTTCGGGCTGCTGCGGGTCCTGATGGGCGATCCGGCGCTGCATGCCGGAGCGTTCCGCGTGTGCCTGCTGTCAGCCGCCGTAGTAGTGGGGGTGATCATCTTCCGGGCACATTCCCGCCAAATCGCGATCCAATCAACCGACGCGAAGTAACTGCCGCTCGGCTACCGACTGGCTTCGCCAGCCCAATTCCCATATTGGGAGGATTGGTTAGTTTAGTTTTCCGACTCTGCCGTTTTTCCTACCGCTTTCCCTTGCCGCGAGCTATAACCGATCCGTGGGCCACGGGATTTGTGTCCCTGCCCATCCCGCGCCCATCGCGCGGGAGAATTTGTTCTTTGACATCACTGTGTATCGCCGGAGATGTGTATGACTTGCTTAGCTGTATGTACAGTATGTCGCGAACCCTGTATGCAAAGTATGTAAAGTATGGCAAGTTTCTGCAACAAAACCGCCAATTTCGGCCGCTAAGTCCCACGCCGAGACATGGATATGTATAAGTAGCTATAGAATCAATCTCATGCGAACAATTTCCGCCTAAACCATTGATTCTAAACAGTCTTGAATTCGCAATTCTGTAGTAAAGCGTGGCATTGTGTAGTGACGCTGAGTTCCGATAGATCCGAAAGCAATAAAAAACTCCGTGTCCTCCGTGCCTCCGTGGTGAATCCTCTCGCAACTGCAGGTCGCCCTAGGTCCGCGACTTTAGCAACGCCGACACCGCTGGACCGGCCTTGTCGGCGGGCAACTGGCCGTCGTCGCTGGCCAGCAAGGGATCAGCCCCGGCGTCCAGCAGGGCCTGGGTCATTTCGACGTTGTCACGGGCGGCAGCGGCATGCAGCGCGGTGTACCCGGCCAACTGGCGGGCGTTGGAGTCGGCTCCGGCGCGCAGCACCATCTTCACCAGGTCGGCGCGCCCCGAAGCGGCGGCGCTGTTGATGACCGCAACCTTCATGGGATTGGTTGCCATCGCGTTAGGGTCGGCGCCCGCGCGCAGCAGTTCTTCTGCGGCATCGACCTGGGCGAAGAAGGTAGCCAGGTGAAGCGCGGTGAAACCGTCGTCGCTGAAGGCATTGGCCAACGCAGCATCGCTGGCCAGCAGCGAGCGCAGGCGGGCGACGTCGCCCAAAGTAGCGGCCTCGAAGACGTCGAGATCGCCGGCTTTGGAGCGCAGAAGTTCCACCAGTTCATGGCGGCCTTCATAGCGCGCCTGCAGGATGGCGGAGGCGCCGTTCTGATTGCGGGCGCGCGCCAGTGTGGGGTCGGTGGCGAGAAGTTGCTCGACTCGGCCACGGTCGTTGTCGTGAATGGCAGCGAAGAAATCTTGCGACATGCCTTCCTCCATTTAATTAGCATTGCTAACTAATTTGTCTTGCGCTACACTACACCAGAACCGGACCATAAATCAATGGCGAAAATCCGAAAAGACTTGCTGGATCTGGCGGACGGATTGCACTCGGCTGCCATCCACCTGCTGCGCCAGGTTCGAGTCGAAGATCGCTCCTCGGGAATTGGCCCCGCTCAATTGTCCGCTCTCTCGGTGCTGGTTTTCGGCGGAAGCATGTCGCTTAAGCGGTTGGCGGAAGTCGAGCAGGTCAAGCCTCCAACCATGGTGCGCATCGTGAAGGGCTTGGTGGAGCAGCGGCTCGCGCGCACACGAGCCGATAAAGAGGACGGGCGAAAGATCGACATCGCAGCCACTGCCCGCGGAAAGTCGTTGATGATGCAGGCTCGCAAGCGCCGTGTGGATTCGCTGGCCCGGGCGCTGAGTGGAATGCCGGCAGAACAGCGCGAAGAACTGCAAGCGGCAGTAGCGGTGTTGAAGACGGTGCGAGTGCCGCCTGTTCCATGATCCGCAATCAGAGCGGAAACGAATCAGCAAGTGAGGACAGACGGTCGATGGCGCTGGATTTCCGGCACAGATTTCGTTACGGTAGAGGTATCGAGGCGCGGTACCCAAGTGGTAAGGGAGAGGTCTGCAAAACCTTTATGCGTGGGTTCGATTCCCACCCGCGCCTCCATAAAAAGAGTTGTCAGTCGCTTGCAGGCAGTTTCAGCTTCCACAGGATCTGCCGCAGCATGCCGAGCCACAGTTCGGCGTCGCGTCCGCTGAGGTTCATCCGCCGGAGCATGCGACGAAGCTTCTCCTCGGTAGCCGCAAGCGTGGCAGGAGTAGCGTAGCCGCTGAGGCTCAAGGCTTCGAGCAGCGACAGAGTGACCCGCTCCACGTGGCCTGCGGCCGCACTTTGGGAGATCTTCGGCGGCTCAACCGCCTTGAGGTCTCTCACCAGTTCGTAAAGCGCGACCGCGACCGCCTGCCCCAGATTCATGGACACATGTTCGTCGCGCGTCGGTATATTGAGCAGCCAATGACAGTGGCTCAACTCGTCGTTGCTGAGACCGAACTTCTCGGATCCGAAGAGCAACGCTACAGGCGCTGACATCATCTGCTTGCGGATGAGAGTTGCGCCTTGGTCGAGCCTGCGGATCGGATGCTGCAAGTCGCGATGCTGGATCGAAGTAGTGCCGACCACCAGCGCACAATCAGCAACCGCCTCCGCCACACTCATATATTCTTCGGCGCTGGCCAGCAGTTCCGCCGCACCCATGGCCGAGCGTGCTTCGCGAAACGCCACCTCGTAGGGATTGACTACCCGCAGCCGCAGAAACCCGAAGTTGCTCATTGCGCGCGCGGCTGCACCTATGTTGAGGGGATTGCGCGGTCCTACTAGCACTACGCGCAGGCGATCGAGTTCAACAGGGGAAGGCAAGAGGGCTTATTTTACGACACGGCGAGAATAAAACTGTGCCGCAACCGACGCTACCGGACACAGAGATGTCGTCGCTAAAGGTCCTTCGATATGTTTATTGTCCTACGGCAGCGGCTGGTTCGTCAGCAGGTAGTTCCCGCCGTTTTCTTTCACGACAATCGTGTTGGCGGTGCCCACCAGGCGTTCAACGTGCGGCTTCTCCGATCCGTAGGCCAGCAGGTACCAGCGGGACGGTGAACTCCACAGCTCCACTAGCCGGGCGTCATCGATGAACACCTGCGGAGCCCCCGGAGCGTAAGAGCCGTATTCCAGATTCGCGCCGCGGCCGTTCCACAACAGGGCCGAACGATTAGCATAAAAGTACACCGACGAGAACGCGTAATACTCGTTGGCTCCGATCAGTTCGCCGGGAGGACTCTGCTCGAGAGCGACAGCCAGTGGATAAGACCCGAGATAAGGATCGAAGACCACCAGCGCGAGGCGCGCAGCCTGAAGGAAGACGAGCATACACAGCGCAATCGCCAGCACAGACCGGCGCAGGTCCGAGCGCCATATCAACAGCGTCAACGAAGCCAAACCAAATGCCAACGCCGCAAGACCGAGCGGGAACTTGAGATAGGCAAACGCACCCAACGTCAGGTCGAGAATGTGGCCCATCGAGAGCGTGTAAACGTCGGGGTTCTGCGAGAGCGCCTGGGAGATATCGCCCCCCGCAGGCATCCGCCAAACCAACCCCAGTATCGTCGCTAACACAACGAATAGCGCGGTCGTGATTCCGAACAACGCTCGGGAGCCGATGCGTATCCAGCGACCGCCAGTGGCCAAAGCCGAACCGATCAGCAACGCTAACGCGGGATAGATCGGCATGGAGTAATACTCTTGCGTGGTGGAGAAGGTGAAGAAGACCATCACCACCGCGATCCAGCAGACGGCCATGAGGCGTGCGCGTCCCGCCCTGGTTGAGGGCGTATACGACAATGTGGGAGCGGCCAAGAGATAGACCGACCACGGAAACAGCCACACGAGGTTCAGCGCCCAGAAGAGGGCCCGGGGCACGGTGTTGTAATCACGCGGATAGCGAAGGTTCAAGAAGCGCAGTAGATGTTCGTTGAAGAAGTAAAACCAGAAGAACCCACGGTACTCCCCCGGCCCGGCGTGCAAGGAAAATGCAAAGTACGGCGGATTGCGGACGGTGGCGAGTACATGCCACGGCAGTGCGATCACCAGCGCCACCACGACCGCAAGAATTATGTGAATGCGTCTCCAGGCGCCTAGCGAGAACAGCTGACCCGTGATCGCCATGAAAGCCAGGCCCGCGAGAATCGGGAACACGATGGCGATCAGCCCCTTTAAGAGCAGTCCGCATCCCATGCAAACGCCGAGGATGATAGACCACTGGCGCGGGTTCTGCTCGTCAGGTTCGAGCAGGCGCAGCCACGCCAAGATTGCGCCGGTGATCGCCAGGGTAACGATCGCGTCAGGAATAAGGATGCGCGTGAAGAGAAACAGCCCCGTGCAAGTGGCCAGCACCAGTCCGGAGTATAGTCCGGCATCGTCGCCGAAGGCCCAGCGTGCGAAGCGAAACGTGACCCAGCACAGCAGTACGCACGAAAACGCGAGGGGAAGGCGGGCGACCCAGTCATGCACTCCAAAGATGCGGTATGTGACTGCCATCATCCAGTAAATCAGCGGAGATTTTTCGAGATAAGCGACACCATCGAGACGAGCTGTCACCCAGTCACCCGAGGAGAGCATATTGCGCGCAATGGTTGCCTGCACGGCGTCAACGTCATCGACCAGGCGTGGCGGGCTGATCACGCTGACGAGGAAGACCAGGCTGGCCGCGGCTACAACGATCCAGCCTAGCCGCCGACCGCGACCATCGGTTTGACCGCGACTGATTCCTCGATTGCCGTTTCGATCTTCCAACGCTTCATCCAGATAAACAGGACCAGCAAGCCCCATAAGTGATACCCCAGATTCGCTCTCCGCTCCAGGTGGTCGTCGAGTAGTTGGCGGACATAGGGCCAGCGGAAGAGCCTGCTCGACGTAATTGCGTCCTCGGAGAGCGTTTCCAGAAGTAATGGGCGCAGGACCCCGCGGAACCATTCGTGAATGGGAATGTCGAAACCGATTTTGGGCCGCCGGAGCACCGAAGATGGCAGTTTATTCTGCATCAGGCGGCGCAGCACGTACTTGGACTGCGATCCGTGCAGCTTGTAGTCGTCGGGCAGGCGGGCGGCGAAATCGACGATGCGGTCATCGAGGAACGGAGGCCGCACTTCCAGCGAGTGCGCCATGCTGATGCGGTCAACCTTGTAGAGAATGTCGTCGGCCAGGTAGTAGCGCTGATCGAATTCGAGGAATCGCTCCAGGCCCTTGCCCGGTCGGAGGTCTTTTAGCATCTCTTCAAGCGGCCGTGAATCAGCGTAGCGGAACAACTGTTCCTTTTCGTCGTCCGAGAATGTGCCGTTCCAATAGAGGTGGGCCTTGCCTGGCTCCATCAGCGAACCTTGCAGGAAACGTTTGACCTTGTACTCGAAACTGATTTTGTCGTCCGACACCGGTAGGTAATTGGCCGCAGTGAACGCAACCCGCCGCAATGACGCGGGAAACTTCCTCGCGATGTCGCTATAACGATTGGCCTTGTACGTGAGATAACCGGCGAACAGTTCGTCGGCGCCCTCGCCGGTCAAAATGACGGTGACATCTTGTGCAGTCATCTTGGCGAGGAACCACAAAGGCACGGCTCCGGCATCGGCGCTGGGTTCGTCGGAGTAGTACGCGATCTGCTGGATGGCGTCCGCCAACTCCGCATCGGTGTTCAGGTCGAAGTCAGTGTGATTGGTGCCGAAGTGATGGCTGACTTCGCGAATGTACTTGCTCTCGTCGAACGAGCGTCCCTGAAACGTGACGGAAAACGTATGCAGACGGTTGGGACTGGCATTAGCCGCGTAATGCAGGACGGACGAAGAATCGAGGCCCCCACTCAACCACACTCCGAGCGGCACGTCGGATACCAACTCCTCCGCAACCGATTTTTGCAGCAGCTCGTCGAGTTCTTCGCACGCGGCGTCGATCGAAGTTGGTGCGGGAAGACTGGCTCGTTCGGGAACATAAGAGCTAGTGCTGCATTTTCCGTCTATCCACTCCAGCACTTGGCCCGGCAATAGCGTGATGATGCCCTCGACCAGCGTATACGGCGCCGGTACGTAATTCAGGCTGAGGTAGCAGTTCAGGCCGGCCAGGCAGATTCGCCGCTCTACGTTCGGGTTCGCGAAAATGCATTTCAACTCCGAACCGAAGTAGAGTTCGCCATCCTGCCGACAGTAATAGAGTGGTTTTATTCCCATACGGTCGCGAGCCAGTATCAGCCGACGCCGCGACTGCACCCAAATGGCGACGGCAAACATGCCGCGCAGCCGCGCAAACGCTGCGTCGCCCCAATGCAGGTAGGCCTGCAGGATGACTTCGGTATCGCAGTGGGTATGAAAGGTCGCGCCTTCGCCTTCGAGTTCTTTCCGCAATTCGACGAAGTTGAAGACCTCGCCGTTGTAGACAATAACGGCGTCGCGGTCGGCGCTGAACATGGGCTGGTCTCCGCCTGCGATATCGAGGATGGCGAGTCGCGTGGCGCCTAGTGAAACTTCTTCGCATTCAAACTTTCCCTTCTGGTTGGGCCCGCGATGGGTAATCGCATCCACGGCGTTGGTGAGAACGCCCTCTGGCAGAGGTTTGCGAAGGTGAGTAAAACCAGCTATGCCACACATTCAGGTTGAGGGTCCCGTTTCCTGCGACTGTCTTATGAGTGTAAACCGGGAGGCTCACGTTACAAAAATGTGAATGGCGCAGGATGCGCTCGATCATCAGAAACTCGCCTGAGAGCGAGGGTTGCACGTGGTGCGATTGTTATCCTGCTGGCGGGGGGGCTGATGCACACGATCCTTTTCTATGACGTGGTCGATGACTACGTGGAGCGGCGGGCCGAATTTCGTCAGATACACCTGGAGCACGCACGGCAATCGCACCAACGCGGTGAGCTGGTACTGGCGGGTGCGCTGGCTGACCCCGCGGATGGCGCAGTGCTGGTGTTTCGGGGCGATTCGACGGACATCGCTGAAGCATTTGCCAAGGCCGATCCGTACGTAACCAATGGCTTGGTCAAAGCATGGCGGGTGCGAAAGTGGAGGACGGTGATCGGCGAAGGATGCGCTTCTTAAACGGCACCCCGAATCCCACTTATTCAGCACCCAACCAGTGAAACGAAGACTTACTGGCCCATCTTCTTTTCCATGGCCGCGTGGATTTCCTGCTGGCGAATCGTGAAAAGACAATATATGTGATTTTCACAAGTTACGAATTCGTTCCTGTGTCCGGGGGTGAAGCGTGCTGTAATGTGATCTCGTGCCGCTCCTATTTCGACTGGAAGGAGCGGTTACAAGCAAGCGAGACTTCGGTCGCAGTTGCGATTGCCAAAGGAGGACCAGGGGTTGCTGACCATTTCGGAAGACGTTCTCATCATTCTGAGTGCGATCGTTATTTCGCTGATTTTCTGGTGGCTGGTGCGCTGGATGTGGCCTCCGGACCGCCGCAGGGTGCACAACGAAATAACCGGCTGGCAACTCAGCGTACTGGGGACGACGTATGCCGTGATCATCGGCTTCATGCTGTTCGCGGCGTGGGCGGACTTCCGCGCCGCGGAACAAAACGCGGCGTCCGAGGCCAGTTGCCTGATCAACCTTTATTGGACGGCATCGGGTTTGCCCCGGGGCCAGAGCGCCGAAATTCGGAAGCTGGCCGGCGACTATGCCGACGCGATGATCGCAGATGACTGGCCCGCCATGAGTCGAGGTGAGTTCAGCAGTGCCGGAACCCGGATCATGCAACAGATGTGGATGTCCGCCTCGCAACCCCAGACACTCTCTGCCGTCGAACAGGCAAGCCTGCAGCAAACCCTGGCCGAACTCGGCAATATCACCGAACATCGCCGTATTCGCGAGATGCAAAGCCAGACTACGCTTCCGATCGTTCTGTGGGCAGTGCTCATCGTCGGGGCCGTCATCACCATTATGTCTTCGTGCCTGTTTGGCTCGGAGTACCCAGTCCTTCACTTACTCCAGGTCGTGACCCTGGCGTTGCTGCTTTCGCTGTCCCTGGTGGCGGTTGCCGATATCAACCGTCCGTTTCGCGGCTCGGTTCATGTGACGCCGACGGGTTTTGAAAATGCGAAGCGAGTTTTCGAGAAATATCCGTGAGAGACTGCGGATGCTGCTTACTCGACCGCGTCGGGCTTGAAGATCATGCCACGGCTGGTCTTTCCGTCCATGATGACGGAAAGCGGCTTCTCGAAGTGCAACAGGTGCACGCAGCCGTTTTCTTCGATGCCCGCCTGCTCAGTCAGCCAGTCCCAATCGACAAAGCCTTCTCCGGCATCGGGATTCACCGTGAAGTAGCCGATCTGGAACGCAGTCAGGTTTTGGAAGAAGTGGCTGCCTTGCGAAGGTGTCACGCGAAAATCGCGGAAGCCCGCCTCCACAATCACTCGCGCGCCGGAAATCTGGTCCCAGGTGACCGGGATGCCCAGCCACGATTCGTTCGATCCCCAGCGACCCACGCCGATCAGCGCATAGGGCGCGCCTCTCGCGCCTAACTGGGAGTTGAAGTGGGCGACGCTCTGGGCAACGTCGTGGCTGCGGGCACGCTCGAAGCGGTGGAAATCCACAACGATGATGTCGTGTATGTCCTGAATGCGTCCGTGTCCCAACACCTTCGCACTCTGGGCTATGAGCTTGCCAGGATCCACGTCACCCATCCGTACCTCACCGCCTTCGCGCGATAACACAAGCGGACGCATCTGGAGAAAGCCAAACTCCGCGTCTTCTCCTGCACGTTGCTGCAATTTCACCGCAAACTCAATTTCCACGGGGCGGCCCATGGCATCTTCGCCGATGGCCATGAGTTGCTCGAGAATTTGTGGCAGTGGAAACAATCCATGTTTCAGGATCGGAGCGAAGCTGACAATGCGCGCGCCCGGACGGCTCAGCCCGTCATAAACTGCGTGGTTCTCCACGGAGTAGGTGGAAGCAAGCATGTGCAACGTGCCATCCTGTTCCGCTGTCTTTAGGTGAAACGACACCTCGCGCAAATCATCGGCTGGATCTTCGTGATGGACCCGAGGCGTTAGCTCCAGCGCCCAGAACTCGGTTTGCGAGTTGGCGAGGATGTCTTCGACCGAAGAGAACTGCAGCAAGTGCCTGGGATAACGCGGACTGAAGGTCAGGCACTTCCCGCCTCCCACGACGGCTCGCCCCATGCCGAGCGCGACCGCCGCAAAGCCGTCTTTCACTGTTACCGGCTCGACGGGATAGAAATTCCGCGAGCGCACCACGCCCGAGAAGTCGGGATAATATCGCTGCCCGTGCGCCGTGCCCACTACTTGCTGAATGAGCACCGCCATCTTTTCTTCCTCGAGGCGGTACGGCGTTGCCCGCACATAAGCCTTGGCGTGCTGGCTGAAGGTCGAGGCGTAGACCCGCTTGATGGCCTCAGTGAGCTGGTGCAATCGCATTTCGAGGTCGCGATCGTGATTGCCCAGCATGTAGGTGTCGTAAACGCCTGAAAATGGCTGGTACTGCGAGTCTTCCAGCAGGCTGGACGAACGCACGGCAAGCGGGAAAGTTACGTTCTCCACGAACGCGCGCAGTTGGTTCTGTATGTCTGCCGGCAGAGGCGATGCGAGGAAGCGCTCGACGATCTCGTTGTCACTGGAGCAGCGCATGGCGAAGTCGTGCAATTCATTTTCGGTCAAGAAGCGGTCGAATACATCAGTTGCAAGCACCACCGTGCGCGGCACCTCGATGCGTACTCCGGAAAAACGGCGCGGCATGTGTTTGGGATGTAGCAGGTGGCGGGCGAATGCCAGTCCTCGGGCCTTGCCTCCCAGTGAACCATCTCCGATGCGTAGAAAAAACGCGTCCGTGGGCTGGAAGGTCTCGGGATTGAAATCGCCCACCAGGGTCTGACTTTGCTGGCGGCGATAGCTGTTAATGGCTTCGATCAAGTCGCGGCGCAGCACCTCGATGCTGGCGAAATCCGACAGCTTGCGCGGCCTGAGTTTCTGCGCGATAGCGAACTCCGTCCGCGCCATCAGCCAGTGTGAGAAGTGATTGCGTCCGGCATGGTATGAAATGCTTTCGGCGGGTACGGTGCGCAACGCCTTCTCCAATTCATTGAGATTGCTGGCACGCGCCACCTCGGTCTTGCGGTCGGGCAGACGGAAGATGAAGTCGCCGAATCCAACCTGTTCGATAAGCCACTCCCGTAGGTCTCCCAACAGGGTCGGTGAACGCTTCTGCAGGAAAGAAAATTCTTCCGCATATGCCTTCGCCATAAACTCCGGGCGCCCGGATTGCAGCACGATCGGTACGTCGGGCACGATGCTGCGAATCATGCGCGCCAGTTCGAACCCAGCTTCGGGCATGAGTTTCTCATGGCGAGGAAACTCCACGTCGGCTACCACGCCCAGGAGGTTCCCGCGGTAGCGCAACACTAATTCGGCGGCCTCCTCAAAATTTGCCGCCAGCAGAATCTTGGGACGCGCCCGCATGCGCACCAGCTTGTGCGCCACGTTCAGGCCTTCGCTGATGAGGCGCCGCGCCTGGCCTATCAACTCGGTGTAAATCACCGGCAGAAACGACGAGTAATAGCGGATGTTGTCTTCGACGACCAGCATCACGGGTACACCCATGACTTCGGTATCGTGCTCGACGTTGCGCTTGTCTTCGATGTACTTGATGATCGAAATCAGAATGCGGGCATTGCCCTGCCAGAGGAAGATGCGTTCAATAGGGCTGTGTGGCGTGCGCGCCACGAAGTTCTTGACCTCGCGATAGTCATAGGCCAGCACCACGACAGGAACATCCAGTCCGGCACGCTGCACTTCGGTGGCAATCTCGGCGGCGGTCATGTCCTCGACTTCGAGGTTGGAAACGATCAGGTTGAATCGAGAATCGGCGCGCGCCAGCGCCAGAGCTTCGGCCCCGGTCTTCACGTGCGTGATGCGCGGAACGTGCTGCAGGTTCAGTTCGTACGATTCGCCGATCAGCAGCTCATTCAGCCGGCCATCTTCGCGCAGAATGAACGAGTCATAGAGGCTCGACACCAGCAGGATGTCCTGCACCCGGAAGGGCATCAGGTTTTCGAAAGCTTCGAACAGCTTCTCCTGCTCAATGACGGCTTCGACTGCTGAATTCGTACTCATGGTGCAATAGTAACTCCGGCTCCCGGAATATGCGGTGATCCGGTTCACGCCGCGGCGGTCATTTGATACCGTAGAGGCAACCTATGACATGGCTCGACGATTTTGGCTTTAAACCGCGGCGGATAGGCATTCTCATCATCGTCATTATCATGGCGGTGACTGCCTTTACGACCTGGCGCAATGCTCGCATCGATGCGCTGGCGCACGCCGCTCTGGAGAAGAAGCCCGACCCCACGGCGGTAAAGCGGCTGGCGGGTTATTCCGGACAGCGGGCGAGCGAGCTGTTGCTGGTGGTAACTTCAGGTGCGCCGACGCAGGAAAACCGTTTGGCGGCATTGCAGGCTCTGGTCGATCGCAAGGACGCAGTCCGGGTGTCGCGTTTGTCGGAGTTGCTCTTGCCACCAGAGAGTCTCGCGGTGCGGCAGGCGCTGGCCAATGCCATTTATCAGACAGACTGCTCGCCGGAATGCGTGCGCAACATTTTGTATTTCCAGGAACGCATGTGGCGAGGCGACCGTCCCTCGGAGGAGACAGCGGCCGACCCGCCAGCGGGGCTGTCCGAGAAGGAGCAGGAGTTACAGACGGCGCTGGACGAAATCCTGCGCAAACACAAGCCCGCACTAGGCGTGGTACTGGAAAGAGTTTACGGGCTCGCCGGGTCGTTCCCCAGTCCGTTCGCCACGGAAACGATCTCCCGGCTAGGCATCACGGAAGCGTGTCCACTGTTGATGCGCACGTATCTGACGGTGCATGAAAACGTGAAGGCCTCCCCCGAGTTCAAGAACGTGGCCGATGCAGTAGAGAAGCTGGGATGCAAGAGCCGTCCGGTTCCCAGCCAGCCGTAAAGTAGGTTCGACACGAATGCGAGGCCGTTGCTGCGCATTGGAGAAAAGATGAAGCCTAACTCCCTACAGGTTGTTGTTGCCACCTTGTTTCTGGCGACTTCCTTGGCGGTTGCCCAGAGCAAGCCATCGACGCCTCCAATCAAAGTCACGTACGTCCGCTGCGGCACTCTCTACGACGGCAAAAGCGATCCAGCACAGAAGAACGTCACCCTGCGCGTGGTGGGCGAGAAGATCGACGCCATCGGGGCGAGCGTTAGTCCCGAGGCGGGCGCCGAGGTCATCGACCTCAGCCGCCAAGTTTGCCTGCCCGGATTGATCGATACGCACACGCATGTGCTCCTTCAAGGCGACATCACGGCCGAGGACTACGACGTCCAGTTGCTGAAGTCGTCCACGCCTTACCGCACGATTCTGGGAACTGTGTCGGCGCGACGCGCGCTGGAATACGGCTTCACCACCATTCGAGACTTGGAAACCGAAGGTGCGGGCTACGCCGATGTGGACATCAAGAAGGCGATCAATAACGGGGTTATTCCGGGGCCGCGGATGCAGGTCGCGGGGCGCTCGATGGATGTGACCGGCGCATACCCGCTGCTGGGATATTCGTGGGAACTGAAGATGCCCAAGGGCGTGCAGGAAGTCGATGGCCCCGAGGATGGCCGCAAAGCGGTGCGCGAACAGATCTCGCATGGAGTGGACTGGATCAAGGTGTACTCCGACCGCAGCTACTACGTCCGGCCCGATGGCGTGCTCGACGACGTTCCGACCTTCACACTCGAGGAACTCAGGGCGATCGTGGATGAAGCTCATCGCGAGCGCCGCAAGGTTGCGTCCCATGCCAGCGCCCTGAACGGAGTGCACAACTCAGTAGAGGCCGGCGTCGATACCATTGAGCACGGCCAATACATCGCCGATGCCGACCTGAAGACGATGGTGGCGCACGGCACCTACTACGTGCCCACGCTGTTTGTGGGCGAATATGTCGCGGAAGGCCGCGCCGCTACAGGCGCAAAGGTTTGGATCGATATGGTCAGGATCCACGAGGAGACGTTTAACCGCGCGCTCAAGGCGGGCGTGAAGATTGCCTTTGGCACCGACGCCGGCGGCTTCGATTGGAAGATCAATCCCGCAAAGGAATTTCCCCTGATGGTGAAGGGCGGCATGACTCCGGCCCAGGCGCTGCACTCAGCGAATATGATCGCCGCCGAGTTGCTTGGCATGCAGGACAAGATCGGCTCGCTCGAAGCCGGCAAATATGCCGACATCGTGGCCGTGCCGGAGGATCCCATGACTGATATCCAGCAACTCCAGAAGGTGAACTTCGTGATGAAGGGCGGCATTGTGTACGTGCGGCCGTGAGGCTTCTTATACGATCGGTACATGCGGAGCTGCACTTCGCGGCATTTCCCCAGTAACGCGCGGGTCGTCCGAGATCTCGATAGCGCGTTTGTAGGGGACGAAGCCAAACTTCAAGTAAAACGCCAGCGCCGCAGGATGGTCGGAAGTACAAGTATGCAGCCAGACACGTTTTGGCGTGTGCTCCCACGCCAGTGGCAGGCAGTGTTGCAGCAAAGCGCGTCCAGCGCCTTTGCCGATCATCTCCTGCGTCACACCGAAAAACGAAATCTCGATGTCCGGCATGTGTCGGCGGTCGAATTCCAGCAGTCCACAATCGGCAGCTGCGTGCGAAAGCACATAGATATCGATAGCCGGATCATGCAGGATGGCGCGAAGTTCGTCATCAGACAATCGCAAGCGGCTGAACCACAGCCAGTTTTCGCCGATCGCGCGATATAGCTGGCGATACCAGTCGAGATCGGGCCGGTTTACGCGGCGCAGCGCGAACTCTGACGTTGTGGGAGCTACAGCGACAGACGGAGGAGTTCGCATCTCGATGTAGGTGACGACGTTGGCGAGTTTGCCCGAAGGCAGATCGGTGTACCCTGCGCGCATGATTGGAGAGAGTATAAAGGGGTCGCGCCTTGAGGTTGTGCGCTATAATTCGCCGCAATCATTGCGGGGCCTAACCACACGGCAACCGCACCAATGACAAACGCATGAACAAAGAGAACCAGCCACGTCCGCTCTTGGACCACCTCATCGTGATCGGCTGGATCAGTCGGCGCTTCCGCGTACCGCACGCGCTGTGGAGCGTCATCATCTTTGCTCTGTACTACTTTGTTCCTCTGGTACTGTGCGGCTTCGAAGGCGTATTAATCGGCGCCAAAGCGGCGCAGCAGAATCTGCCGTGGGGCGTGAAGTGGCTGGCCAGGCACGCTGGCAGTCGCGCAATCGATCTTCCGTACTTACGGGATTTTACTCACCTGCTGATGGCGCTGGTAGTCGCGATCGGCGGATCTATCGCTCTGACCGCACTGGACCAGTTTGCGGGAGTGTACGAATCCATCGCTAAGCCGGGACTGCTCGAAGTCGATGAAAAGCAGGTCTCGACGGAATTGCATCGGATGGAACGGCAGCTAGGCAATCGCTGGGTGGTGCTCCTGTTTGCCGTGATCGCCGCGCTGTGTGGGGCGGCCTTGTACTTCGACGGCAAACTGGATTTGCAATGGTGGGGCAATCCGATGTACGGGCCCGCGGGACTCATGCTGGCGTTTACGATCGCGCTCGCCATCTTTTATGGCATGCACGCGCTCTATTTGCTGGCAGTGGGACAACACTCCATCAGCCGGTTGATCAGCAAGGGCATCCGTCTGCGTCCGTTTCATCCGGACGGTTCGAACGGCTTCGCCGCACTGGGCAACTTTCTTCTCGTTCTTACGGTGCTGAGCATCTTGTGCGCTCTGTCGGCTTGGATGACACTATGGCACGGATACCTCGGCGTGGAAGACTTTCCGGGAATTTGGCTGGGGGCGATCGGAGTGGTGACGTTCATCCCGTGGATCGTGATCCAACCGCTCATCCACGTCACCCGGGAGATCCGGCGCGCACAGATGGCACACCTGGCCTCGGTGGAGCAGTTGTTGAACACCGTGCTCGCGAAGACCGAAGCACAACTTGGTCAGGCCGACTTCCGCGTCAGCAATATCGAAGAATTGAAGACGCTGCGCGACCTGCACGACGTCGCCAGCGATATCTATGAGACTAACGTCTTCCCATTCAATCGCAAGGTGGCGAGCGTCCTGAGCATTGGGTACGTGCTGCAGGTAATCACGCTGGTCAAGGAAGTGGCGGGAAAGTTTAAGTAAATGGCGCAACGCCACTGCGCTCGCCTGCCGGCCTGATATGATGGCTTCCCAAATTCGGACACGGACCAGAATCGAGAAAGGTAAACCATGAAGCTTACCGACGGGATTCACTACCTGGAACAGGATATGGGCGGTCACGTGCACGCATTCCTGTTGGACGATGGCACCGGAATCACCCTTATCGACTCGCTGTACGACTCTGATGGGCAGATGATTCTGGACGAGATTCGCGCCATGGGGCGCCAGCCGTCCGACTTGAAGAACATCATCGCCACGCATGCTCACCGCTCGCATATCGGCGGCATGGCCGAGCTGAAAAAGCAGACCAACGCTACGGTCTACGCGCACGAATGGGAAATCGACATCATCGAAGGCAAGCGCAAGGCCACGAAAGTTTCGTTATGGCCCAAAGCTCCGCTGGCGGCTTACAAGTTGCAATTCGGACTTGCCATTGGGTTCGACGGTCATAAGCCTTGCACGGTGGACAAGTCGCTGAAGGAAGCGGACCAGGTGGGACCGCTTACGATTGTTTCGACTCCAGGGCACACGCCGGGTTGCCTGTCGTTCCATTGGCCCGCGAAGAAAGCTCTGTTCGTCGGCGATGTAATCGTCACGTGGCCTCGTGTCGAAGCTGGGTGGGCCGGGCTGACATTGGACATGAAGCAAAACATCCAATCGGTCGGCAAGCTCTCGGATTTTGGTGACACTGAGATCGTCGGCGTAGGTCACGGCGAACCTATTCCCGAGGGCGGTATCGAGGTCCTGAAGAAACTGCGGGAGCAAAAGGTGTAAGCGATGCGTCTGCAGAAGTTGAATCAGAATCTCGAAGTGCCTGCATGATTACGCGCCGGAGCTTTCTAGTCATCACGGGCGGCGCCGCTCTAGCGCCGCCTTGCTTATTGGCTGCGGATAAGGTTCCAACCATGCTCGATCATCTTCTTCTGGGCTGCAGCGATCTCGACCGGGGCATAGCCTTCGTGGAAGAACACATCGGCGTTCGTCCGGCAATGGGTGGGGTGCATCCGGGACGCGGCACACGCAACGCCCTACTCGCGCTTGGCCCGCTGCATTATCTCGAAGTGATCGCACCTGATCCGGCGCAGACTGGAATTCCCACGACGCGTGCGGAGTTACCTGCAATGCTGAAGCGGTTCGCCGCGCCTCGGCTGGTGGATTGGGCGGTGCATACCTCGGACATCGCAGGAGTGACGGAGCGGTGGCGCAAGGCTGGCGTGGCGTTCCACGGGCCAACCCCAGGCTCGCGCGCGCGTCCCGACGGAAAGATGCTTCACTGGCAAACACTCAACCTCGACAACGACCGCGATGGACTGCTGCCGTTCTTCATCCAATGGGGCGCGGAGACGGTGCACCCGTCGGTGGATGCTCCCGCCGGTTGCGAGTTGGAAAGCTTCGTAGTTGTCAGCCCGGAGAGCGCGGAACTCGCGGCCGAGTTCCAGAAGCTGGGTATCTCCGTGGATGTGACGCAGGGAAAAACGCCGCAACTGCGCGCGAAGATCGTTGGCCCGAAGGGCACGCTGACCCTCGGGGAATGATGCAACACGCAGCGTTTCACGGTCGGATCTAGCAATCGCCTGTTACGCCGATTGGCGTTACGCTAAATAGCGTATTATAAGACCTTTTTCTTGATCCATAGCGGAAACAGCGGGTCGAGGAAGAAATAGTCGCCCTTGTAGCGGTCGAGAATGTCTTTCGCGTCGAGCGACTGAAACGCCTTCTGGACGGTGGAGGCGGGGCCGAGGCGAAACTCCTCGCGGAGGGTCTGCGAATACATGTCCCCAGGGCCGCGAGCAGCCAGCGCCTGTAGTGCGGCGCGCTGACGTGGTGCGAGTTGCTCCCAAAGCAGCTCATAGTATGTGGACTGACCTGAGACCAGCGCATTGACCACGGCCTCGATGTCCGCAGCGTTGAGCTGCTTCTTATTCTGGAGCTCCGCGTAGTCCCAAAGCTCGTGGGCGATGCGTTGCACGTCGTAGGGGATGAGGTCGGCGGAGTCCAAGAGCAATTGCAGGTCGGGCTCGGCGATGGTCCGGCCGCGCTTGTGGAACTGGGCGGTAATGAACTCCCTCCAGTCGGCGGCTGAAATCTTGTCGAGAAACATCTGCGGGCCCGCCTTGTGAAAGGGACGGCTGGCAGAGAGCATCTCCTGCATCAGCGAGGGCTGCGAGCCGGCGAACACGTAGCCGACGCCACGCTGCTCCTGCACCTGGTTGCGGATGACATTTTCGACGGAGCCGCCGTTGAACTGCGTGATCTGCTGAAATTCGTCGAGACAGATCGCCATGCGAAAACCGCCGTTCTTTGTCAGCTCTCCGGGGAGCGCGAATATTTCCGGCGCGATGGGTGCGGGATCGAACCCGGCGCCTTTGCCTAGGGAGAGACTGACTTCGCCGGTCGTGATGTTGTAGTTGACGTCGGGTTTGACCTGGCGGCCGAAGCGAGTGACCCAGTCCTTGACTCGCTCCCACGGGCCGGCCGCGCGCAAGACCTTCTCGGCAAACTTCTCCAGGAATTGCGCGTAGCTGGAGTAGCTGCTCACGGTAAGGCTCACGGTGTGGATGTGCCGCTTCTTCAGCTTGAGCAGAGCCATTGCCACCAGTGAGCTCTTGCCAAAGCGCCGCGGCGACAACAGGAACACTTTCTGGCCATCGGCCAGGTCGCGCACGAGCTGGCGGAGTTCCGTCGTGCGGTTGACGAAGTTCTCGTCGTCGATGATCTCGCCGAAGATGAAGGGGTTTTCGTATGCGCTCATATTATGCCATATAGCGTAACGCTAAATGGCATAACAAACAAGAAGGGGGAGTTAACCCATCTGTGTGTTAGTCTGGCCGCCAACTTCTGAACAATCCACACCCCTTAAGGAGAGCGCCGCGCCATGTTCGACGACGACGAAAATAAACCTGACTCCGATTCTTCCTCCAGTGACGACAGCTCCAGTTCTTCCGGGTCGGTGGAAGGAAGCGAACCGCCTCCGGCGGGTGATGACTCCGAACCGGCGCCTGCCGGCGAGAGCTCTTCCAGCGACGACGCGAGCGACAAGCCTCTGGAAGACAACGAAGGCCACAGTGATAGCTCGGCCGAGACCGACAGCAGCGACAAACCGGCGTCGGATTCCAGCAGTTCGAGTTCTGACTCAAGCGATTCATCCTCCAGCGATAGCTCCTCGGCAGACCAGTCTGTGCAGCCGCCGAGCGAAGACGATGTAAGCAGCGCTCTCACCCGCGCTCTTGAAGGTCACAACGTCCCTATGGACGACTCCGTGCAGGTGACGTTGGATAGTGGCCTGTATAAGCTTGCGGTGCGCTTGAGCAGCAGCTTCAACCCGTTACCACAAGTGCACGACGAGACCCAGAGCCTGCAAGACGGAAGCGTGCAGGGCGCAGCGTACCTGTTGCAGGGAGCTGTCCAGATAATCGGGGACCAGGTGCGCGTCACCCTGCGGATTGTTTCCGTCGAGACCAGCGAGATATTGCAGGCATCGTCGGCCGATGGCTCAGGGTCCAGCTCAGTGCTCGACGCGATCACCGGGGCCGCCGGCGACGCGCTCGCCGGCTTGCCCGCGCTGAACGCATCGTAGGCGCAACGACGCAAATGGCTGCGAGTTGGAGGAAGACCAAGTTACACTGACATGCTCGCTCGCAGATAGAATTGGGCGATTCATCTTAACCAATCTCCTTACAGGAGTTGTCCTGATGCAACGTGTCGTCCTCGCAATCGTGCTGCTCGTTTCCCTGGTTTCGTTCGCGCAGAATAAGCCACCCGCTTATCAGGATTCTTCGCTTCCGGCTGCCGTGCGCTCACACGACCTGGTGAATCGCATGACGCTCGACGAGAAGGCCTCGCAACTCGAGGACTGGGCAATCGCGATTCCGCGGCTGGGCGTTCCCGATTACCAGACCTGGAGCGAGGCACTCCATGGTGTCGCCAGGGCCGGCTATGCCACCGTCTTCCCGCAGGCCATCGGGATGGCTGCCACCTGGGACATATTGATGGTGCAGCAGATGGGCGACGTTATTTCCACCGAGGGCCGCGCGAAATACAACCAGGCGCAGCGTGAGGGCAATCACCGCATCTTTTACGGACTCACTTTCTGGTCTCCCAATATCAACATCTTCCGTGATCCGCGTTGGGGGCGTGGCCAGGAGACTTACGGGGAAGATCCATTTCTGACCAGCAAAATGGGCGTGGCGTTCATTAGCGGAGTCCAGGGCGACGATCCCGATCACCCGAAAGCGGTCGCCACCAGCAAACACTTCGCGGTACACAGCGGTCCGGAGTCGCTGCGCCATGGTTTCAACGTGGACGTGAGCCCACGCGACCTGGAAGAAACCTACCTGCCGGCGTTTCGATCTACGGTGGTCGATGGCCACGTGAAGTCGGTGATGTGCGCCTACAACGCGATCGACGGAATGGCAGCTTGCACCAACACGATGTTGTTGAAAGATCACCTGCGCGACGCTTGGGGGTTCAAGGGCTTCGTGGTCTCCGACTGTGGTGCCATTATGGATGTCTATAACGGACACCACAACGCGCCCGACATCCTGCATGCTTCGGCCCTGTCGCTCAAGGCCGGGACTGACCTGTCGTGCAGCATCTGGTCGCCGGGCTTCAACACCCTGGCAGACGCAGTACGCCAAGGCGTTGTATCTGAGGAATTGGTGACCGCTGCGGCAGAGCGCCTGTACACCGCGCGCATGCAACTTGGATTTTTCGATCCGCCGGGAGATAGCACTCTTGATCGCATTCCGTTTTCGGCCGATGCCTCCGAGCCTCATCGCAGAATTGCTCTCAAGGCTGCGGAAGAGTCCATGGTGCTGTTGCAGAACAACAATGGTGCTCTCCCGATCAGTAAAGCAGTTCATGACATTGCAGTGGTGGGGCCGACCGCGGACCTGCTGGTTTCGCTGGAAGGCAACTACAACGGGCAGCCATTGCATCCTGTCAGCCCACTGGATGGCATCATCAAGCAATTTCATTCGGCGACGATCCACTACGCACAGGGTTCGACCCTGGCCAGCGGCAGCAGCGTACCCGTCCCGCGCACTGCGTTCGGCAACGGCCTGCACACCGAGTTTTTCGCCGCTCCTGACTGGACCGGCCGTCCAGTGCACGTGGCCACCGATCCCGAGATTCAGCACGACTGGGACTACGCCTCTCCCGCACCCGAGGTTCAAACCCACGACTACTCGGTGCGGTGGTCGGGCACACTGCGCGTTCCGGCAACGGGCAAGTACGTCTTCACTGTGGAGGGTGGAGAAGCGTTTCCGTACTCGCCGAAAGAGACGTACCGGTTCGTGCTCGACGGCAAAGTCCTGTCCGAAGGCGATCTCAACAGCGGCAAGCCGAACAGCAGTAAGCCAACTGGCGCGAATAGTACCGCTCCTCCCGTTATGTCACGTTCCACGCCAGCAAAGGTGGAGATCAATTTCACCGACACTAACCCTCACGACTTCCGCTTGGAGTACAGCCACTCGGGCGATCTCGCAGGGGGCGGTGTCACTTTGAGCTGGGAGGCTCCGCCTCAGGCGCAGATCGACGAAGCCGTGGCAGCCGCGAAGGCGTCTGAGCTGGTCGTGGCCTTCGTAGGGCTCTCGCCTCAACTCGAGGGCGAGGAGATGCCGATAAAGATCGAAGGCTTTAGCGGTGGAGACCGCACCACCATCGATCTTCCGGCGACGCAGCAGCATTTGCTCGAGGCCCTCGCGGCAACCGGCAAGCCGGTCATCGTTGTGTCCCTCAGCGGCAGCGCGCTCGCACTTACCTGGGCCAAGGAGCATGCCGCCGCGATCATTCAAGCCTGGTATCCAGGCGTAGAGGGCGGAACCGCGATTGCGCGCACCCTCGCAGGCGTCAACAATCCAGCCGGCCGGCTGCCCGTAACGTTCTATGCAGGGACGGGCGACCTGCCGGCGTTCACCGACTATGGGTTCAAGAACCGGACCTATCGCTATTACACGGGCAAGCCGCTCTGGGGCTTCGGATACGGGCTGAGCTATTCCGCGTTTCAATACGGACCGGTCAAACTCTCGAGCGCCACGGTTGCCGCGGGTCAGCCCGTCACTGCAACCGTCACCGTTACCAATACAAGTAAGGTCGCGGGAGACGAAGTGGTGGAGGCCTACTTGAAGACCCCACAGACCGATGGTCCGATCTACTCGCTCGTCGGATTTCAGAGGGTCCATCTCGCCCCCGGCGCGAGTCGCGATGTGTCACTCGAGCTGAGTCCACGGTCGCTCTCGGCGGTTGATAGCAAGGGCCAACGATCCGTTCTGCCGGGGGCGTATCACCTGAGCATCGGATCAACGCAGCCAGCGGAAAGTGCCCCCAAGTCTGAGGCCGACTTCACGGTGAACGGAACGGTAGCGCTGCCCAAGTAACGGAAGCGCCTTCCAGCACAAAGCCCGGGTAAGGAACTCGCAGCGCGTCGGGGGGCGCGTGGGGCGGAGCGTGTCTCACGGTTGTTTAGAATCAATAGCTTGGGCGGAAATTGTTCGCATGTCATTGATAAATATATAAGTTATACGTATCCATGTCTGCCCGTGGGAGTTAGCGGCTATTATCTTCGTCGGATGTTCGCTTTTCGAAGAAATCAGTAGATGAGGCGGCACATCGACGGCGTTCTCTCAGGAGCTAAGCTCCGTCTGCCGGTTCGGAGATTTTCAACGATCCAACTCGCTCCGGAGCCTAGGCGCGGAGGGCCGAGGGACACAAATCCCTTCCCCGTTGTGACCTATAGTGCGGTCGCCGCGGGAAGCGCCAGAGAAATCTTGATCGTGAGAGAACGAAAGTAACCAAGTGTTCCGGAATGGGAAAGGAGCGGTGGGACGGAGGGCTCTCCGCGCGCCACCCACCACTGCCAAACAAAAAAGGACCGGGCCATGCCCGGTCCCGTTGTGAAAAGCAAATCTTTACATGCTGAGCTTGCGACGGATGACTCCCACCGCTCCGAGCAGACCGCTGCCCAGCAACACCAGTGTACCTGGCTCCGGCACCGTCGAGGTCGAGGTTTCGAAATTGGGGCCGAAATAAGACTGCGTGTCGCCAGTGGTGTTAATCGGCTCCGCGAACCCTCCGGCTATGAACTCATTTTGAATGAGCACTACGTTGGGGCCGTTGAAATTTGCAAGTCCCTGGCCAGCTAGCGTTCCGGGGAAAATCATCGGGTCCAGGAGGCTATTCCACGTCGCACCTATAGTGTAGGTGCCCGGAGCCAGGAAAACCGGAGCGAAGGTGTCACGCCAGGTCTGGAGACCTCCCTGGTCGGTTTCGAGCACGCCCCCACCGGCGGGGATAACCGCGGAGTCAATGAGAGTCCCAGCGGCATTCCATATTCCTACCTCATGGGTGTCCAGAAGAGCAGCGCCACCCTGGTCGTATACCGCAAGGTCGCTGACATTGATGCCGCTAGTTACCTGAAAGGACCATCCGAGCGTATACGGTCCGTTACCCAATGTTGAACCCACAGAGGCTCCGTTGAACCACTGGCCGAAAGGGTCCTGAGCGTAAAGACTAGGTGTAAATGCGGCCACGAGGCCGCACACGAAAACGACTAGCAGAATTTTCCTCAAAGTATCCTCCCTCCCTTACGGGATCCAATTTTGTCCCGTACCACTGTAACTTTGCACTTCACGGGCCATCACTTAGCGTTAATCTAAAAGGGTTAGCATTCATGCTTCCATCGGAATGTGCAAGACCTTGCACACATTATGGGTAAGGCAGTTCCTAGAATCTCTTTCTTATCCTATCTCCTGAAGCCAGCGTGTTCAGTCCCATGCGT
>Ga0209380_10000671_pt1 | contig 24210 bp, 22 predicted proteins | sample HubBroMetageWFT6_FD_188347 | JGI IMG/M metagenome (GOLD analysis project Ga0209380, IMG submission 188347) | Warmed and freeze-thawed soil microbial communities from the Hubbard Brook experimental Forest, New Hampshire - Hubbard Brook CCASE Soil... | ecosystem: Environmental > Terrestrial >... | reverse complement strand
CCGGTGTTTCCGATTCCACCCGGCTGGCGGGTGACCAGGATTTCCGAGTGAAGCAAACGCCACAAAGCGGTCTTTCCTTCTACGGAAGCAATGGCAGAGGCAACAACATTACGGTGGACGGGGGTGAGACCAGCGGTGACAGCGGCGGCGTGCGCCTCACCGTAGGCCAGGACGCGGTGCAGGAATTCCAAATCAACCGCAGCAATTACTCGGCCGACCTGGGAGCAGCGACGGGCGCTTCCATCAACATTGTGACCAAGTCCGGCAGCAACAACTTACATGGCACCGTCTACGGTTTTTTCCGCAATGATGCCATGGATGCCCGCGACCCATTTGCCTTCAGTTCCGCCCTTGCGACAGACCCAACCTTCTCTAATTTCAGCACCACTTCTACTGGACGTCCGATCAAGAATTCGCTCAGCCGACAACAATATGGCGGCGCCATCGGCGTTCCCATCAAGAAAGACAAAACCTTCCTGTTTGCTTCCTTCGAAGGTCTGCGGCAGAATTCGCAGAATTCCGTTCCTCTTCTGACAGACAGTTCGATATTCGCCGGCCCTTCCTTAACGGCTACGAACCCTTTTTCGCAGAACGATCCGAGGTTTGCACAACAGGCAGTTGTCAGCGCGCTGTTGGCTTCAGCGGCTCCGAGTGTGACTTGCCTCACGCCGCCGGGGGCACCACCGGTCGTTCTGCCGCCAGGTCTTTGCGCCTTTGCCCTGTCGAGCATCTTGGCGGTAAACCCGACACCTGGTGCGAACCCGTTTGTGACCCCAGGCCAGGCCGCGATTAACGGCTTTCTGGTAAACCAGTTCGAGACCGAGGGGGGAGTGTTTGCCTACAACACACACGAATATCTGGCGTCCGGCCGCCTGGATCACCACTTCGACAATGCCAATCAGCTTTCTATCACCTACAGATATGGACATGACTTGGAGCAGTCTCCCGACGTGCAATCTCTGACCGCCTTTTCGGCGGGCAGTTCGATTCATACCTATGACAACACCCTCCAGGGCGCCTGGTATCACCAGTTCACTCCGGCCATAACGAACGAAGCCCGAGTGCAGTGGAATTACTACAGCTTTAACGTGATTCCCAACGAGCCCGGCGAAGCGGGACTGCAGATCCCCGGTTTCATTAACAATCTGGGGACCAATATTTTTCTTCCCAACAAATCAATCCTCCGCCGCTACGAGTTCGCCGACAATCTCACCATCATCCGCGGCCATCACACTTTCAAATTTGGTGGTTCGGAACTGCTCCGCGGTAATCACTCCGAGTCGCACACATTTTTCCCGGGCCGCTTTGTGTTCGGTTCCCTTCCCGGGTTTTTGATCAGCCCATGCTTCGCTCCCACCTCGCCGACGAATCCCTGCGCCGGAGGAACCATACCGACAGGCGCGTCCATCAGTTCGTTGCAATCGACATCGTTCGGGCTGCCTCAGGTTTTCCAGCAGGGTTATGGCGATCCGACCTATCCCTACTACACCCGCCCGCTGACTTCGGTGTACGCACAAGACTCCTGGACAATAAGGCCAAATTTCACGCTCAACTACGGCCTCCGCTACGAACTCGACACGCAATTTTTGCCATTAACTACGTATAAGAAAGATTTTGCGCCTCGGATTTCCTTCGCCTGGGACCCCTTCAAGGATCACAAGACAGTGGTCCGCGGAGGGTACGGAATCTTCTACGGACCGGTTGATGCTCAGATTCCCGACGTGGACTTGAGCCTGGGGGTGGTGAACCAGAATAAATCTGCGGTCGAAAATAGCAGAGGAGGCGGCCAGGTTGGGAACCTGAGCGCGATCTGCGGTTTCTCCCAGTTCGGGGTACCGATCATCCCCGGCAGCGGCTCCAGCCCTTGCAACCGGGAAATTTCTATTTATGTCGATCCGATCGCCGGAGTTCCGGCTCTCGGTCTGGCGGGCGCGCCGACGGTTTTCCAGACACTGTTTGCGCAGGGATTGATCCAGTGCACCACCGCGGCTCCGGGGAATGCTGCCTGCATAACGCCTGCTGCGGTTAAGCAGTTTGGCATTGATGTTACCAATAGCGGTCCCGTCGGTCCGCTGCAAGTGGTTTTCGTGAATCAACCGGGCTATCGTCCCCCGATCGCCCAACAGGCTTCGTTTGGAATCGAGCGTGAGATCGGACCTGGTTTCTCAGTTTCTATCAGCGGTATCTATTCGCACACCCAGAGAATCCCGATCGCGATTGATACCAATCTGCTGCCCGCGCCGTTCACCACGTTAACCCTCGCCAATGGCCAGAAGGTTTCCTATCGGAACTGGAATACGACGGCGGCGGGGGCCGACCCGCTAGGCGGCACTGAGCCCGGCGGCTTGCCCTGTGACACGGTTCAGTGCTTTGTGAATCCGCTGGTCGTCCAGAATAACGCGTACAGCTCCGAGGCCTACGCCCTCTACGAGGGCGGCATCTTGGAAATCAAAAAGCGCTTCAGCGATCATTTCACCCTGTTCGGGAATTACACCTACAGTAAAGCCTTTGACACATCGACAGATTTCAACAGCGACTACGGGCCGCAGGATCCGACAAACATCAACTTAGACCGCAGTCTCTCCGAGTTTGATGAGCGGCACAAAGTGGTCATCGCCGGCGTGATCGACAGCCCCTGGAGACAAAGTGTCTTGTCAGGCTTCCAGCTGGCTCCGATTTTCTCTTACCACAGCGGACATCCTTTCAATCTGCTCGCCGGAGGAGAGGTCAATGGCGACAATCACACCACCAATGAACGTCCCATCGGCGCGCCGCGCGACACAGGTCTTGGCCCCAATTATTACGACTTAGACGCACGCTTGACCTGGCAGCACAAACTGGGCGAGAACGCCAAGTTGCTGTTTACAGCGGAAGGATTCAATATCGCAAACCGGACGAACTTCGCCAGTGTAAACAACCAGGTAAGCCCGCTGTTGGGCCTCACGCCAGGGTTCACGACGTTTAACGTGCACGGGGTTCGCCCAGGCAGTGCTCTTGCGGGGGGTGGGACGGATACGGCAAGTACGCCGCTGTCTTTCACATCGGCCCTCCCGAAGCGCCAGATCCAACTCGGTGTTCGCCTAACTTTCTAGTATCGAGTAGGCCGAGTCTTGTTCTGACGTTTGCTAGGAGCCTGCGCGGCAAGCAGCTGTTGTTTCACGCTACGGAGCAATCAATGCCATTCGTTGAAAATCAGGGAGCCAGGATCTATTGGGACGAACAAGGCCACGGCGCTCCCGTCTTGCTGATCATGGGACTGGGTTACCCCTCTTATATGTGGCATCGCACGCGACCTGTCTTGACGGCGTACTACCAGACCATCGCGTTCGATAATCGTGGCGTAGGAAGGAGCGACGTGCCATCCGGTCCTTATCCGATCGCGTTGATGGCGTCCGACGCCGCGGCGGTTCTCGACGCTGCCGGAATCGAGAGCGCCCACCTGTTCGGTGTGTCGATGGGTGGCATGATTGCGCAGGAATTCGCGCTGCAATACCCAAAGCGAGTGCGATCCCTGATCCTGGCCTGTACCGCAGCGGGCGGGCCGACCGCGGTGCGCGCCGAACCAGAGGCTACCCAGATGCTGATGACGCGTGACAAAATGAACCCTGAGCAGGCCGCCGAGGCACCCGTGCCGTTTATCTACGATTCGGCGACTCCGCGTGAACGGATTGATGAGGATATTGCGATTCGGCGGCCATGGTTTCCGCGGCCCGAAGCATATACGGCACAGCTGCAGGGAATACTTGCCTGGGAGGCGTACAGCCGACTTTCCGGGATCGCCGCGCCCACGCTGGTGATCCATGGTGAGACCGACCGGCTGGTGCCGCCGGGCAACGGCAAATTAATCGCGGAACGCATCCCCGGCGCAAGACTCGTGATGATTCCGCAAGCCAGCCATCTCTTCCTGACCGACCAGACGGAAGTTTCCCACCGCGCTATTCTGGAATTCCTCGACGAGCAGGCCGGAAGTGCGGGAAGCGATGCGGGGCCGGAGAACGAGAAGGAGAAAGTTTCATGTTGAAGGAGGCCGTCGGCACCACGCAGGATTCCACCGTGAATGTGAAGCAGCTTTTCGATCTAAGCGGGCGCGTTGCGATCGTCACCGGTGGCTCCATCGGACTGGGCCGCCAAATGGCGGAGGGTCTGGCGGAAATGGGTGCCCACCTGGTGCTGTGTGCCCGCAAGGAGGAACGCTGCCATCAGGCTGCCGAACAATTGCAGCAACTCGGCGTAAAAGCCATTGCCGTGGGCTGCGATGTTAAGAACCCGGCCAGCATTCAGGAGATGGTGGAAGCGACTCTATCCCAGTTCGGACGAATCGATGTGCTCATCAATAACGCGGGAATATCCTGGGGCGCTCCCGTCGAGGAGATGCGGCTCGAAGATTGGAACAAGGTCATCGAGACGAACCTGACCGGGACTTTTCTGTGCGCCCAGGCGGTGGGCAAAGTCATGATCCGCCAAAGCCGGGGCAAGAATAGCGCGGGAAAAAACAGCGCAGGAAAGATCATTAACGTTGCGTCGGTCGCTGGACTGGGCGGTGCTCCTGCGGAACTTCCAGCCATTGGATATCACGCCAGCAAGGGTGGAGTCATCAGCTTTACCAAAGACTTGGCCTGCAAATGGGCGAGTCACAACATCCAGGTAAATGCCATTGCTCCTGGCTGGTTTCCCACACACATGTCGAACCGCGTCCTGGAGCATCATGAGGAGCTTTTTCTCTCCCACATTCCACTGCGGCGTTTTGGCAATGAACATGACCTGAAAGGAGCTGCTGTGTTTCTCGCTTCTGACGCCTCTAACTATGTCACCGGTCACGTGCTGGTGGTGGATGGAGGTCAGTCAGCCTGGTAGGGGCGAGATAAGCAATGAATATTCCTCTTACTCCCGTACGATTCCTGCGTTATGCCGAACAGCAGTTCCCCAGCAAGACCTCCATGGTTTGTGGAGGCCATCGTTTCACTTACGCCCAGTTCGGTCAACGTGCCAGCCGTCTCGCCGGTGCTCTGCGGGAAGCAGGGGTGAAAGCTGGCGACCGGGTTGCATTTCTCAGCCTGAATTGCCATCGGCTTCTCGAAGCGTATTACGGCGTACTGGAAGCGGGCGCGGTATTGCTTCCCTTGAACTTCCGGCTTGCTCCTCGGGAACTGGCCTACATTCTGAATGACGCCGAGGTGAAAGTGCTGTTCCTGGCAAAAGAGTTCGCTGAGGTCGTGGACTCGTTTCGGGGAAGCGTTTCAACCGTGCAGACTTTCTTCATGCTCGACGCCGCACCGCAGGCCGCCTGGCTCTCGCCCAAAAATTATGAAGACATTCTGGCGGCGGCGACGCCTTACCGGGCCGATGTGACGGACTTCGACGAAAACTCGCTGGCTGAGCTGTTCTATACCAGCGGCACCAGCGCCGATCCCAAGGGAGTGATGCTGACCCACAGAAACGTCTATCTGCATGCTCTCTCGGTTTGTTTGACGTTCATTACCAAGCCGGATAGCGTAAATCTGCATACCATTCCGCTGTTCCATGCCAACGGATGGGGTACTGCCCATTCAGTCACTTTCGTGGGTGGCAAACATGTCATGCTTCAGCGCTTTACCTGCGCAGAGGTTTTCCAGCTGATCGAACGTGAGCGCGTCAACTCGCTGAGCCTAGTGCCCATCATGGCAACGGCATTGGTGAATTCGCCAGACCGGCAAAAATACGACTTGAGCAGTCTGGAGTGGATCTCGATCGGCGGGGCGGCATCGTCTCCAACCTTAATGCGCGAGACCGAGGAAAAGCTTGGCTGCGCGTGTTTTGCCGGATACGGCCTGACGGAAACTGCGCCGGTGCTCTCCACCGCCAAGCTGAAGCCGGGAGAGCAATTCGATGGTGAGGAGCTTTACGTGGCGCGGGCGATGACCGGGTACGCGATTCCGGGCGTGGAGCTTCGGGTCGTGGACTTCGAGGACAACGATGTTGCCCGCGACGGAAAAACCATGGGGGAGATTGTCGCTCGTTCCGATGGTGTCATGCAGGGCTACTGGCAACAGCCGGCAGCCACGGCGGAAGCGATGCGCGGTGGCTGGTTTCATACCGGGGACATGGCCACTATCAGCGAGGATGGGCGCATCCTCATCGCTGATCGCAAGAAAGACATTATTGTGAGCGGCGGTGAGAATATTTCATCGCTCGAAGTGGAGAAGGCGCTCCTGGCGCATCCCGCGGTTTACGAGGCTGCCGTCATTCCGGTCCCGGACGAAAAATGGGGTGAAGTGCCCAAGGGACTGGTTGTAGCAAAACCCGGATCAAACCCGACGGAGGCGGAACTGCTCGAATTCTGCCGCTCTCGTATTGCGCACTTCAAGTGCCCACCTTCGATCGAGTTTTTGGAGAGCCTGCCCAAGACTGCTACCGGAAAAATCTTGAAAAAGGGTTTGCGCAAAAAGTATTGGAGCGAACAGGATCACAACGCGCCCGAATTTACGGCGCGCAAGTGACCCTTTGAAGATGCCGGAGAGAAAGTTCAGTGCCATGGACGATCTAGTTCAACTTACCAGAGATAAAGATGTCGCAATCATCACCATCAATAACCCTCCCGTGAACGCTTTGAGCCCTGGGGTCGCGCAGGGGATTGCACAAACTATTGCGCAGGTGGACAACGACGATGGCGTCAAGGCTGTGGTGCTGATTGGCGGCGGCCGTACATTCATCGCCGGCGCGGACATAAAAGAATTCGGCAAAATTACATCGGGCAAGACCCAGCGAGGCGCGGGCCTGCTTCCGCTCCTGCTGCAGATAGAAGACGTGCGAAAACCAGTGGTGGTGGCCGTCCATGGCTCTGCCTTTGGCGGCGGGCTGGAACTGGCGATGGCCGGCCACTATCGTGTGGCGGCGCCGAATGCGCAGTTGGGTCAGCCCGAAGTGAAGCTCGGCATTATTCCCGGCGCAGGTGGCACTCAGCGGCTACCTCGCCTCGTGGGCGTCGCCAAAGCCGTCGAGATGTGCGCGGAAGGCAACCCGATGACCGCTCAGGAAGCCCTGAAACATGGTCTCGTCGATCGTCTGCTCGAAGGCGATCTGCTGGCCGGCGCCATAGCTTTTGCACGCGAAATCGCTGGGAAACCAGTGCGCAAAACTCGTGAACGGAACGAGACAGACAAACTCGGCGTGCCCGAGCAGAACGCACCGGTCTTCGCTGCCGCGCGCGAAAAGGCTCGCACCAAACAGCGCGGCATGATAGCACCGCTTGCGGCCATCGATGCGGTTGAAGCCGCCACCAGGCTCTCTTTTGAAGCGGGATGCCAGGTGGAACAGAAACTGTTCGGCGAGTGCCTTTTCTCGGATCAATCGAAGGCCCTCATTCATGCGTTCTTCGGCGAGCGTGAAGTAGCCAAGGTCGCGGACATTCCGAAAGAGACCGCAATCATCCCGGTGAAGTCGGTGGCGGTAGTCGGCGCCGGAACCATGGGCGGTGGAATCGCCATCGTCTTTGCCAACGCCGGATTTCGCGTGCTGCTGAAGGAGGCCGACCAGGCCGCTCTGGATCGTGGGCTCGCGACCATTCAGAGGAACTACCTGAGTTCGGTGAAACGCGGGCGCTTCACGCAGCAGTTTGTGGATGAACGCCTGCAACTGATCCACCCGACGCTCAGCTTCGACGATTTCGCCGGGGTGGATGTGGTCGTCGAGGCCGTGTTCGAGGGCATGGCGCTCAAGAAAGAAGTCTTCAGCCAGTTGGATCGAGCCTGCAAGCCTGGCGCAATTCTGGCGAGTAACACGTCTACCCTCGACATCGACGAGATCGCCTCAGCCACTTCGCGGCCCGATGCCGTCATTGGCACACATTTTTTCAGCCCGGCGAACATTATGCGGCTGCTCGAGATCGTGCGCGGCAAGGCAAGCAGTAAAGAAGTGATCGCGACCTGCATGCAGCTCTCGAAGAAACTGGGCAAAGTCGGGGTGCTCGTGGGCAACTGCCGCGGCTTTGTGGGAAACCGCATGTTCGGCCCCTATCGTCGTGAAGCGCAGTTCCTGGTGGAGGAAGGCGCGAGTATCGAAGCCGTCGACCAGGCACTGCACGACTTCGGCATGGCGATGGGACCCATGGCGACTGGCGATCTGGCAGGCCTTGACGTCGGGTGGCGTATCCGTAAAGAGTACCGGCACCTGGAAAAACCTGGGGTGCGGCAGCCGTTCGCGGAGGACCGTCTCTGCGAACTTGGGCGCTACGGCCAGAAAACCGGTGCGGGCTGGTACAAGTATGACGAGAACCGACGTGCTATTCCCGATCCTGAAGTCAACCAACTGGTGCGCCGGTGGGCCCGCGAAGCCGGCATCGCGCAACGCAAGATTTCATCCGAAGAAATCGTTGACCGTTGCGTCTTTGCCCTGGTCAATGAGGGCGCCCGCATTCTCGAGGAAGGCATCGCACGGCGCGCCGTCGACATCGACATCATTTATCTAAACGGCTACGGATTCCCGGCTTATCGCGGCGGTCCGATGTGGTATGCGGATACCGCAGGGCTGGATAAGGTCTACCGCCGCATCTCAGAATTTCACCAACAGCAGGGCGAACTCTGGGAACCTGCCCAGCTGTTGACGCGTCTGGCTCAGGAAGGCAAAACCTTCGCCGAACTGAACCGGGAACAGGCGGTAATGGTGTAAGAGCACGACTGCCAGCTTAGCAACCCGATCGCAACGGATACGATACGCGTTGCGGATTTTCGCCGGTAGCGTTTGATTTTTCGCGGGGGAGGACATGCGAGAAGCGGTAGTGGTTGCCAGTTCACGGACCGCGCTGGCGAAATCGTTCCGGGGGTCGTTCAACATAACCCGCCCCGAAGATCTGGCAGCACATTGCATCAAAGACGTACTGCGCAGGGTGCCGCAGCTTGACGCGGTCGAAATCGACGACGTTGTGTTGGGGTGTGCGCAGCCGCACGGTCCGCAGAGTCACAACATCGCCCGCACCTCCGCTATGCTGGCTGGGCTTGCCACTTCGGTTGCGGGCACCACCATAAACCGGTTCTGCTCGTCGGGATTGCAGGCGATTGCTGTGGCCTCGCACCAGATCATCAGCGAGGGCGTGGAGGCGGCGATTGGAGGCGGCGTTGAGAGTATCAGCATGACGCCGGCTGCCGGCAATCCTCATCCGGAACTGCAGAAACGGCTGCCCGGGTTGTACATGGTCATGGGTGACACCGCTGAAGTGGTTGCCAAGCGCTACAAGGTGAGCCGGGTGGCGCAGGACGAGTACGCACTGCTGAGCCAGCAGCGCACCACTCGCGCTCAGCGGGAGGGTTTTTTCGAGAGTGAGATCGCGCCCATGAAAGTCACGATGGCGCTCCTCGATAAGAAAACTGGCGAGAAGGCCGGGACGCGGGAGGTTTGCTGCGACCGCGATGAGTGCAATCGGCCCGATACTACGCTGGAAGGCCTGCTCGCGCTGAAACCTCACTTTGATCCGCACAGCGGCGAGGGCACAGTCACTGCCGGCAACTCCTCCCAACTTTCCGACGGGGCTTCGGCCACTCTGTTGATGTCGCGCCAGCGCGCTGATCAGCTGGGTGTGACCTACAAGCTGGTGTTTCGCGGTTTTCAGGTCGCAGGTTGCGATCCGGACGAAATGGGTATCGGTCCGGTCTTCGCCGTGCCTAAGCTGCTCAAGCGCACCGGCCTGAACATAGATGACATCGGCCTCTGGGAACTGAACGAGGCTTTTGCGGTGCAAGTGATCTACTGCCGCGATCGCTTGGGAATAGATCCGGAAAAGTTGAATGTGAATGGCGGGTCAGTCTCCATCGGTCATCCCTTTGGCATGACCGGTTCGCGCATGGTCGGAACCCTGGCCAACGAAATGGCGCGCCGGAAAGCGCGATACGGCATCGTGACGATGTGCGTCGGCGGCGGGCAAGGTGCTGCCGGTCTGTTCGAAGCGGTTCATTAGTTTATCGATCCTACTTCTGAGGGAGGAATCAGCGATGAAAAACAGCGAAAAGGCGAACCAGCGGCCCGAGCGCCGCGCGTTTACTTCCAGACTCTTGCTTGGCGTGGCGGCTCTCGGCGTCTTCACGCTAATCTCGGTGGCAAACGCCTCTGCCGACAACTCATCCCACCGCCGCTCGATTGCTTTCACCGAAAGTGGTCTCGTGATTGGCTCAACGGCGGGTGGGGTAAGTCAATTTCTCGGCATCCCCTACGCCGCTCCGCCGGTGGGAGCTCTGCGCTGGAGGCCTCCGAAGCGTTACGGATTCTTTCCCGGATTTGCCCTCCAAGCCACTCAATTCGGCAGTGCGTGCACGCAGCCTGGAGGGATTGGCAGCGAGAATTGCCTGTTCCTGAATGTCTTTAGGTCAGAGGAGGAATGGGGTGAAGGCGAGCGGCGTGGCTTGCCTGTGATGGTTTGGATTCATGGTGGCGGACTCATCGACGGAAGCAGTACCGCTTACAATCCCGAGCTACTCGTGAAAAAAGGGGTGATCGTCGTCACAATTAACTACCGCCTCGGTTATTTGGGATTCTTTGCTCAGTCTGCGATAGACGCCGAAGGCCATCTCAACGGCAACTACGGGTTGATGGATCAGCAATTCGCGCTCAAGTGGGTGCGCAAGAATATCGCGGGCTTTGGCGGCGATCCCCATCGAGTCACAATATTCGGCGAGTCGGCAGGCGGACAAAGCGTCTATGCCCAGCTCGCTTCTCCCCTTGCATCCGGCATGTTCCGTGGAGCGATCGCGGAGAGCGGATCGTATGCGGAATTCCAAAACTACTTTTCCAACGTCGTAACTCTGGCGCAGGGGGAAACGACGGGGAGCCAAAGCGTACCCTCGGGCGCCGCGATTGCGGATAGTGTCGGATGCACGAGCCAGACAGCTTCCTGCCTGCGTGCCGTGCCTGCCTCGACAATGATCGCGCAAGAACCGTTCCCCTTGTATCCGTTCGTGGACGGGAGACTGCTTACGCAGACGATCAGTGCGGCATTTGCCAGCGGCGAATTCAATCAAGTGCCGGTGATTTCGGGTACCAATCACGATGAATATAGATTGTTTGTAGCTACGGGCTTCGACCTCGTGGGAAAACCAATACTGACTTCGGCGGAGTACGATACTGCTACCACTGCTCTGTGGGGACCAGCCCTGGGGCCGCCTGTCCTCGCCTCGTACCCATTTGCCAGTTACCCCTTCGGCGGTGAGGCATTGGGGGCCTCAGGCACTGATGGAGTCTTCAGCTGTCCGGCGCGTAATGCAGATCAGTCACTCTCGAAATTTGTGCCGACCTATACCTATGAGTTCAACGATGAGAACGCTCCCCCCGCGCAAGCTTTGTTTGGCGGATTATTGACCTTTCCTTTGGGCGCCTATCATAGCGCGGAGCTTCCATACCTGTTCCCGGGTGTCGATGTTTTCGGACTGCCGGTGACGCTTTCGAGCCAACAAATGCAGCTCTCCGATGCGATGGTCAGCTACTGGACGAAGTTCGCCAAAACGGGAGACCCAAATTCGTTTGAAGAACCGTTCTGGTCGCCGTACAGCGCGTCAAGCGACGAGTTCCAATCTTTGATACCACCGACGCCAGTGGTCGAGTCCAACTTTAACACTGGTCACCAGTGCTCCACGTTTTGGGATACGTTCTGAAAGCGACAGCGCGGGGGCGCGCGGGACTCTTGGGGCCCGCGCGTCCTCTGGCGCGGACAACGGGGATCGGCTGGTTCCCACAATCTTCTGGAGCAAAAGAACAAGCGTATACAAAACGATGCCGGCTATCACGCCAAACGAAGCCCAGGACGCCCCTGCTCTGACCAAGGCCGCAAACGCCCCGTTCTCACTTCGATACGCGTGGTACGTCGTGGGCGTTTTAACCCTTCTGTATGCCTTCTCATTCATCGACCGCCAGATCTTCAGTCTGCTGGTGGGCCCGCTTCGTCGCGACTTACACATCGGCGACACGCGGATCAGTTTGCTGATGGGGTTCAGCTTTGCACTGTTCTATACGTTCTTCGGGATTCCTCTTGGCCGTCTGGCCGATATTTACAGCCGAAGGCTCATCATCGCGGCCGGACTGGTGCTCTGGAGCGGGTTCACAGCCAGTTGCGGCTTGGCAACAACTTTCGAAGCAATGCTTTTGTTGCGCATGGGCGTGGGCGTCGGAGAGGCGGCGCTCTCCCCGGCTGCCTACTCGCTGATCACCGATTATTTTCCTCGAGATCGACTGGCAACAGCCGTTAGCGTGTATTCGATGGGGATCTACGTCGGCTCCGGCATGGCCTATCTGCTGGGCGGACTTGTCGTCGCCTACGCCTCGACCCAGGTCATGTGGAACATTCCGCCGCTGGGCGCGGTCCATCCCTGGCAGATCATCTTCCTCCTGGTCGGCCTTCCGGGTATGGCGGTGGCGCCCCTGCTCTTCACGGTACGCGAACCCACGTCACACCATCGAACAGCCCGACACTCGGCGGTTCCGATGCGGCAGGTCTTTTCCTATATCCTCGAAAATCGGCGGACATTCTTGCTCCACAACATCGGTTTCGGGTTGCTCGCGCTTTCTTCATACGCCAGCGCAGCCTGGGTGCCGGAATTCTATCGCCGCCATTTTCACTGGAGCATCGGAGCCCTGGGCGTGGTGTACGGCTCCTTCGTCGCGGTGTTTGGCTGCATTGGAATTGTCGGCGCGGGCCGGCTTGCCGATTACCTGCGGCAGCGTGGCCGGGGCAACGCGACCCTCTTTGTGGGAGTGCTGATCGGATTAGTCTCGCTGCCGGTCAACTGTCTCTTGTACCTGGCGCCTTCGGCGACTTGGGCCACCCTTTGGCTGATTCCCGGCTGCGCACTTGCGGCCGCTCCGTTCGGCATCGCTCCCGCCGCGATTCAGCAAATAATGCCCGCCAGCATGCGTGGGCAAGCCTCAGCCGTATATTTGTTCTCCATCAATCTAATCGGCCTCGGCATTGGCCCTACCGCTGTAGGAGCGCTGACGCAATACGCATTTCGAAGCGATGATGCCGTGCGATACTCGCTGGTGACTGTGACATCGGTGGCGTGCGCGCTCGCGGCGCTGCTTCTCTACGGAGGATTGAAGCCGTTCCTCGACAGTCTCGAACGGGTGCGCCTTTGGAATGCGGCCCCCTCCGGTTGAACTGGATCGGAGCCAGAGGGTAGTAGTGCAGTCTGGCTTCTGCACGGCGGCTGTCACCGAGAGCGAAGCCCGTTTTTCAGGCGGAGCGAAGGATCTCCGGCTTAACTGGCCCGGAGCGTAAGCCAAACTGCACCATTACCCGCCAGAGAGTTTGTCGTAAGTAAGAAAGGTCGGTCTTAAGTGCATTTCGATACTGCCTCCGTTCGTATAGGCGAAGAACTGAACCTGGCTTCTCTCGCGGATTGGCTGAGCGGACGAATCGCAGGAGCTGAACGGGGCATCACCGTCGAACAGTTCCCGGACGGGCACTCGAACCTCACTTATTTGTTGCGGATGAATGGAGGCGGGCGCGAGTACGTGCTAAGGCGCGGCCCTCTAGGGCCCGTTGCTCCGAAAGCCCACGACATGGCGCGTGAATTTCGAGTCCTCAAGATGGTGCATCCGTATTTTCGGGAAGCCCCAGATGCTTTTCACTTATGCGAGGACCCCGCAGTGCTGGGGGCCGTCTTCTTCCTTATGGAGCGCCGCCAGGGACTCATCTTGCGCGATGATTTTCCGCCGCAGCTGGCGAATGTGCCGAATTATGCTCAACTGGCGAGCGAGGCGTTTATCGATTGCCTGATACGGCTGCATGCCATCGATGTTTCGACCACCGGTTTGATTGCGCTAGGCAAACCGGACGGCTTTCTTGAGCGCCAGGTGCGGGGTTGGGCGGATCGTTGGAATCGCGCCCGGACCGGAATAAAGTCAGACGAAATGCCAGAAACAAAGATGGATCGTGTGATTCAGTGGCTCGTCGATCGCCGGCCCTCGTCTCCGGCTCCGACACTGGTGCACAACGATTACAAGCTGGACAACGTCATGCTTGGGGCTGAATCTGGGGACCGAGGCGAATCCATGATCAGAATCGAGGCGGTGCTCGACTGGGAGATGGCAACGGTTGGAGACCCACTGGCCGACCTTGGATTGACCTTGTGTTACTGGGCCTGGGCGGATTCGCTGCAACCGCGTGCTCGCGAACTTCCTTCGTTGACATCGCAGCCCGGCTGGTACACTCGCGATCAATTCGTACAGCGCTATGCAGCCGAAACCCGCCGTGACCTTTCGCATATCGGTTACTACGAAGTGCTGGGCATCTTCAAATTGGCAGTAATTCTGCAGCAGATCTACTACCGGTTCAGGCGTGGCCAGACACAAGACATGCGATTCCAGAATTTCGGTGAACGCGTTAGAGGACTGGTCGAGCTGGCGAACTCGCTCGCGGTGAAATTCAGTTGAGCACCGTGTATCTTGTGCGCCACGGCCAGGCGGGTACGCGCGACGCTTACGATTCGCTATCGGAGTTGGGAACGCGGCAGGCACGGTTGTTGGGCGACCACTTCGTTTCCCAGGGAATCCGATTTGCCTCGGCCTATGTGGGAGCGCTGATGCGGCAGCAACTAACCGCCGAGCAGATCAGCGCGGCCTACGCCAATGCGGGCGTTTCCTTTCCCTCACTTACTGTCGATCCGGGATGGGATGAGTTTGATCTGGGGCGGGTGTATCGCGAGATCGCTCCGCGTTTGGGTGCTGAGGATTGTGAATTTCGCCGCGAGTACGAAGAGATGCGCGAGCAGGTTCGCATCAGCGGTGCCGCGCACGCTGCAAGAATTCATCGCAAGTGGCTGCCCTGTGACACTAAAGTAGTCGAGGCATGGTTCTCCGGTCGCTATCCCTATAGCGGCGAGACCTGGGACCAGTTTCGCGAGCGCATTGCGGCCTGCCGGTTCAAGATGCCCGACGCAAAGATGCTCGACGCGCGGCAAGAAAACATTCTCGTGGTTACGTCGGCCACGCCGCTTGCGATTTGGACCGGCCTGTCACTGGAGATTTCCGATGAGCGGGTGATGCGGCTCGCCGGGGTAGTGTATAACGCATCCTACACAATCCTGCGTTTGCGGAAAGAGCAGCTACGGTTATTTACCTTCAACGCGGTGCCGCACCTCGCTGCTCCGGGTCTGTGCACCCACCGCTAAGAAGATTGCGGCACTGCTTAGAACGGACCTCTACCTTACATGTAGTAGCGAACTATCCACTCAGCTACGCAGCACGGCTTGTCGCTACCCTGGACTTCCACTCTCGCATCAAAGACAGCTTCCAGCGCATCAGGCACGTCTTTCAGCGATCGAACAGTGAAGCGAACCCGAATCTTCGAGTCTGTGCGGACCGGAGAAGGAAATCGAACTCGATTCAATCCGTAATTGACGCTCATGCGGACACCGCTTCGGATCTGAATTGCCTCCTTCATAAACCGGCTCAGCAGCGACAGGGTCAAGAACCCGTGAGCGATTGTGGTTCCATAGGGAGACTCACGCTCTGCACGTTCTCGCTCCACGTGGATCCACTGGCGATCCTCAGTCGCTTCAGCAAACTGCCGAATGCGGTCCTCGGTGACGGGAAGCCAGTCCGTCACGGCGAGTTCGCGGTCTACCCAATCTCTTAAGGAATGGGGTGTTTCGAGGACAAGCGGCACGGGTGTCTCGTCTCGATTCTGCCGTATATCTATATCTCTGTATCTCTATCTCTATCTCTGCAAAAAAAGATTACCCGCGAGGGCTGCAGCCGGAGCTACTACCTCCCGCGTGAGGGACGCGGGGCACGACGAGTACTCGGCGCAGTACCAGGCACGACAGCAGGCACATTAATGATCATATAAGTAACGATGGCCGTTCCAATCGCGCGCCCATGTTCATCGGTCAGATCCACGTTACCCACGCACAGCGTAGAGCCGATACGAAGAAGGTGCGACCGGGCGAAGATGCGGCCTTCCGTCACCGGTAGAAAGTAGTTGATCTTTAGCTCCACGGTGGTGATCCGGCGCCCCCCACCAAAGTGACGCTGGATGGCAATGCCTACGGCTGCGTCGGCCATGGCTGCAGCGACACCGCCGTGGGCCACCCCAGCGCTGTTTCGCAAGTCGTCGCGAAGCGTGCAGTCGATCGTTATACCGTCGCGGTGCACCCGGTAGAGTCGCATCCCGAGCAAGGCATTGAACGGTACCTTGGTCAAGACATCGCTAATCTGTCGAAGGGTCATCTTCTGTTTCTTCTGTTACTAAAACCAGTTGATTGATAGCGGTCAGTGGCCAAGGTGGAAGCGTTCAAAGGGACGGTAGAGCCGTGTCAGATCCATCAACGCCGCGGCTGTGGCACACTCCATTTCCGGAGCTCCAGTTTCGCAATAGCTTCGGTGTGCACTTCGTCCGGGCCGTCGGCCAAACGCAGGGTGCGTACATTCGCCCAGGCGCCAGCCAGAAAAGTGTCCTGAGAGACACCTGCACCTCCGTGCGCCTGGATCGCCCGGTCCAACACTCGCAGGCAGACATTCGGCGCCACCACTTTGATCATAGCGATCTCTGCGCGTGCTTCCCTGTTTCCGACCTTATCCATCCTGTAGGCGGCATTCAGAGTCAGAAGGCGCGCCTGCTCGATCTCCATGCGCGACCGGGCAATGTCGGCCCGTATGGTGCCCTGCTCGGCCAGCGGCTTGCCAAAGGCTACGCGCGCCTGCACTCTCTTACACATGGTTTCTAGGGCCCGCTCGGCCACGCCGATGCAGCGCATGCAGTGGTGAATGCGCCCCGGACCCAGCCGCCCTTGGGCAATTTCGAAGCCTCGTCCTTCCCCGAGCAACATGTTCGAGATGGGCACGCGAACATTTTCAAAAGTGATCTCGCCGTGCCCGTGCGGCGCATGGTCATAGCCAAACACCGTCAGCATGCGTTCAATCTTGAGTCCCGCAGAGGGCATCGGCACCAGCACCATCGACTGCTGTTGATGGAGCGCGAGGGAGCGATCTTTCTTTTTCGCGTCAGTCCGGTCTGTATCAGTTCGGCCCATAAAGATCGCGACCCTGCAGCGCGGATCGCCCGCTCCCGAGGACCACCACTTGTGGCCATTAATGACATACTCGTCGCCCTGCCGAGCAATGCTCGCCTCGATGTTGGTTGCATCCGATGAAGCGACCGCGGGTTCCGTCATCGAGAAGCACGATCGAATCTCGCCTGCAAGCAGAGGCTTGAGCCAGCGTTCTTTTTGTTCCGCGGTGCCGTAGCGCACGAGCACTTCCATGTTGCCGGTGTCCGGCGCCGAGCAGTTGAACACCTCAGGAGCGATGAAGCTGCGCCCCATAATCTCGGCCAAAGGCGCATATTCAAGATTCGTCAACCCCGCGCCATGCACCTCATCCGGGAGGAACAGATTCCACAGGCCCGCGGCTCGGGCTTTGGGTTTGAGTTCCTCAATTACGCGAGCTGGCGACCAGCGGTTGCTCTCGATCTCATCGTGGTAGCGTTGCTCATTCGGATAAATATGCTCATCCATGAAGGTCTGCAGGCGCCGTTGCAGGTCCTTCACTTTGCCGCTGAACGAGAATTCCATGTCTGCCGCCTGTCTCCTATTTACCCGTGAAAGCAGCGGGGCGCTTCTCCACGAAGTGCGCGACACCCTCTTTGAAATCCTCGGTGCGGAAACACGCCATCATCTCGCGCACGGAAATGTCGAAAGCCTCCGCGAGCGGTTGCGACATAGCCTCGTACACCTGGCGCTTGATGATGCGCAACGAGCGCGGGCTCACCGTGGAAGCCACTTCGTGGGCATACTCCTGGGCTTTTTCGAGAAAGGTGTCCTGAGGAAACACTCGATTCACCAACCCCACGCGCAGTGCTTCGGTGGCATCGATGGTCCGGGCAGAAAACAGCAGATCGAGGGCATTCGCTATGCCGACTATCCGAGGTAACATCCAGGCCATTCCATACTCGGCAATCAGCCCGCGCCGCGCGAATATGGTGCTGAAGCGGGCTGCGTCCGAGGCGAGCCGCAGATCGCAATAGAGAGTGATAACCAAACCCAGGCCGACCACCGGCCCGTTGATGGCGGCAATCACCGGCTTCCCGATCGCCGGGAAATAAGAGTACTTCTTCTGAAAATCCGGCGGCACACCTTCGCGCCTGGCGCCGTCGCGCAAAACCGGCTCGCCGCCCCGGTCATCCAAGTCCCGGTAATCCAGGCCGCGTTCCGCCACCGCGCTCAGAAGCGACATGTCGGCGCCTGCGCAAAAACCCCGGCCAGCGCCGGTCAATACGATCACGCGGACCTCATCGTCCTGCTCGGCGTCCTCCATGTGCGACCGCACTTCGCTTTCCATCAGCGCTGTCCAGGCGTTGAGTTTGTCCGGCCGGTTCAAAGTAATCGTGGCCACTCGATTGGCTACGTTATACAGGGTCTCCTGAGTTGGCATGACGCGCGATTATATAGAATCAGCTGACGTTAGTCACTATCATGTCATAGCGACTATCGAGATACGGAAGATCAGTCGAATTGATTGTTGCTTTCGTGCCGGATCCCTTCGGCTGAGCAAGACGGGTTCTTGAAGTAGAACGAACAATCAGATGGGAAAGAGTTTAAACCCGCGGGCCGAGCGGGGGCCCCCCGCTCAGCGCCGATGAACGCGCCAGGGTTTACCAATCCGGTCAGCTCCCGGTTTGTCGCAACCCTTCCGTAAAAAACATGAGGGAAGGCTTGCCCGTAATCCGGCAAATAAGGGCCGCTGACAGTCGGTAACCGCACAATCACGTTACACAAATCGACACCAATCGAATCGTGGATGAGCGCGTTGACGGCCTTCTGTGATCTAATTTGGCGATCTCGAGACCGTTGTGTTCCCAAACCTGAAGTGGAGAGTGTGCGCAGCGGAGAGTTCTATGCAGAAGAAGACGATCGGCCTCCTCGCCTTAGCATTCCTTGTGCAGGCCAGAATGATAAGCCGTCTCGCGCAACCGTGGACTGGTGCCTGAGACCGAAGCCACCAAAGTGACGGTGACGCACGATGAGTGGGCCGAAAATGATCCCACCTACACGGCCTGCGCCGATGGATGGCCGCGTATCCTTTCACGCCTGCAGACTCTGATTGAGACCGGAAAGACATTCAAGCCTAGTGTTCGGAATTGCGCACTCGGCGGACTCGGGTGGCATTCGAACTAGTCAAATCCGCTCGTGTATGCACTCCTTGCACAAGGCAACCAGAAACCTTAGGTAAAACGCGACGCCCACGTTGCACAGCACGGTCATCACCGTAAGCACAACCATTTTAGCCCTCGGCCGAACTCGCTGCTTGTCGGGTCGTCCACACACGATTAGAAACCAATCGACATGTATTTCGAATAAAGAGTTCATAAATGGTTCGTAAAACTCGATGTTTGGTACAGATTGGGTCGTCGACATCTGATTACGAACATTCTACGAACTGTTTATTCAATCTTTATGCCTTTGATCATCAAATCTATCGAGGGCGGGAAGAACGGAACGTGATGATCCTGCCCGCAAACGGAAACCATGGTTCTGACTTCGGTATATTCATCCGACTGCGCCAGAAAGAATGCGCAACCCTGAACAGCCGAAACGCAATTTCGCAGCGGAGCAAATTACTGAACCACAGAAAGGCTAGGAGTTTATGTTATCGATTCAGGAGGTCTCTGCAGAACAACTCGCGAAACTCTTCCATCACTATCAGGATGCCTTGGCGCATGGCTGCGCACGTCACAACAACGAGGACGGATCTTCTTGGGATCGCACTCCCCCGAACGAACGCAAGGTGATGATAGCCGCAGCCCGCTTGACGCTGCTCGAATTATCAACGGCACCCGCGCAGTCGAGCCCAAGCCGCAAATACTATGCCAAGCCAGGCGAGGCGGAGTGGGGATGCTGACGTCCGTTACTCAACACGCTCCGAAATTATGGGTTGGAGAGTGAGATGGCGAGTTCGTCGAGCATGAACGAATTGACAGGCCAAGGGAATCTTCTGCAATCCCGTCCGGAAGGCTTAGTAGGGGACGATGACACTCTCCTGGCTGGCGATTTCCGTCTTCATCTTCGAACTAGACACGCAACGGTTCGGGGCCAGCAGTTGCGGCTGACGGAGGAAGAATTCGAGTTGCTAGTATTTCTGGTGAGGCACCGTAAAAGCGTGATTACGCCGCACACTCGTGTGAACACGTCATCGGGGAGCAAGCAAGCTCGTCAGAAGGACTTGTCGCGCGTGCTCAGCCAGTTACGCGAAAAACTTGCGGGCGTCGAAGGCTGCTCACACTACATCCGCACCGAGCCGTGGGTCGTATGCCAATTTGATCCCCACAACCGGGACAATCCTTATTGAGGCCCAAGTTCGTCATCCCTGAAGTACGATTTCCTTGACGAATTTTCTTGAACCGGCACAGCCGAAGAGACGACGAGCTTTTGGTCTCGTCCCAATTGCATAAGCGGTACTATCCCGTGTGGTGGGAATCGTAGAGGGAAGCGCTGGTGAAAGCTAACTAGAATAATGCCCGAGTCCATCGAGTGGCGCGGACCTGCGCCACGCCGTGAAATCCGCGCAATCTGAATTTGACATCGTCACAACTCCAAGCCATCCAATGAATGATTCCGGAACGGCATAGCCTTCAGCCTCTGATCACGCAGCTGCGATGTACAAAGGAGAAGGTATTTCTAATCGGCAGGGATCGCCTCAATGAGAAGGAGGTCAAAAGCCCTGGTCGTGAAGCGACTCTACTTTCTATGAAATTGATCGTGGCGAATGCTCGCATAATCACACCCAGCTTCTGCCGCCCGCCGGAAGAGTGCTCGCGCGGAATCAATCTCAGACAACTGGCCGTCTCCTGGCCCCGGGCAAAGCGGCTCACATCGCCCATGCTCTCCCCCACTCCCGGCTGGGTCTTAGACGCGCCATTTTGTCTCGTTGCGCTTCTTCTTTCACCGCCCGGTCCAGGGGAGCGATCTGCTGATCCAGCATCTCCAGCAAACCCTGGCGCCGGCGCGCCGCCCACGAATTCAGGGCAGCTCGCGCAGCTCCTGCCGTCCTGCTTTGCTCCACAGCTTGTGCTTGCGCTGTACTCCCTGATCCCGGCACAGGTGCTGCGACTCATTCTTCACCCGCCTCCGAGTCGTCACCAGCTTGCAGCGGTGCAACAGCAACTGCCGCAGATCCCGCACCTCACTTGACGGCAGCCAGACACGCGGAAATCGTCCTTCCACCAGCAGCTTTCAGTATGTGCGCCGCGTCCCGCTTGTCCGTCTTCTGCTGCCGCACATAGCTGGCCCGGATCTGCGCCGCATCCCCCACCCGCAACTCGTGGCCGATCTCCGCCAACAGATCCGCCAGCCAGTGACATGCCCGCGCCTCCATGATGATCAGCGACGGCCCCGGCAGCTCTCGATAGAAACGTTCTGCGTCGTCCGAGGCCTGCGCCAACTTCTGCTGCCCCGTCTCTCCCGTCTCCGTGTTCAGCCGTATCACTTGTTGCCAGCTGGGATGGAAATCACATCCTAATAATCATCATTGCGGAGGCTTCCTTTCCCAGCGCCTTCGTCCTCAACCAAGACTGCCGGGGCGAACTCAGCGTTCGCTCTTAATACAATCAGTCCAGGGTTCGCTTGGGGACCATGACGTTGGTCGCGACCGTATCCCTGGCGCCTCCACCACCCCGTATTGTCGTACAATCTTCCTTCGCCACAGAACACGCACCCATGTCCCCTACTCCCGACCAGCCTCCCGACAAGAAAAATCCCTGGGTCCAGGTAGGCCGCTACAGCCAGCTGGCCCTTCTGCTCCCAACCGGCATAGTCGTCGGATGGCTCCTGGGTTCCGCCCTAGACCGCTGGCTTCACACGAGTTGGGTCTCCATCGTCGGCCTCTTCCTCGGCATCGCCGCCGGCATGACCGAACTAATCCGCACCGTCCTGCGCGACACAAAGTAAGATCAATCTTCTGGGTGGCGCAGCGCTTTAGCGTTGCGAAGCAGAGCCCAATCAGTCTTGGCTTTAGCCGCTGAGGTCGCGTTAGCTGAAGAGATTTTTTCGAACCCTGTTCTGTCGCATGAAGCAGAAACCCCCAAATCCCGCCGCACAAACAACTTCCGAAATCCCCCCCGAGCCCTTCTACTCCGGAGCCCTCGACCGCATCCGAAACTCCATGATCGTCCTGGCCCTGTCCCTCTCCACAGCGGCGTCGTGGAAATTCGGCCGCTGGGCCGCCCTCGGCTTCCTCCTCGGATGCGTCATCGCCTACCTCAATTTTCACTGGCTCAGAGCCGGCGTCTCCGGACTGGCCGACCGCGTCACGAATACCGGTAAACCCCAGTCCGGAAAAGGGATCGTCGCCCGCTTCCTCCTGCGCTACCTGTTGTTGGGAGCCGCTGCGTATGGTATATTAACCAGTTTTCCCGCGAGCCTTCGTGGACTCTTTGCGGGCTTATTTTTGCCCGTCGGAGCAATTGCCTGCGAAGCCGTCTACGAGCTGTACGTAACCGTAACTCGCGAAGTCTAGGGATTGGGTCGAAGCGACAAGCGCTCAGCTAAAAGCTAGAATCTGCTTCTATGGAACAACTCTGGTTCACCAAAATTCTGAACCACTTATTTGCCGGCCCCGTCACGTCCTTTTTGCGAATGCTCCACCTCGAGCCCCGTTATCCGCAGGCGCCCATCTCCAATTCTTTCTCCATGGAACTGCTGGCATTCTTCTTCCTGCTGGTGCTTTTCCTGATGGTCCGCTCGCGTCTCTCCGTGGAGTCCCCCGGAGGCCTGCAGCATGCTTTCGAAGCCGTTGAAGGATTCGTCCTCAGCCAGAGCCGCGAAATTATCGGCCACCACAGCGAGCCTTACACTCCTTTTTTCGCGATCGTATTCATTTTCATCTTGGTCTGTAATCTGATCGGTCTGATCCCTGGTTTTGAATCGCCCACCGGAGTTGCCATCGTTCCCCTAGGATGCGCCATTTGCGCCTTTCTCTACTACCACACCCAGGGCTTCAAACACGCCGGACCCAAGTATCTCCTGCACTTTTTCGGACCGCCGATGGAGGGAATGCCGTTGATTGCCCGGATCCTGCTCGCCGCGTTGATGCTTCCCATCGAACTGGTCAGCCACTTCGCGCGCCTGCTTTCGCTCACCGTTCGTCTCTGGGCCAACATTTTTGCCGGCGATCTGATCACGTTGGTTTTCTTTTCGATGATCCCGATCGGCATTCCCATCATCTTCAGCGGCCTGCATATCGTCGTCGCTGTCTTGCAGGCCTACGTGTTCATGTTGTTGTCGATCATCTACGTCTCCGGCGCTGTCGCCGACGAGCACTAGAAGCAGTTCGCAGATTTCAGGGCTTGGCGAGTGCAGGTTTTGGGAATGCAGGTTTCGTGAAATGGCACAGCTTCAGCCCCTGAGGGCGGCCTCGTAGACGGAAACAACTGGCTGGTCAGAACGCAGTTGTCAGCTCTCTATAACTCAGCTTCAGTTTTTGCTGAGAACCAGAACTGAGAACTGTAAACTGACCAGCCGCAAGCGTGAGGGCGTCTGCAAGGTACGGCGTCAACCACCCACTGGCGGCACTTTGATAGAGGAGCAACAAAATGCGTAAATTACGTTATCTGTTCATGACTCTCTCCGCCCTCTGCTTCGCCATGCCTGCCTTCGCGCAGGGCGGTGCAGCCGAGGACACCCACTGGATCGCCATCACCGCTGGATTCTCCATGGCGATCGCGTCCGCAGTCTGCGGCCTCGCCCAGGGCAAAGCCGTCGCCGCCGCCACCGAGTCCCTGGCTCGCAATCCCGCCGCCCGCCCCGGAATCCAATTCGCACTGATTCTGGGCTTGGTCCTGATCGAGTCCCTGGCCCTCTACACCCTGGCGATCATCTTCCTGAAGGTAAAGTAAGCCAAAGATTTGGCCGCAAACACGAAAGCCTCTGCGTAAGCAGAGGCTTCTTGTTGTGTGCCGAGCATGCTCGACAGCTCTCTCTCTTGGAGGTGAAAGTCCTCTACCCAACCTGATGGAGATGAAGGGTTAGCGAAGCGCGAAGGCGAAATAACACTCGCCGCGAGGCGGGGCCTGAAAGAAACGTTGGAGCAAAGATGCGAGCTGATGAACGACCAACGGATAAGAGGCCTACGGTGGCGGGCGAGCGAGCAACTGATTGCGAAGCCCATATTTGCCGGGCTCGGCCTTCCGCCGCTGGTCGTGAAGTTTTAGCTCAACCCGCCGAAACCGCCGTATGCGGACCCGCATGTACGGTGGTGTGG
>Ga0209380_10000669_pt1 | contig 24222 bp, 22 predicted proteins | sample HubBroMetageWFT6_FD_188347 | JGI IMG/M metagenome (GOLD analysis project Ga0209380, IMG submission 188347) | Warmed and freeze-thawed soil microbial communities from the Hubbard Brook experimental Forest, New Hampshire - Hubbard Brook CCASE Soil... | ecosystem: Environmental > Terrestrial >... | reverse complement strand
CGCGTGGCACCGAGAAAATACAGGCCGTCGGCGCGCCATTCCCAGAAACGCAGCGTCAGCGCCTGCGGCTCCGATGGCATGCCATCGCGGCCGGTGAGGTCTGTCATTTCGATGAAATCGTCGCAGCTGAGGTTGGCGCGCTCCCACAATTTCACAGGCACGAGCAGGTCCGGCGGCAACTGGTTCGGCGGCGCCGTCGCGTCCGTGATCGAAACTTGCGCCGAGGCGTCCACCACCGTGACGGCCGGCACAACCAGCAAAACGTCGTCGCTCAGGAAGCTGCCCGACTGCACGTTGGCCAGCGCGCGCTGCGCCTTGCGGTACGCCGAGTTCACGTACGGCAGCAGCACCGCATCGGTAAAAAGATTTCCGGCGGCGTCATTCAAGAGCGAGCGCACCAGCGCCGTGATCTGCCCCGCTGTGTTGTAAGCCGTTGTTCCGACGACTGGCATGAGGAGACCTCGTAATTTGTGATTCGTGAATCGTAATTCGTGGAATGAGCCGCTGAATTCGCGACTTGAGTGGCGCAGGCTTCAGCCGGTAGGTTTTAGTCGTTGCAAGGTCACACCCCAACAGATAAGTGCCCGCGCCACTTGACTCGAAGTAAATTTTGTTTTGCGATGAATGTTTAGACTGGCCAAAAGCGACCACAGATATTTTCCGCTTTTCACGAATCACCAATCACGATTCACGAATCACGTTCCCGCAGGCAGCGGCGACTGCTTCAAATACGCGGCCACGCCGATGATGGCCGACATCAGCGCGCTCACCCCGGCGATGGCCAGGGTGGAGTGCAGGCCGGCCTGCAGGTTGAAATGTTGCGGGTCGATGCCCACGGCGGCGAAGCCGGTGATGACGCCGTTGGCGCCGCCGGCAATCGCGGCGGCCACTAGGCCGCGCCACCACACTTGAAAATTTGTCCAGGCGCTCACCAGATCCTCGCTTGGTTCGCGTGATTCGTGAATTGTGATTCGCAATTCGTGAGAACCGTTCGCGAGCAGAAAGGTTTGAGTAACGCTGGCAACCCGCGAACCGTGATTTGAAATTTCAAATTTGAGATTTGAAATTCACGCGGAAAGACCTGTTCATGCCATTCACGCAGCGTTACGGAGGAATCGTTTCGCTAATCACTAGCCACTAGTCACTAGCCACCAGTCATCAGTCACTCTCCGCCGTCGTGTAGACTTGGAATTCACAAATCACGAATCACAATTCACGATTCACAACTCACGGGTCACGCCTCACTTTACGATGATGAGGGGAGCGCTCGGGGCGTTTGGGTTTGAGAGCACATTGGCGGTGGCCGGCGCGGAACAGGCCGATTCTTCATTCAGCGAGTCCACAGTGGTCACGCAATAGCTGTAGCTCGCGCCCGCGGACACAGCGGTGTCCGTGTAGGTCAGCCCGGCGGTGAGGGTCGTATTCAGTTTCGTGTATGCCGCCGCGCTCGCCTGCGAGCGGTACACGTTGTAGCCGCTGATCGTTCCCGAGCCTCCCACGGGCGATGGCGCCGTCCAAGTGAGTGTGACGCTGTGAGCGGTGCCTGGGGGAACGCCTTGCGCGCCGGCAGTTGCGGCAGCGAAGAAGGCGAAGGCGAGCAGCAGGGCGCACGAAGCTCGCCAGCAGTAATTTTGAAATTTGCGCATATGTGAAGTCCTCTTCGTGCGGATTAGTTGAAAGGTCTCAGTAGCACAGGCACTCTTGCCTGTGCGGTTTTTGCGATTGTCGCTGGATTCTCAGCCTGCGTGTTCAGCATGCAAAACCCCACAGCCAGGAGTGGCTGTGCTACTACTGCTTTAATTCCACGAGGAACATTTCCGGCGTAATGGCGTCCGTGGACGCCACATTGAACTGCAGGTTGATGGTCACCGCGGACGCGGTGCTGACGGCCGCGGTGTCCAATTTGATCGAGTTGGTTCCGCCATTGCTGTCCTGGCCCAACGTGGAAATGGATTGCGCGCTGGTCGAGCCCGGATTGTTCATGATGACGTAGGTGTTGCGCTCGAGTTGATTGGCCGCGCCGGACGGGGCCACGGCCGTGGTGGACGTGCCGCCGAACGAAAGCGTGTACGTAACGGCGGCAGTGCCCGTCGTGTGCTTGGCCAGGACGGTGATGATGATTCCCTGCCCCGCGCCCATCACGCCCGCCGGGAGCGTGCACGTGTAGTAGGTGGCCGCCGCCCCTGTTCCCGTGACCGGTGACGCGGGACCCTGGTAAGCGCACGCGGAACTATCGGCGCTTCCCACCGTTTGCGCGGCGCCGTTGTTCTCGATTTTTTTCCAGCGGTGCGCGGTGGAATCGGCATACAGCTGGTCGACGTTGGCAACCCCCGCGGGAGCGCTGGTCTCGGAGGCCGAATAAAATTTATAGCTATGGACGCCGCCATTAAAAGGAAATTGTACGCCCGCAGGCTGCGCGGAATATTGCGACGCGGTGAGATTGAAGCCCAGGAAGCCGGTTCCCAGGCCGCCGCCGAGTCCGCAGAACAAACAGGAATTGCCGTTGTTCTCCTGATTGAGCCAGGAACGCATGGCGTTGCCGACCACAGGCGGCGTTCCCGCTGAGCCGGAAGCGGACGTGAAGGTAAACGTGCAAGTACCGTTGGTAACGGCGGTGGAATTGAAGAAGTGCGCCTCGCCTCCAGGAGTGGTTCCATAATAAATGTTGCAACTAGTTGGAAAGTAAATGGCCTCCGCCACCGACAAGTTGATGGAACTGGTTGCGCCAACCGTTTGCGAAATCTCCTGGCTGGCCCCGCCCTCGCGCCCGGCCGCGTCCAGGACGGTCGCAACGAAATAATAGGTGCCGGCAGAAAGCGATCCGCTGCCCGTTCCCGTCACGCTGGGGATCGGCCTGCGGAATACATGGCCGAGCATGGGCTCCAGAGCGGCCACCGCGGGATCGTTCCCGCCGCTGGTCAGAATTCCGGAAGTCTGGACATCGTATCCCAGCGAAGTTGCGCCCAGATCGCACCCCGCGTACGTTGTGCCGTCCACGCTTCCCCACTGCCCGTTCAGCAGCGTGCTGGCGTTGTTGAATGTCCAACCTATGCATCTGGTGGCGTTCCCGACGAACTGCGCGCCCCAGACGTAGTGCACAAAGCCCGTCAAGTTCGCCGTCACATTCCAGGTGGTGCCGGGAAGCGTGCCCGTCGGTCCGTAATCGTATTGCAGCGATTGGTCCGGGATGTTGGGATCGTTGTCGCTCGCCTGCCCGCTGATGGAAACGCTCCCGGGACCGCCGGCCACGGCTGTGATCAGGCCTTGATCCCAGTTGCTCTCGATGCTGGTGGTCCCATCAATGGCAATCGTGCCGAAGGCGTTACCGCCGAAAATGTCGTCATCCCTGATCGTGTGGTAGCGGAAGGCATTGTCGTGAAAACCAAATACCGCGGATTGCAAGGAAGACGTCAGGCCGGTATACCAAACCAGCGGAATCAGAGTGTTGGAGTTGTTTGAGCTGTTCCAGTCCACATGATAGAACTGGCTGAAATAGGTATTCGCATCGATTCGCAATCCGACGCCACTTCCCTGATTCTCTATCACCTCATCATCCCTCATGGTCAGCGCGCCCAGCGAATCTTCCACGATGACGTCCTCGCTGCTGCTGAGAGTCAGGCGTTCCAGATCCATATTGTTCGGGCTACCGTAGGCCACGAAAATCGCGCCCACTTGCGTTTGCGCGAAAATACTGGCGGTCGACAAAGTCCAGAAGCCCGAAGTGTAAGCGCCGCCATTGCCGAACCAGGACACCCCGCCCGAACCTGCGGAACTGCCTCCGACGATGCCGAAGATCGGAAGCCCGAATAATTGAATCGCGCCGCTCTGAACGATGGAGACTCCCGCAGGACTCGCCGGAAAATCGATTCCGGACAAATACCAAAGTCCTTCGGGGATGAATACCTGGCTGCGATTCAGGCTTGTGCCGTCCGCGGCAGCGGCAGCCAGCGCGGAATCGAAGAAGGGCCTGGCATCGGGATAGACGTACGCATTGGCGCCGGATGAGTTGGTGGCCGCGTTGGCAAGAACCAGGCTGAGCGTTCCGGCTCCTGAAACAATCGTGGTAACCAGCGCGTCCGCCGTAGCCGACGCGGGCGGCGTGTACGGAAAAAACGGAAACATCGAAGACTTGGAGAAGTTGAAGGTTTCAGCGCCCTTGTCAATGTAGCCGCAAACTCCGCCGGAGGAGAATTGCGAGCACTGAAACGAATATCCGAGCGGCGTATAGCTTCCCGTGGCATCGCTCCAGATCAGGTAGCCGACGGCGCCCGCGTCGTAGGCCCAGTAAATCGCAACCATGTCCAGGGGCGTTCGCGTGGCCGGCGCCGTGGTAACCGTGATCGCGGAGCTGGCCGCTGACGTCCCGAGATGCGGATCGATGGCGGCTACTTTGTAGTGAACGGTCGTCGAGCCGGTTCCGCCGTAAACAATTGGCGCCGGCGTGCCCACCGTGGGAGCGGCGAGAGTCGAGGTCGCGCCGGCGCCCTGCACAAAAATGCCGCAGCCATTCTTGAATCCGAGATCCGCGCTGAGAGTCAGAGCGGTGGAAGTCGCGCTGATGCTCCCAGAGGTATTTTGATTGATGTTGATCGCCGAATTATCGCAGCCCCCGGGAGGCATGTAGGCCGAGATGTCCCGCCACGGAATCGCCCCCTTGAAGCGCTGCGCGCTGGTCCACTGGTTATCCTGATTGGTGGAGGGCACGGGATTGCCGCCCACGGTGAGCGATCCGGTCACCGCGGCCGAACCGTTCACGGTGAGATTGCCGCTGAGCGAAAGCGAAAACGCGGAAATGCCGCTGGTCGTCGTGACAGTGGTGAAGGTGGGCGCGGTCGGATCACTTGGCAGAATCACGTTGGGGATCTGCTTGGGGGTGATGGAAGGGCCGCTGATCTCGATCTCGTAGCGTCCCGGCGCGGCGTAAAAATTGTAGTTTCCCAGGCCGTCGGTCGAGGTCGGATTGGCCAGCGCCTGCGTCAGCCCCGGGTCGGAGTAAATCAGCGCCAGCGGCGAGCACGGCTGCCCCGTGGCCGCGGAAGTGCACACGCGCACGGATGCGCCCGCCATCGGCCGCCCCTGCGCGTTGAACACGATGTCGTCCTTGCGCGATCCCTGCGCGCGCGCGTTAGCGCCAAACGCCAGCAGCGCGACCACCGCCAGCGCGAGAAAATGTTTCGTCAGTCTCGTCATTTCCACTCATCTCCCGTGATAATTGCAAAATCTTTGGAACCACAGATGAACACAGATAGACACAGATAAAAGCTAGGGAAGGAACAACCCCGGAAGAACAACATTCTTCGTGATTTTATTTGAAAGAGTTTTAGTTGTTTGATGGATTTTTATCAGTGTTTATCTGTGTTCATCCGTGGTTCCATTCCTAATCTTTGCTCTTCTCCGCGGCTCTGTGTCTCTGTGGCATTCCCTCGGGCGGAGGCTGGACGAGTCCGAGGGCCAGCGCCTTGTCGCGGTTGAGAATCGCGTGGCAGGATTTGCACACGGCGACGCCGGGCTTGACGCGCTCGCCGCAGCCGGGACACTCCTCGGTTTCGCGCGCCTGGTAATGCCATTCCTTTTCCAGGCCCAGCCGCGCCGCTGCGCGCCGCTGCAAATCGTGAATGAACAGAAACGAGTGCGAGCGTTCCCACTCGCGATCCGCCGCGGCCACCAGGGCGCGGTAAAAGTCGTCGAGCTTTTCCTGAGCGGCGCGCAACTCCTGTTCGGTGGGAGCGTCGCCCGCGCACACGAAGACGCCCAGAAAACTGCGCTCGCCCGCGTCGGAATTAATTTCGCGGCAGAGGTCCTCGGCGATTTCGCGCGCCGTAATGGCCAACGGCAGCGTGCGCTTGTCGCCGTAGTCCATCACCGCCGTGCGCGGCGTGATGCGCGTCAGCGCGAACGATTCCCCTTCGCCGCGCCCCGCAATCTGAAACGTGCCGTACATCCGCTGCGCCATGTGGTCCTGCTCGGTGATGTTGGCGATTACAGCAATATCATTCTGCATATCGTAGTTTCTCCTAGCGAAAATGGGACATGGGGTTCAGTGGCGCATGCTTCAGCTTGCCGGGTTTTGGTCGGAAGGAAATCGAGCCATGCCACCACCAAACCCCGCAAGCTGAAGCATGCGCCACCAATTCTCAAACCATTCACGACAGCACTGCATCCGCGTACGCGTCGTACTCGCGCTCCTCGCGCCGCGCGCGCTCCTCGAGCGCTTCCCTTTTCTTCGCTGCGGGAACGCCGCGACTGGTTTCAATCGCGCGCGCGATGTGCCGCGCCACCGCCGGCGTCAGTTGCACGAACTCGCCGCGCGGCCCCTCCAGCGTAAAGCAGTGCTCGTAGTCCCCGCGCGAAGGATACGGCCCCAGCGCCGGAACGTTCCGTCCATTCACAACTTCCATCGTCCGCGCCTGCCACTCGGCCGGAGAACCGTAGCTCACCGCCGGCATCCACCGCTCGATGTGCCAGCGATTGTGCGGCGCATACTTCGGCTCGCGCCGCAGCTCGATCACTTCGCGCACCAGCGCCCCCGAAACAGGATCGCGGTCCTCCCACTTCCCCCCAATCCAATCCAGCCGCGACCATCCCCACACCGCCCGGTAATTGGCCTCGCCAAACGGATTGCGCCCGCCGGCGAGCAAAAGTTCCCGCGCGATGTCCGCCGGCGCATCATGCGTTTCTCGAATGACGGAAATCATTGTGCAGACGGGAGTAGAAAGTCATACTGTGGGGCATGTCGCCTGGTCGTGGAGGCACCGGCCGATGTCCAGCCTGTGACATTCCGGGTAACGGAATTTGTACGCGGTGTCGCGGACGTGGAAAGACTCTAGTCGGCGAATGTGTTTATTGTTCTGGAACAGGACGGTGCCCGCGCTGTAACGGTACTGGGTGGCGGGGAGACACGTCGGGACGTCTCGATTTGCACGCGGTCTGCCGCGAGATGGTTCAGTTCTTCACGTCCATTCGCGAATGGATAGCCGACCGGTATACCAGAGATTGAACTGTGACCGTGGTTTAGACGAGACGGTTCAGCGGATGGTTTCTAACGCGAAGCCGCACTGTCATGCAGTCTCTGTACATTTGCTGCAACTGAGAGTCCGAGCCTACTTCTCTCTTCAGCGTCGTAAGAGGAATTAACACACCCGAAAGAGCTGCCCTGATTTCGGTCAGCGATTGCTCGTGGGAAAGGCCTCTCTCCTTGTAGGACGCGACTAGAATCGCCAGGTCATATATCTCGGCGTTACTCAAATCCTGAATATAACCATTTGCGACCAGAAAATCGTCGAGAGCAATTATGGCGGTTCTCTTGTTTCCATCGTGAAACGGATGATTTGAGTTGAGGGAGTGAAACAACGCGATTGCCTTCTCCAGGATCGTCGGGTAAGCATCTTCTCCAAAGGCAGATTGAAACGGCCGCGCAACAGCAGACTCTAGAAGGTTGATGTCGCGGCACCCACCTGGGCCCACCGGGCCTGATCCTGCCCATATCACTGCCACCAAGTTGTCGTGAATATACTGCACGTACTCGGCGGAAAGCATGCAGGTGCGAATTTTACGCTTTGGCAAGGCGGTCGAGCGCGTCGTAGTACTTCGCGGCAGTATAAACCAAAGCGGGGTCTGGCTTGATTCCAGCCTCGCGGAGTTTCTTTTCAATACTAGGGGTATTCTTGCGCATATTGCGAGCAAGAATCCTCAGGGCGCGAATTTGCTCCTTACTCATGATCCCATTATAACATGGCTCTAGGCGTATTCGTTGCGTTTGCAAGCCCATTTGCGCCTCGGCCACATCTAGCACTTGTCCCCGTCCGGCAATTGTGTCGCAATCTAACGGGCATACAGGACGGGTTGCCAAGTCACGTCAGTTTGCGGAACTGCGCGGAGAACGTGATGATGTCGCTTGTGGCGGACGACGGGTAGGCCGAGCCGCCGGTGAATTCCGCGCCGCTGGATCCGGTGGTGAAGCCGCGCATCTTCCAATTGTTGGCCGCGGCGCCCTGCTGCATTTGATATTGATTGGGCGTGCCGCCCTGCACGGTGAAGCTCGCCTGGACCGGCCCGTACGCGGGATCGGCCATGCTCGATTCGACGGTTTCGCCGCGCAGCGCAATTTGCCCGAGGAGCTGCGTCCAGTCGACGGTGTCGCCGCCCGTAGGGTAGTTCCCCGAAAGATGCACCGCGCCAAAGGCATAAATTTGGGTCGCCCCGGGATCTATATCGGTAAGAGTAAGTGTGACAGACATGGTGTTCTCCTGTTCTTTGGTGGCGCACGCTTTAGCTTGCGGGGTTAGTTGGGAGGAAATCGCGCCTTCTCGCAAACAAAACCCGCAAGCTAAAGCATGCGCCACCTAAATGCGTCCCGCAGCAAGCGTGGCTGGTGACCGGCGACTTGGTTTTCACCAGTCACCAATCACCAGCCACCATTCACGTTTTTCTTCCTAGTACCCATTCGGCCGCGCCAGCGAATCGATGAAGCTGCCGCTGCGCGGGGAGTCGTTCCACACCTGGAATCCGGTGTCGAAATAGAAGATGAAGGACGCGGAGATGCCGCCGCTGGCGCCGTAAATCGGAAACACGGTTTGCCCGCCCACCTCGAAGAAATCAATGTCCTTCATCACCGCGCGGCCCCAGTGCGACAGGTCGAGAAAATCCACGCGCGTCTGATCGGCGTTCACCGAACTTTTGATCGGAATGCCGGACATCGTTTTCTTTCCGGAGAAGAGCATGTCCAGGTCGCTGGCGCGGCCTCCCGGCCCTTCTTTTACTATTTGGGAAACCGTGATGCCCAGATTTTCCCAGGCGTGTTCCTGCTCGACGCTGGTGTAGGCGATCAGTTTGCCGAGATGGTTGATGCCCAGCGCTTTGCGGACTTTGTTGATCGCCAGGCGCGCGTGGCCGGGAACCAGCGCGGCGTTGCCCGCATTGACGCGCGGCGTTTGCAATTGCTGCGGATATGTTGCGCGGTTGAGGTTGAGCCAGGTGCCGGTGGTGGCGTTGTTCTGATGATACTTGATGCCGAAGAGCGACACAGGTGACGAGCCGGTCAGGCCGTCGTGCACGATCACGTCGTTGACGGACGTACCCGTAGGCACATTGTCCACGGTGATGGTTTGCGTCGAGGATATCGGATCGGCCGCGGTCACGCTGGTGACCACGCCGGCCGCGACGTTGCGGTTGGTCGTGAGCGTCGGATCGTAAATCTGAATCGTCTGCCCCACGTAGACCAGCGCCGCGCCCGTGGGCACGGCCATGGTGAACGTGTTGCTGGCGATCGCGCTGATCGTGCCCAGCACGCCGTTGCCGGCGGTCTGGATCACTTTGTCAAGGAAGGCGCGGAATTGCTTCATGCCGCTGGCGATTTCGCGTTTCACGGCATTTTCGATGGCCTTCTCGCGCGCGTTCGAGGCGTATTCGACGAGCTTGGTGATTTGCACCGCGAAACGGAAGAAAATCGGCGAGACTTGCGCCACGTCGTAGGTGCTGCCCGAGCCGAGTCCCAGGTCGCCGCCGTCGGCGCTGTAGCTGCCGGCCTTGCCGCCGGGAATGAGTTGCAAGGGCAAGCGCATATTGCGCGAGCTGACTTTTTCGACGTCCCCGCGTTGCTGGATCATGCTGAGCAGAACATCGTCGCGCTCGTAGAGCAGGGGCACTTTGTCGCGCACCTTCTCCAGTTGCAACGCGACGGTTTGTGCGTTGTTTTGTTGTGCCATGATGGCTCCTTGTTCTTATGAGTGGTTATGAGTGGTGCTGGTATGAGTGCAGTTTGAAATCGCAAGTGGCGCAGGGCTCAAGTGGCGCATGCTTCAGCTTGCGGGTTTTAGTTGTGCCGGTGCGCGAGCCACTCGCAACCAACCCCCGCAAGCTAAAGCGTGCGCCACAAAAAGCTCTACATCCCAAGAATCTGTTCGTCGCTCATCGACGCGTAGTTCACTTCGCGCGGCGACATTTGGCGCAGGGGCATTGAGTCGAGCGAGCCACCGGGCGCGGCGATATCGACGCGCGACGCCGCGGCCGCTTGCCGCGCGGCTTTGGATCGCGCCGTGTTCAACACCGTGCTTGTCCATTCGCCGATGACGCGGCGCGCCACGCTGGGCACCAGCTGCTTGGCGCGTCCCGCGAGGAGCGCCGCGACGCGCTGCTGCTCCGCGCCGCCAAATCGCCGGTCGCGCAACACGCCGGCGACCTGCTCGGAGAGCGCGCGGTCCGCCGCGAGCGCGCGATGCACTTCATTGAAAATATCTTCGCCGATGCGCCGCGCGGCGCCTTCCGCCACTCCTTCGGGCATCACGCGCGCCAGAGTGTCGCCGATCGACCCGCGCACGTCCCGCGCGACAGCGTCGTTGGTAGCCCGCTCAAAGGCCGCGTAGGCCGCAGGATCGAAGTGCGGTGACTGGCTCGCCCTGAGCTCCTGCGAAGCGTGACTAGTGACTGGCTCGCCCTGAGCTCCTGCGAAGGGTGACTGGTGATTCGTGATCTGTGATTCGTGATTCGCGGCTAGCGACTGGCGATTTGTGATTGGTGATTCGTCCAACGCTGGGTGGGGCGAATTGCTGTAGCCCAGGTCTTTAGACCCGGGGATTTCTTCAACGTTCGCGCCAACTTCCCCGCCCCTGAAGAGGCGGGTTACAGCGGGATTCCCTGACTCCTTGCCTCCTGCTTCCCTGCCTCGTGCCCCCATCCCCGCTAGAACTTTCGCCGCCTCGGCAAACATCGACCGAAACGCCGCCGGATTTGCGCGCGCCAGCTCCGCCACAACTTCCGACTGCGCCCGCGCATCCCCCGAAAAAATCGCCGCGTCAATCCTGTCCACGGACTGCGTCGCCTCGCGCAGCGTCAACACATCGCGCACACCTCCAGGCAACAATTCCTTGATCGCCCGCGCCTCCTCCGGAGAAGCAAACGCCGCGCGAAATTCCTGATGCTCGCGCCAAAGCTGTTGCGCCGACCCACCATGCTTCGGGTCCGCCGCCAGCGCCTGCATCCACGCGGGCATCTCCCCAGTGGCACATGTTTCAGCCTGTATGAGTTTCGCGCCGTCTACTCCTACCTCGCCGCCACCCGCGGCAGCGTCGTCCCGTTGCGCGCTTGTCCGGAAGATATTGTTATTTCCAATCCCGCTCACCGGCTCGATACCAAGAATTTCTTCGTCCGTCAGGTGCGCTCCGCCAGCCGCGCTTGTATCCGGCGCATTTGCCGGAGGCGCTTCCGCACTGCTTTGCTGCGCATCGAGCCCCGCCCAATCCAGTTCCACTTGCGCTCCACTGCTCATCGTTCTCTCCTTGGCGAGACCTTGGCATGACTATTGAAATTCAAATGCTCTACACAGAGGGCACCGAGAATCACAGAGGGCCACAGAGATAATCGGCAGAGCAAGGAATGAGCGCGCTCTCCAGGTTTCTCCCGCTTTTCCTCTGTGCTCCTCTGCGTCCTCTGTGGTGAGTCCCGGTTTGAATTAGCGTCAACCGTATCAAGAGGCTGGCGAGGATCCGCCCCGGTTCGTGGCCTGCCCCGCACCCTGCGCGGCAAATGCCAGGCCGATTGCCCGCAAATGCGCCTCGGCGTGCGCGCGCACGTTGGCGAAGCCCGCGGGATTTTCGATGCGCGCGATTTGCCCCGCGTCCGAGTTCGCCCAGCGCCGGCACTCCTCGAGTTCCACCGCATGATTATCGAAGAGTAAATCCACCGGGACGGAGGGCTCGAGTGGCGCACGCTTTAGCTTGCGGCTTTTGTCTTCGCGCTCCCGGGCTGTAACAGGTGGGCTCGACGTGTCCTCGGCCGTGTGTGTCGATACGTCTCCTTCGTACCAAACCCCGCAAGCTGAAGCATGCGCCACTGGCGCGCCGGCCAGCAGCTGATCGATCTCCCGCAGCTGCTTGTTGCGCGAATCTTCGCCCGGCACGACCAGGTCCGACAAACCGAGCACGCCTTTCACGAAGCCGATGTTGGACGGATCGGCGAGGGCCTGCTGGATCATCGGGTCGGACGAGGCCATTAGTTGCTGCACCACGGCGCGCTGCTGCGATTTCAAGCGCGGAAAAGTTTCGTCGCTTTCGGGATGCGCCTGGATGTTGCCTTTCAAATCGGCCAGGCGAATCCAGCGCGACTCGAATTCACCGCCCGGGCCGAGAATGGGAATCTCCGCGTCCTCGGGACGATTTTTGCGGAAGCAGTCGACCGACAGCAGCATCACGTCCGCGTAAAAAGTTTTCAGGCGCCGCCACACCAGTCCCAGGCGCCCAAGCGCTTGATCGCGCGCCATGGCATAGCCCGACGCGGTTTTCACCGATTCCATTTCGCCGCCAAACACGGCAGGAAAAAGTCCGGTAAGAAATTGCGCGACCGGCCCCATCAATTCCTGCTGGTGCCGCACGAGGTCGGGCGGCACTTGCGCCGGGGCAGGTTGAAAAAATCCCGCCGCCAGAGGCTGACCGGGCCGGGCGCGCGCTGGATAATGCGCCGCGGGCTCGGCCGTTTGATTCGCGAGCGCGTCGAAATCGAGCACCTGCGGATCGGCGTAAATCGGCGGGATGCCGTACTCGTACGTTTCCGCTTGAATATTCGAGAGCGTGTTATAGCGCTCCTGAATCTGCACCAGCGAATCGCCCACGCTCGGCCGGTTCTGCCCGTCGCCGGGAAGCGCGTGCATCACGCGCCAGCGGTCATCCATGGATTCGTTGCGCGATTCGCAGTACGTGTCACCCGCGTAGGCGACGTAACAGCCGTCGGAAAACAGCGCCAGCAGCGCGTCACGCACGCTCTTGTCCTCGATCGCGTAGAACGACCACGGGCGTATCCAGGTCCGCGAAAACGTAATTAAATTAAACAGCGCGTCGCCAGGATGCGTCGTCGGCAATCCCTGCGCAATGGCCACGCGCGTCGCCCGCGCGTACACTTCGTCGGCCGACTGCGGCCCGCCCATCTGAATTTTATCCGCCGCGTGCGGGTAGCTGGCCTTGAGTTTCGCGCGATGCACTTCCATTGACCATTGCAGGTACGGATACTCGTGCATCTCGTTCGCCCACACGGGCGTGTTCAATTCCAGTCCGCCAACCACGGAAATTACTTCCTGCCCGTTGGCGACGCGCCGCACGCCGGTAATCAGCGGCACCGCCACGCGCGGCGCGGGTTTGAAATGTTCCGGCCCGAGCGAGGCCCCGCAATTCTTGCACATAACTGGTGGAAGCAAGCCGGGGCCTCCAGTGGCGCACGCTTCAGCTTGCGGGTTTTCGTACCCAGCACGATTGCCGTATCCATTTTCGACCGTCGCATGTTCCCCATCAGCGCCGGTACCCGCAGCGTTCAGCCCATCGCTTTCCTTTGGTATTGCGTTCCCTGTTCGGCCTTCCTCGTTGGCCGATCTAAATCCGCAAGCTGAAGCGTGCGCCACTTCCTGCTCCGCGCCGCACTCGGGGCACACATAGGCGTCATCGCCCAGCGGAACGTAATGTTCCTCGATCACCGGCTCATCGTGCGAACCGAAACGCTGCGCGTCGGCGACATAACGCACGTAGCCGCCGATTTTTCCGTCCGTCCACAAATAAAACGCCACGCCGGTGAGCAAATGCTGCACGCGATTGTTTTGCTCGACGAGATCGCACACCTCGGAAGCGGCGCGCGCCGCGGTGATGTCTCCTATGGACTGCGCCGACTGCGGGTAGAAGCGCGTGGCCGGCACGTCCTGGCTGAGTATGGAAATAAAGGAGAGGCCGAAGGCCTGATAGAGATTGGTGACAAACTGGTAGCGCGGCATTTCCGCCGCCGCGCTGTCATCGTAAATTTTCGATTCGTAGGGCAGGTGCCAGGTCATGTCCTGCGGATTCCACCACGCATATTGCAAGCCCTGCCAGAACAGGCGCGCCTGGCGGATGCGGCGAATTTCGTGCCGCCGCGCGACGATGCCTTCTTCGCGGTACTGCAGCACCAGCTCGCGCAGCGCACTCACTAGATCCGGCCGCAGTTCCTCGAGCCGCTCGTTGTTCGGCCCGAGCGCCTGCTTGGCCAGCGCTTCCTGCGAATTCGCCGCCGGCTGCTTGCCGTCAATGCCGAGCGGCAAGCCGCGCGCGGCAGTTACGCCCTGCGAGGACTGCGCGCCGCTTGCGGTAAATCCGCTGGCGGCGGAGGAACCGTCCAGCGGCGCAATGCTGCCGTCGTTCGGCGCGTCATTCTCGCCGTTCAGGATGGCCAAGTCGGAAGAATCATTGAGCTGTGTATTCATAAATTTTTCGGCCGAGTAAGCCGGCCGAGGGTTCCAGTGGCGCATGCTTCAGCTTGCGGGGGTTAGTTCAGCCACCATCTATCATGCTTGCCGTGATCTATCGTGCTTGCCACCATCAGCCGTGCCCACACGAAAACCCGCAAGCTAAAGCATGCGCCACCGTTGACGTTCCGAAACAGCTGGTATACAAAGAGTGCAGTCTTCGGACCCCGCGCGCTGCAATTACAGCCGCTCATTCTCAAAGCAAAACAGGAGGCGCCATGCTAAGTGGATTGCTGTGGTGGGCTATCGTCGGTTTAATCGCCGGTTTTCTGGCCGGAAAAGTAATGAAGGGCGGCGGGTTCGGCGTGATCATGGACATTGTCATCGGCATCATCGGGGCCATAATTGGTGGATGGGTCTTCGGCCTGCTCGGAATTTTTGCCGGCGGACTAATCGGCTCCATCATCGTGGCCTTCGTCGGCGCCTGCATCCTGCTGTGGATCGTGCGCTTGATTAAGAAGGCGTAATTTCTCACTTTTCAGATGCGTTTTTTCCGGCCGCGAATTCCCTTTCGCGGGCGATCTGCGTCCAGGTGCGGCGGCGCACCGGAGTGAGGCCCACCGCGCCGCGCCGCGCGTCGTCCTCGGGCGAAATCGGCGGAAAACCCGCCGTCCCGAGGAGCGAATTTACCAGCGCGCGATTCTCCGCGCGCAGCCGCGCCAATTCTTCCTCGAGAAGCAGCACGTAACGCCCGCGCAACCGCCGTCCGAGCCAGGTAATGATCGTTTGCCGCATAGATCAGGTGGCGCATGCTTTAGCTTGCGGGGGTTGGTTGCGGCAAGGCGCGATGTCCTCCCGCCCAACCCCCCGCAAGCTAAAGCATGCGCCACGGAAACCTCTTGTCCAGCTTGCCTGCCAGTGCTACCGTGTCATGAATGGTGACATTCTACCAGCGCCGCCTGCCGCACTGGCACCCCGCCGGGCAAGACATCTTCATCACCTGGCGGCTTCACGGCTCGCTCCCCGCGCAATTCCGCCTGCCAAGGGAAGCCGAATCCAGCGGCAGGGCCTTCGTCAACTATGACCGCGCCCTGGACAAGGCCCAAACCGGCCCCATGTGGCTGAAAGATGGCCGCGTCGCCGAGGCGCTTCTCACAGCGCTGCGGGAGGCCCAGCGGCGGCAACTATTCGCGCTGCGCGCCTACGCCGTGATGGCAAATCATGTTCACGTGTTGCTCGCTCCAAATTCGCCGCTCGAGCGGATCACGTTGCAAATCAAGGGTGCCTCGGCCCGCGCTGCGAATCTGATCCTGGGCCGCACCGGCGAGCCCTTCTGGCAGAAGGAGTCGTTTGATCACTGGGTACGGAATCCCGGCGAGGGGCAGAAGATTCGTGCGTACATTGAAAACAATCCGGTCGCCGCGCGGCTTGTTGCGAGCCCAGAAGACTGGCCGTGGTCGAGCGCGTCAAATCCAATTGGGTAGCGCATGAGTGGCGCATGCTTTAGCTTGCGGGGTTTGGTTGCGGCAAGGCGCGTTGTCCTCCCACCCAACCCCGCAAGCTAAAGCATGCGCCACTGAACGCGCGCCACTACCACCCTTGCGGGCGCCAGCGTCTTGGCACGACCGGCGCTACTCTGCGCTGCTCTTCCGCGGAAAATTTCTTCAGCCAGATGGCGCGCGAGGTGGGGTCGACTGCGCTGATGCGCTCGGCGGCGAGCACTTCGGCGGGGGCGCGGCCCGGTTCCAGCGCGGACTTCAGGCCGTAGCGCGCGGAGTCGGCGGGATCGTCGCCGTCGCACTTCAGCGTATCTTCGACATTCGCGGGATCGCGCGTGAGCGTGGGCAAATTTTCGATCAGGCGCGGGCAATTTTCGGCGATCAGCCAGTGATCGGCTTCGAGCGCCTGGTACATCAGCATCCAGCCGCCCACCCGATCGTTGTCCGCGGGAGTGGGGCGCGGCAGGCCCGCGGCGGCCAGGCCGTCGCCGAGCTGCTCAGCGATCGAGGCATCGGCGGTGCGTTGCGCGAAGGCGTCGGGCGAAAGGTAAATGTCGCGGATGCGCTCGGCGCGGCCAAGGCGGTCGATGCTGCGCTCGGCGATGGCCGCGGCGAGCATGCGCGGCGAGAGGCGATTCTGCACGAACTCGCGATAAGTCACCACGACGCCGTCATTGCGCGTGGCGTGCCAGTAGACTGCGCTGGGGTGCTCGAAGCCCCAGTCAATCGAAATCCAGCGCGGCGTCCACGGCTCGAGCTGCACTTGCTCGGCGCGCACGGTGTGCCGCTCCGGCGAAAAAATATCGAAGTATTGCCCGGCGTAGACGTCCCACTCGCCGTCCAGAAACGCGCGCCGCAGCGCTTCAGGAAGCTGGCCGAGCGTTTTCTTATATTGGTCGTCGTGCGCGAAGTACGGATTGTCGGCGATCGTGGCGTGAATAAATTCGTAGTCGTCCGGATCGTACTGGTCGGGGCGGTCCATCCCCGGAGCCGTGACGCGATCGACCCACAGCGCCTTGACCCAGGCGTGGCCGATGTTGCCGGGATTGGTCGCGCCGGCCATGCAGGGCTTGGCGCCTTTGATGCGGCAGCGATTGCGGCTGGTGAGAAATTGCCACTGCTTCAGGGTGAAGTGCGTGAGCTCATCGACGCCGATAAATAAATATTCGGCGCCCTGGTAGCGGTAGACGTCGTTTTCGGTATCGCAATAGGCGAAGCGCGTGGTCGAGCCGTTCAGCCAAGTGACGGTGTGCTTGGCTTCGTTGTATTTCTCGTACAGCTCGCGCGGCACATCGCGCCGGAAATAGGTGATCAGCGAAGCTTCGAGCTCCGGAAAGGTGCGGCGCAAGAGCAGCGTGTCCACGCCCGGATGCAGATGCGCCTGGTAGATGGCTTCGTACAGCAGCGCCTTCGTTTTTCCGGGCCCCGCCGCTCCGCCGAACAGGCGGTATTTGGCCTCGGATTTATGGAATTCACTCTGGCGGTCGAATGGCTTGTATCCGACTTTCCTGCAAAATTCCTTGAAGTCGCGGATGCATTTCTTCGCCAGCGATTTGTCGGCCTTGGAAGGCATGGGGTGTCAAATTCATTGCAGGATTCGCAGTCTGCTGTAGCCCGCCTCTTCAGAGGCGGGAGTTTTCTGTCCCCGCGCGGCAAAAATCCCCGGGCTACAGCAAATTTACGACGACCTCAATTTTTTCCCGATGTAAAACGCGGCGGCGCCGGCGATGAAGCAGACCCCGATCGCGTAGTGGTGTAGGCTGAGGACGATGCCGGCGACGAAGGCGCCCGCTCCGGCGATCTGCACGTAAAGGCCGATGGACTGCCAGGATGTTGTTGCGGAAGTTGTGGTCATGAATTCTCCAGGATTCCTGCTTTCAAATTGCGAAATCAATTGCAGCCGGGCGGCGTTGGGGCAGGTTTAGTGGCGCACGCTTTAGCTTGCGGGGGTTGCGTGGCAAGGCGGCCACGACGCGGCATAATCAAAAGCCGCAAGCTGAAGCCTGTGCCACTCAAACCTCAGTGGCAGCATCCTCGGAGTAGCAGCGTTGGCGCCGCCGCATTTGCCGGGTACACATACCCGCCAATTTCCCACCCGCTGCCCGCCGAGTTCTGGTTGAGAAGCGATACGCCGGCGGGCCACGACGACGACGGCGACAGCGCCATCTGATACGTCGTGCCAAGATTGACTCCCGCGTTGATGGCCGGCGAGATCGCCAGGAGCGCATAGTTTCCGGTCGACCATAACGCGGACCCGTTCGTGAGGCCCGGATCGGAACTGAAGGAATGCGCGTCCTGTGAACTGTTCGTCTGCCAGTTGGCAAGATTGTAGGCTGTGCCTCCCCAATTGAAGGGCGTGCCGGACGCGGAAAAATAAATGTTGTAGTCGTACGCCGTGCCCGTTTCCGACGTGGCATCAACGCTGGCGTACCCGCCGGTATAAAAAATATTGTTCTTCACCAGCGCGCCGGTGGACGTGGACGCCTGCGTCACCACCGGGTTCGGCACGCCCGGGCCGTACACGGTGTTGTTGTAGAGGATGCTGCCGGCGCTGCCCGTCAGGAGAAATCCCTCGCCGCCGCTCAAGCTCGAGCTCGATGCCGAGATATCCAGCAAGTTGTCCCAGAACGTGATCGACGCGCCCGTGGTCAGTCCGGAGTTTCCTCCGCTGCCCACATTCACGCCCCACTCGAAATTGCCGTAGATCAGACTGTGCGAGACGCTCAGCGACGTCGTGGAATCGCCCACCAGCACGCCGTAGCCGTGCCCGTTAAAACTATCGGAGCGAAACGGCCCCGCCGTGCTGTAGATCAGGCAGCTGTCGACGGTATTGTTCTGCGACCCGCCGTGCGCCACGATCACGCTCCACACCGAGCCGGTAAACACGTAGGCTTCGCGCAGGTACGTGTCGTTATAGAAAGTTGAATTTTGAATCAGATTTCCCGTCGTCCCCGCGCCGTAAATGCACAGCGGCGAAGTCCCGTAGGAATTGTAGGCCGAGATGTTGCTGACGGTATTATTCGTCGCGCCGATGTAGACGCAGATCGGATGGCGGAATGTGTCGTGCGCCGAAAGGTTGCGCACATTGGAATGGCTCCCGGTCAGGTAGATCCCGCCAAGAGTTGTGCTGTTGGTGTTGTAAGTTTCGGCCTGGTCGAGCGAATCGAAAATCAGCCAGGACTGCGCGTTGTCCCAAGTCGTAAAAGTGGGGCTCGACGAGGTCACATAGGTGTAGGTCTTGCCGTTGGTCGCGACGTTGGAGCTGTCCGACGCGTGAATGTACAGATAGGTCCCGTCGTAGTACCACGATCCGGGCGTCTGGTCCACCGAGAGCGCCGACGCTTCGATCCGGATCAGCGACCCGTTTTCCCACATCGCCACCGGCGCCGTGCCCAGCGTGTTCCGGTAAGTGAACTGCGTGGTGTTGATGCAGACGATATTTTTTATGACGACGTTGCCGCCGGTCGAGTAGCCGCTCACCGTCGTGCTCTGCGACTGATCCGGGCCGGAGAAATTCGACCACAACGTTTCGTGGTTGTTGGTGTAGTACTCCACGTTTCTCGCCGTGGTGTAAATCGTCACCATCTGATCCACGGTGTTGTCCAAGTTGTAGCTGATTTGATCGGAGGTCACCGTGGTTCCCGCAGCGACCGTTGCGCCGTTGTTCCCGCCGCCCCAGGTGATGCGCGTGATCGCGCTGGTGTTCGGCGCCGTGGTGGCCGGGCCGATTCCCGCTCCGGTGATGTTCAGCGCCGCGCTCGGTGAAGCCGTGACGCTGATGGTGATCAGCCCCGCGGGATTGGTGATGTCCAGATGCGAGACTTGCTCGCGCCAATTGCGCGTGCCGCTGTCGGTGCTGGACGTCCCGGAATCGGGAGGCGTGAAAATGGAAGTCGCGGTGTTGGGCCCGAGCGTGTAGCCGCTGGTGTTCAACGCCGTCGAGCCCTTGATGAGTGGATTCGCCCCGCTGCCATATGCGCCAAAAGTGATGGGCGACCCGCTCGATCCGCTCGATGGCGCCACGAGTGAGGTTCCGTACCAGACATCTCCGCGATTGAACAGGATAGAATCCCCCGGCAAAAACGTTGCGCCGTTTACTTTCGCGATGGTCTGCCAGGGTGCGCTCGTGCTCGTTCCGCTGTTCGTGTCGCTGCCCGCCGCCGCGACGTAGTACGTGGTGGCCCGCGCAGGCAGCGCCGCGACAAAAAGAAAAATGATTGCCCACAGTGCGCAGGTTTTAGTGGCCCATGCTTTAGCTTGCGGATTTCCGCCGCCCGCACCCAGCCTGCAAATCCGCGCGGCCAGGTCCGACGCGATATCCGCCGAGTTTTCCTGCGCGGCCCTGATGCATCTCGTCCCCATGCGCGCGAACTTGCGCGCCACTAACCCCCGCAAGCTGAAGCATGCGCCACTGAAACCCCTACTGCACCACATAGCTGATCCCGCCGGACACTTGTCCCGAACCGGAATTGAGGATGCACAGATTGTCGCCGGTGGTTCCTTCGGCGCCCAGGGAAGAATCGCCGTTGCCCAGCGCGATGCCGCCGTTGGCCGCGAAATTCCAGCCTGTCGCTGCCGTCGCGCCGCCGAAGCCGCCCACTCCCGTGGTGCTCGTGGCGCACACCGAGCCCGTGCCCTCGACCACCGCGACATTCGCCGCCGCGGCCGCCACCACGTGAATCGAGCACACATAAATTTTCTTGGACGCCGTGCCCGCCACCAGCTGCGTATTCGCGGTCTGGCTGATGCTGGCGTAAAGTTTCACCTGCGCCTTGCAGGGATCCACGGCCAGGAAATTCGTCCCGTCCGTGATCCTGAATCCTTGCCCCGTAGCAAATTGCCCCTGCGCCTCCGCAGCTTCCAGTAGCAGACGCTTCAGCCCGTGAGTTTCCGCAACCCCGCCAAGCGTTGCAGCCTCAGACAGTGCCGATTTAAGTGGCACACGCTTCAGCCTGTGGCTCTTTGCCGTGTCCACCACGCGCGCCGCCGTCCTCCAATCAGATTGGCGAAGTGCCGCGAGTACCGCCTGCGAACGTAGCGCCGGTGTCCCGGCGGCAATTTTCTCAGACCCAGGATTCCGCCACATTGCCGGCGAGACGCCGGCGCTACACAGGCCCGCGAACAGCACAATCCCAAACGGCCACCATTTTTTCCTTCGGCCCGCGCTGCGGGAATCCATCGAAGCATCGGCGGACGAGTCCGCCTCGCCGCCGTTCACGACGCCCATGCTTGGAGAGGCCGAACCTGGGACCGACTTGTCCAGCGAAGCCGAGCCAAAAGCGGGCTTGCCCGCCGAAGCCTTGGCGAAGGCGGGCGAAGTCAAATCCAGCAATCCGCGCAACACGCCAAACTCAATTGCCACCGCCGCGGCCTCATCCGCCTTGGCATTCCCCGTATTCGGCGCGACGATCCGCAATTCGCGATCCGAGTGCACCACCCCTCCCGGACGATCCACAACCACTGGCGCCGCCGCCAGTTGCGCCACGTGCCGCAGCACCGCCGCTTCCAGCGCGCTATCCACCGAATCAAAATGAATTGCCGGAGCGGGCGCGCCCGCCGTAGTCGGCCACGCTTTTTGGCTGACGAAGGCGGGAGAGGAAGCGTCGCGATGCAATCGAGGCGCTTCCTCGCTGGCTGAGGTTGGGTCGTGCGTGGGGGGATCCGGCCGCAGGTGAGAGTCAGGGGTCTGAGGGGCCGGGGCGAGATCGATGGTGATGGCATAGCCGGCGGTCGGCCCGTGCGTGACCGCGTCGCTGGGAAGAAATTCCGTTACCGCAAAACCCGCGAGCCGCAGAAGATGCCGCGTGGCGCGCGCGCAATTGTTGTCGCCAATGATTTTGATTCGCATGGTTTTTTAGTGGGACACGCTTCAGCCTGTCTGCTTTGGGTAAGAGGCCAAGGAAACACGGAACCACAGATGCACACGGATGGACACGGATGAAGATCTAAGAAACGAAAGAATGACAACACTTGATGTTCCGGCTATTTATACTTCCGGTTTTTCATCTGCGCGAATCTGTGTGCATCTGTGGTTTCAAGCTCTTGTTCGTTCACCGCACGAAGGTGAGCAGCGCCGGCCCTGTGCCGCTCACGACCTGCAAGTACGCGACGGTGTCGCCCGCGTAAAAGCGCGAGCCGGAGCCGCCGTCCTGGACGCCGCTTGAGTGGCGCGGCGCGGAAACGGTTTCAATGCTGCCCGCCGAAATCGTGTCCTGCGTCGTCGCGTCGCCGGAATCGGTGCGAATGCGCATGTCCACGAGCACCGAATTCTTGATGGACACCGCCATGCAGTCGACCGGCGCAACCACCGCCGTCCAGGAAACCGTGTCCAGCGCGATCTGCTTTTTTACGTAATTTGGATTCGAGGCCATATGGGGGAATCGTGACTGGTGACCAGTGACTGGTGAACCGTGTTTAGTGTTTCGTGATTTGTAATTTGTGTTTCGTGAAGAACCGCAAGCACACAAGGCCCGAACGGAGTATTCGTGATTTTCACGATTTACGAATCACGAGTCACGAATCACACTCCCCTACGGCAGCATCTTCGCCGTGAGCGCGGAGCCCCCGGTAGAAGACGTCAGCTTGATTCGCAGAAAACGCGCGCGGACGCCAATCACCGTGCGCGCCTCGCCGGCTGTGGCCGAGGAAGTATCGATCGCGAAATATTCCGAATCGACGTCGGCTGCCGCTCCTTGCAGGGTGATGCTGATCGCCGAGGGCGCCGTGCCGAAAATCCTTTGCCAGCGCACCGTGTGCCCCTGATCGGAAAGCCCAGCCGGCTCGGGTATCGCAAACTGCGCGCCCGCCGTTCCGTTGGCCGGAAAAGCCTCGGCGTTGAAGCTGAACCCGACGTCGCCCGGAAACAGGGAAAGCGGCGGGGTGGAGTTGCTGTAAGCGGGCATATTGCCTCCTGCGAAAGGAAAAAGTAGGACGGGCTTTAGCCTGTCTGCCTTTAATTTTGTTGTTGACGAACGCGCGAAAACCCAGACAGGCTGTCCTTCACTTAGCTCAGGATAAAAAGCCCGTCCTGCTGGGCGGGAATCATTGGGGAAGCAACCGGAGAATCCGGCGAGAAGGTATAACTCTGCGATTGGAAATATACTATAAGTGTACTTAATTTGTCAAGTATTTTCTATAAGAGCTGGCAAATTAAAGAAAATTCTCAAGTTGCCCGATGAAGGAAAAGTGGACCGCAATCGCTCCAAATCGCCTTAAACTCTGCAATTTCAAACGAATTCCCGGCCCGCCGGAATTTGAATCTGAAATTTGATATTCCTCCCCGCACGCCGCGCGCCCAAGGAGGCTCTCCATCTGCGGATCTCGCCACTCTGGCCAAGCGCCACCGCGGCGTATTTCCCTGCAGGACAAACAGTTGCGCCCAAGTAGGACAGACTTTTTATCCTGAGCTAAGCGAAGGACAGCCTGTCTGGTTTTGACTACCATTGGCAAAAAAATTCCAAACCAGACAGGCTGAAGCCCGTCCCACTCATGCGATTTTCGCCGTCGTCTCCCGAAAATATTTGGAGGGCGGAAACACTCCCGCGCGAGTCAGCTCGCGGCCCACAAGCCCGCGAATTTCTTCCGCCCAATCCGCCCAAGTCAATTCACTGATTCCCAGATGGCGCCGCGCCGCCTGATAGTCCGCCCCGCCCAGATAATAGACGCGAAACATCGCCATGCGGCTTGCCCTGAGTGGTTTATGCGAAGGGCTTGCCCTGAATTGAGTAGGACAGGCTTTAGCCTGTCTGCCGTTGCCTTTCCTGGCGCAAACTTCCCCGCCCAGCGCCCTCTCCCCCGCTCGCGCAAAATCGCAAACGTACTCGGCCAACCGCGGCATCCGGTCCGGACGCCACTGGTACTTCCCGGAAGCCTCCGCATTCAGCGTGGGAATCTTGGCGTCGATCGCTTCGCGCGCCGCCCGGTACACATCGTGACAAACATCAAATGCAAACGTCGCTAGCATGGTCTCTCCTCCACACTCCCTGACGTGCACTTCCGATCCGTCGAACGCTTTCAAGTAGGACAGGCTTCAGCCTGTCTGGTTTTGGTTTCCGCGCTGCGAAAAAAAAGCAGACAGGCTGAAGCCCGTCCCACTCAAACTCACGGCGATCTGGACCCGGCGCGCGCCGCCTGCCGACGCCGGTCCCGCTCGAGCACCTCCGCCTTCACTCCGCACGGCCCGCACACCGGTCCCTGCCCCACCCGCAGTTCGCGCAGAACGGCAAGCTCCTTCGCCGACATTGCCTGCGCATTTGCTGGTGAATAGAAACTTGCATTTGAATAAGAATGTGCATTTGCGCGCGCAGGCGCATTTGAATTTGAACCTACGAGGGAAGTTTGTTTTGAATTTGAATTTGGGTTTTGATTTGGGTTTGAGTTTGAATTTGAATTGCAAAAATCGTTCCTGCTCAATCCCTCCTCACGACTCGCGCCTGCGTCTCGAACCTGCGCGTCCCCCCGTCCGCCCCGCCTCCCGTCCCTCACCGCTTCCCAATTCCCTTCCAAATTCCGATCCAAACCCAAATCCTGTGC
>Ga0209380_10000668_pt1 | contig 24264 bp, 19 predicted proteins | sample HubBroMetageWFT6_FD_188347 | JGI IMG/M metagenome (GOLD analysis project Ga0209380, IMG submission 188347) | Warmed and freeze-thawed soil microbial communities from the Hubbard Brook experimental Forest, New Hampshire - Hubbard Brook CCASE Soil... | ecosystem: Environmental > Terrestrial >... | reverse complement strand
CCCTCAGCGACGATAAAGCTGTCGCTTCGGGATGACAGTCCTTAATAAATGTGAGGAGTCGATATGGGTGGGATCACGATTTGGGGTATGGCGGAGGAGCGGCCGGGGAAACTTACTCCTAAGCAGTTGGGGGAGATTGCGGAGGCGGAGTTTATTGCCAAGGCTGTGGGACTCGGGTTTGTGGTGGCTAAGCCTTGGGGGGATAGCGAGCCTTATGATTTTATTGTGAATCCGAAGAAGAGTTTTATTTTTTGGCGGGTGCAGGTTAAGTCGGCGCACACGATTGGGGCGGATGGTGGGTGCAGCTTTCGGGCGCATGATCATAATCAGAGGTCGTATACGTCGGAGGATATTGATGCGCTGGTGGCTTATGCTCGTCCGATGAATGCGTGGTATGTGATGCCGGTGCGGGTGGTGGAGGAGTTGAAGTCGTTGATGCTTTATCCGGAGAGCCGGAAGTTGCGGTCGCGGTTTGAGAAGTGGAGAGAGGCTTGGGAGGTTTTGCGGCGGGCGGTTCGGCGGAGATAACGCGGCGGTTTGTTGGCTCTGCGGAATCAGAGGCCGTAGGGATTGGCAGCGTGGAATCCCACCCTTCGGCTTCGCTCAGGGCAGGCTTTCTCGCAAAGGACGCGAGAAATGGGTACCCGGTGGAGGAAGTAGGTGGAGAGGAAGTCAAAATCCCCACCCTGGCGCAAAGAACGCGGTTTGATCGTGTCCTAGATTTGCCCATTGGCGGGGCTGGTCTGCTGCGCTATAATTCGCATCCAGTTTGCGCCTCTCTCCTTGTCTGGCCGGCCTTTCGGGCCGTCCGCCATAAGGGGCAGCGAGACATCCCCCCAAGGCGAACCCGATTATCAATTCAGCGCACAAGTGTGCACTCTGGAGAAAACATGAATTGCAAAGCTATGCAGCGGACGAACGTCAAGCGGTTCCGGTTGGTTTTTCTCTTTGCCTCTTACATGATCATTGCCTGTTTTCTCACGATCGCAAGCAGCGCCGGCCAATCGATTTCGACCGGGGCCCAGCAGTCCGTCATCTCGCTGGCCCCGAGCCCAAAGCCTCCGGCGGAAATCGTCGCGCGCCGCGCCAGTGATTCCAGGTTTGAAAACGCTCGCGCGAATTACCATGTCTTTCCCGCCACCACTGCGGGAGAAAACACTGGCGCGGAAGAGCTGAGGCTGAACTTTGCCGCGGAGACGACACTCACGGGCATCAAAACGACGAACCGAGACTTTGTGATTGAGCCCGGCGGCAGCTGTCAGGAAGGCGATACCTACAGGCACGGCGAAAGCTGTTCGCTTCTGGTGCGCTTCACCCCGCAGGGCCCAGGCCACAGGCTGGGTTTTGTCAGCGTCACGCACTCGGCCTCGGCTACACCTGCGCTCGTCGGCCTGACGGGGAACGGCTACGCGCCGGTGGTTAACTTCATCCCTGCACTGATCACCAGCGTCCCCGGAACGGTCTCCGCAGGGGCCGGGGTTATCAGCGGTTCAACCCACCTGGCGGTCGACGGCGGAGATATCCTCTACATTGACGACATTGGAAATGACCTCATCCGGGAGATCGACTCGAGCGGCACCCTGACTTCGATTGCTCCAGTCTTTGGGACCCCTGCGTCGATCGCGGTCGACAGTTTGGGCAACATTTACTCGACCAATGTTCCAGGGAGCACGTATTACTTCGACGTTTTCGCCCCCTGGGGCAGTCAGACTGGGTTCGATTATACGTACACCCCTGGCGCATGTACATCCAGCGCTCCGTGCGCATTTAGTACTGTGGGCATGGGCACTCCCACCGACATCAGCATCGACGCGAATGACAATCTCTTTTTTGAAGAAGACACCAAAGGCGCAGCCGAGATGCCGACGGGAGGGTTTCTTTCTACCGGTTCTAGTCTCTGGTATCTCTCCGACCGATTTGCCTATACCTTTAGCACCACGGGGTTCGCCGTCGACGCCTCGGGCAATCTCTATAGCCCGTACCTCGACGACACCTCCACAAACGACTGCGTGATTGTCGAGGTGCCGCTCTACTCGGCCGAGACCAGCCCCGTCTACAACCGTGTCGCGGGTAGCGGCCGGTGCGCGTTCTCCGGCGATGGGGGTGCGGCGAGCGGCGCCGAAATCAGCTCCACCGTGGGCCAGATTGCCTTCGATCTCGCCGGCAACATGTACTTCACTGACGAAGGCAACCAGCGTGTCCGCCGGGTCGATGCGACTACGGGAATCATCCACACGATTGCCGGAAACGGCACAGCCGGATATAGCGGCGATGGCGGCAGGGCGACAACGGCGACATTGCATAATCCGACAGGCCTGGCGGTGAACTCGCAGGGAACCGTCTACATCATGAGCTCCGCGACCTCGGGGCAAGTGATTCGCCAGGTCGGTCCGCAGGGGTATCTGGCTTTTGGAAACCAGGGCAAGGGAATTGCCAGCGCCACTCAGCTGGTGACCGTCTCGAATACCGGCAACAATACGATGACGCTGACGAACGCCGAGATCGTCGGCGCGGACGAGGGAGATTTCAAGATCGATGCTACGACGACCACTTGCATCCTCACCCAGGGCACCGAGTTGGATAGCGGCCAGAGCTGCAGGATTGGGGTGATCTTCACACCTGCGGTGGTCGGCGCGCGGACGGCGACGTTGACTCTGCTGGATAACACCGTGAATGGAGCGGACAGCGTAACTCTCACCGGGGCCGGAGTATTGTCGACTCCGACTTTCAAAATCACCGCGCCGGCAAACGGGGCAACCTTCACTTCAGGGACGGCAGTTACGTTCAGCGTGAGCGTTACGGCGGCATCCGGCGGCGTGCAGCCGACGGGCACGGTGCAATTCAAACTGGATGGAGCGAACCACGGAGCTGCGGTTACCCTTTCCACCGCTGGAACGGCGTCGACCAGTTTGACCGGTCTGACGACGGCCAGCCACACGTTATCCGCGACTTACAGCGGAGACGCAAACTACGCGGCAGCGGGTCCGATCAGCGTCTCGATCACGGTAGACGCGGCGGCGGCGGTGGTGAAGTTCACCGAGCCCTCGACGACGCTGGAACTCAAGTCGACAAGCGCCATCGATCTCGCAGTCGACGTCACATCAAAGTCGGTGCCTGCGCCAACGGGGAAGGTGACGTTCTCGGTGAATGGCAAGTCTGTAGGGATAGTGGCTCTCGTCTCAGGGAAGGCATCGGCAAAAGCCGGAACGCTTGCTGCCGGTACCCACACCGTGACGGCGGAATACGAAGGAGACGCGCATCACTCAGCAGCCAAGGCAACTGAGAAAATCAGGGTATCGCCTTAGGTAGCGCCTAGTCATTCCGACGAGCGAGCGATGGATCCGTAGCTCGTTGCCGGCATTAATAAAGGCCAGTCTGAGAAATCAGATTGGCCTTTTTCCTTTTACGCGCGGAAAAGATACAAACGGCCGGGTGGCCCACCTTTGGCGTTCTTTGCCAAAGGTGGGATTCCACAACTCTCGCCCTCTTGCGTTTTTGATTCAAGGGCTCAGCGCATCCACTGCTCCGCCACGTTTTGAATACAATTGCAGCATGAGCAAAGTCAAAGCTGCTGCCTTTTCAATTTCCATCGATGGGTTTGGCGCTGGACCACGGCAGGACGCGCAGAATCCCCTCGGAGTGCGCGGGCTAGAAATGCACGCATGGTTTTTCGCCACCGAGGTATTCAGGAAGATGCACGGTCAAAGCGGCGGGAGCACGGGAATTGACAACGATGTGGCCGCGGAAGGTTTCGAAAATATTGGCGCCTGGGTTATGGGCCGGAATATGTTTGGGCCAGTTCGAGGCGCGTGGAAAGACGATTCGTGGAAGGGGTGGTGGGGCGATAATCCGCCGTTTCACACTCCGGTTTTTGTGCTCACGCATCACGCGCGGGCTCCGCTCGAGATGGAAGGCGGCAACACGTTTTACTTCGTGACCGATGGGTTGGAATCTGCTCTCAAGAAAGCGAAAGAGGCGGCCAAAGGAAAGGACGTTCGCGTTGGCGGTGGAGTGTCCGTCCTTCGGAAGTGCCTGGCCGCCGGCGAGATCGACGAAATGCATTTAGCCGTGGCGCCGGTTCTGCTGGGCGAAGGCGAACATCTATTTTCAGGAATCAATCTTGCACAGCTTGGATACGCACCCTTTCGCACTGTCCGCGGAGAAAATGCAACTCACATTTTTATTAAGAAAGGTTAGTCGACGGGGGGAAGTGAGAAGGGCCGGCTCGCTCACGGAGGGCAGGGCGGTGGAGAGGGAGATCCTTCAGCGACGGTGAAGCTGTCGCTTCAGGATGACAAAGTTTTTTCTCCAACGAGAAAGGTAGAGGTCGGGATGGAAGTCGAAGATGGACGCGGCGTGGCGGGAATCAGAGCGGTAATTTTCGATTACGGCGAAGTGCTTTGCTATCGGCCGTCGGAAGAGGAATTTCGGCGGATGGCGAAAGTATTTGGCGCGGATGCTAACTCGTTTCAGCCGCTTTGGGATAAGAATCGGGGCGCGTTCGACCGCGGAGACATCACTGCCGAAGCGTACTGGACGGCGCTGGCCGAAGATGCCGGCGTGGAGATCGATCGCGAGCAACTGGATCTGCTCTGCAGATGGGACGTTGAAATGTGGAGCAGGGTGAACCTGGAAATGGTTCGCTGGCTGGGGCTGCTGCGGCAGGGAGGAATTAAGCCTGGGCTGCTTTCGAATATGCATCCGGCGATGATTACTTACTTGCGGGAGAATTTCGACTGGCTGGAGTTGTTTAACTTTGTGACCTTCTCAGCGGAAGTGCGGTTGATCAAGCCGGATCCAGCGATCTACGAACATACTCTGCGCGGGCTTGGAGTTCGGGCCAAGGAGACGCTGTTTGTGGATGACCGGGAAATCAACGTGCTGGCGGCGCGGGAACTGGGAATTCATGCCTTCCAGTTTCGATCGGTGGCGCAGCTGCGGCGGGATCTGGAAGGGATCGATTTTCCGATTCTGCCGGGTGATGCGGAGTGACGGGGACAGGGCGGTGGAGAGGGAGGTCCTTCAGCGACGATGAAGCTGTCGCTTCAGGATGACAAGTTCCGTGCAGATTTACGTCCACTCGGCTCGCTTCGAAAGAACTACTGCGGTTGGGCTTCCAGCAGGAGATGTTTGTCGAAGGTAGCTGGGATGGTGGCCTTGGGGCCGTGGACTGTGCCCAGGTCTTTGCCGGTTTCGTAATCGACCACGTGGTAGTCGCGGTCCTCTAAGCCGCGCAATTCTATTGGACCCGTCCAGTGGCGGGCGTAGAAGGCGTAGTACATTTCTTTTCCCTTGCGGATGGCGTGGGCTTCCGGTAAGTCGAAGCCTATATCGTAGAGGTCGCCTCGATATTCTCCGCGGGAGAGCATTTTTTCTTTGTAGATGCTTACCCACTTGGCCATGTTCTTTTCGCGCTGCGGAGTCAGGTCGGAGGTGCTGCGTTTTTTTACTTCTTCTGGGAGCACGAAAATCGTTCCTACCACTCCGCCTACACCGACGGTCGAGGCGAAATCGTTGGCGCCGTCGCTTAGTTCTACGTGGTCGCCGAAGTAGGGGATGTTGTCGCCCATGAGAGCTTTGAGGGTTTTGCCTTTGGATCGAACCTGGAAGGAGCTTTCGGGATCGGAGGCTACCGACATATTGAAGTGCGGCATGGTGAAGAAAGAATAGGCGGTGCCGCAGGGGCAGAATTCTACGAGGGCGTCGGGCTTTACGCTGCGGGCAGTTTCATAGAGTTCGCGAAAGAAATCCGGTAGGGCTTGTACGGAATCTTCGGGGCTCTTGTGATGATGGGCTGGGTTGAAGCATTCGGGGACGGCGTTCATGTGCTGGCCATCGAGCTTCAGGCCGTCGAATCCCCAGTCGCCCAGGATTTTTCTTACTAACGCTTTGTGGTACTCGACTACTTCTTTGTCGGCGGGGCAGAGATAGTCGGAGTCCCACCAGGAAATTTTGCGGCGGGAGCCGTCGCGGTTTTGCAGAACGTAGTCGGGATGATCTTTTAATAGTTTCGAGTCGGGGACTGCGCTTAGCGGAGACCACCAGAGTTGGGCGTGGAATCCCTCTTGATGAATGCGGTCGACCAGGGCTTTCATGTCGGCATCGCCGTTGGGGAATTTCTTGGGATCGAGTTGCCAATCGCCGTAGTTGTTTTGCCAGCCGTCGTCGAGCGTTACCCAGGAGAAGCCTAGCTTCTTGGCAGTTGGGAGCGTGTCGTAGACCTGCTTCAGCTGGACGTTGCGGCCGTAGCCCCAGGCACACCAAATGGGGCCGAAAGCGCTGTCGGGCGCGGTCGCCATTTGGAATCCCTGGCGCATCATCAGGCGGCGGTATTCGGTCAGGGTGCGGAAGTAGTCTCCTTGATGAACTGAGACGAAGGTGTGGAGGGTGTGGAAGCTCTCGCCGGGATCAAGCGTTTGCTCGTGCTTCATGCTCACGGCTACCGTTGCGTGAGTTGCGTCTGGCATGGTGACCGGCAGCTCGATCAGGCGCGGGACTGGCTCGATGTGGCCTACTGCGAGACCTACGTCTTTTCTCCAGACATCGATGATGGGAGTGCCTCCGCCGTAGTCGCTGGCGTTCATGCCTAGATAGTTTTGCTGATGGAAGCCGGGTTTCAGGGGGACGATCCAGTTGGGACGCTTTTCGTAGGAGCCACTTTGATAGGACCAGAATGCTGGAGTGCTTGCGAGAGAGCGCAGTTGGTAGTGATTGTTGGACCATCCGCGGATCGTGAGCGGCGATGTTCCCTGGTTTGTATATTCGACTTCGAAGACGGCTAGCGAGGGGAAATCGTTGTAGATGGTTACCTCGACCTTCTTGCTCAGAGTTCCGTTGTTGCCGGTTACGGTTAGGCGCCGGCCGGGGCCGAAGGCGTCGGAGATCTGATCGGTTTGGGCGGCGGTCAGAGTGAAATCGGTCCAGGTGCGAGTAGCTCCCGTCAGCGTTTCTGAGGGGGAGAACGGGACTAGCGGTTTGGTGGCAGTGAGTGGGACTACTCGGCTGTGGAGGTTGTGGTCGAATTCTATGCGGAGGAGCTTGCTTTCGATTTGTGGGCTCGAGGAGGAATCTGCGGAGACCGGCGAATTGCTGGGTTGCGCGGCGCTCGTGGGTTTGGGATTGGACGCCAAGGACAGGATTAGAAGTGCTGCAGTTATTACAGCGAGTATGCGTCGGCGAGTCGGCGGGGTTTTCATGGGTGGGCGTATTGCGAACGATTCCATTTACTTTTGTTTTATTGGGATTGTCAAGGGAATTTGCGCGAACTTGCGGGTCTCGACCTAGCCGGCGGGGGTGGTGGCGCCTGCCAAGTGCATGGGTCCTTCGTTGGGAGTCCTCGGCTTCGCCGAGGACTCCGCTGCCTCAGGATGACAATCAGCCTGTCCCCAGAGCTGAAGTGCATGGCTGCTATCGGGCGTCCGTCCGCGAGCGCTTTTTAGCTTGACAGGCGGGTGTGGGCGAAAGTAAAAGTTAACGGACGCAATGATACGAAACTATACGCAAGCTGGGGTGGTTGCTTCGCGGTCCACGGTCAGGTCTGTGGTGGCGGGGTGCGCTTTAGTTGTTCTCGTGCTTTTTTCTGGCGCGCTGCTGGCTAGTCCTTACTCGACGGAGCAAAACTGGGGAAACCAGAACTGGACGAACTATGTGCGCATCGGGGCTTATGGGTTGCGGAGTGACAATGCGGATCGGATTGTCCAGAGCGCTGCGGAAGATGGCGTGTTTGGGATCGAGGTCGACAACGACATTGAGGGGCGGTATGAGAGTTTTGTTAATCCCGAGGAGAAGCTGAAGGCTATTCACGCCGTGGCTGAGAAGGCGCACGCGGCGGGGAATTACGCTTTCGTTTATATCGCTGGGACGGAGTGCATTACGGCTAACGCGGATCAGACTCCGCACACTTTGTACAAGGAACATCCAGACTGGGTGCAGAGGAAGATTACGGGAGAGCCTGCAATTTTTGGGGGCGGGAGCGCCTTCTGGATTCGCAAAGGGGATGAGGATGTTTGGGTGAGTCCTTATGCGCCGGAGTGGCGAAAGATTTATATGGAACGGGTGCGGCAGATTGCGGGGACGGGGATTGACGGGATTTATGTAGACATCCCGTACTGGATGACGCACTTCGACGGGTGGGAAGACACGTGGGCCAGCTTTGACGACTACACCGTGGCCGCTTTCAAGAAAGAGAGTGGGCTCGATGCAAAGAAGGATCTCAAGCTGGGAGATTTTTCGGATGGGAACTTTCGCAAGTGGGTTGATTTCAGGATTCGAACTTTCACCGACTTCATGCAGGAGATTGACCGGAATGCCAAGAGCGTGAATCCGGCGATCAAGACGATTCCGGAGATTTATCCGGGGATTGAGAAAGAGTCGGTGCGGGTTGGGGCTGATGTTTACAGCTTGTACGGAGTGGTGGACGCGATTGCGCATGAATATGAATTCGGCGAAGGCGACCACATGGCTTCAGGGAGGAAGCCGCTGGATTGGTTTAATTATCAGGTGGGGATGCATTCATTTCGGGCGTTCGCGCAGGGCAAGGCAACATGGATTTTGAATTACTCGTGGGATGGCGACAAGAAAGTCGACAAGCGCGAGGCCATGATGAATCTGGCGATGTCGCAGATCATGACGGGATCGAATTTCTGGGATGCGCCCGGGCATTCGATGGGGGGATCGAACGATCATGAGATACGGAAACGGATTTTTGCGTGGATCAAGACTCACGAAGATACTTTTTACAAGCCGCGGACGGTGATCGCTCCGATTGGGGTTTATTTTTCTCCGGAGACGCGGAACTATTCTGCCGACGAATTCATTTCTTCCTACCGCGGCGTCCTCATTCTTCTGATGCAGAAGCATCTGGAGTTTCAGATCGTCACTCCGCGAACGCTGGCGGAGTTCCGGGGACACACTCTGGTTCTTCCTGACGTGCGGGCGATGGGCGACAGTGAGAAGGCCTGGGTTCGGAAGTATGTGGAGGGCGGCGGCAGGCTGGTGATTACCGGGGAAGATGCCACGCAGGTGGGCGGCGCGGCGGGCGTGGTGCGGTTCGGGAAGTGTCCGGGGAAAGATTACTACACGGCTTTGCAGAAGAGCGTGGCCGAGGCGAATCCTGATCTGGAGCGGGAATTTCTGGAGAGCCTGAAGGCGGAGAGCGCGGTTCGGGTTACGGCTTCGCATATGGTGGCCACGTCGATCGCGCAGGTTGAGGGGAAGACGCATGTGTTTTTTGCGAACTTTGCGGGGCTCGAGGGGGGAGTGAATCCGGTGCAGACGCCGCAGACCGGGATTCAGGTTACGGTGGCTGGCGCGCGGTCCGGGCATGGATTCTTTCTTCCTTTTCTTGGGGAGGTGCAGGCGGTAACTGGGATTGCTGGGGAGGGTGGTGTTGTTTATAAGCTTCCGGCGATTGAGAAGGGTGCGGTGTTCTGGTGGGAGCCGTAGGGAGGGCGATATGGAAGCGAGCCGAACGCGCGATTATTGCGTCGCGGCGTTACTTAATAGAAGCTGCGCGACGCTTCGCGCGGCTCGCTTGGGTCCTTCAGCGACGATAGAGCCGTCGCTTCAGGATGACAAGCACGTTTGTGTTGCTTGTGCTCTCTCGATGGAAGAAGTCGAGCTGCGCTCGAGTGGACAGCCGAGGGCGGCTGTCCCCACATTAAGGGCGATTGCTTGGGGTGACATGGGGATTGGAGGAGATTGCGCGTGAGTGCGTTGTCTGAATTGTTGAATTTGCCGGGGAGTGAGAAAGCTGCTCGTGGGCTGGAGCATACTCCGGGGGAGATTGCGCAGCAGCCTGAGACCTGGCTGTCGACGTTTAAGGTATTCCGGAAAAAGCGGGAGCAGATTGGGGAATTTTTGGCGCTGGCGGGAATGGGAGCCAGTCCTCGTCCCCAGCCTACGGTTTTTCTTATTGGCGCGGGGACCTCTGATTATGTTGGGCAGTCTCTTACCTACCTTCTTCGCCGGCGCTGGAAATGCGAAGTGATTGCCGTGCCCAGCACGGATCTGCTGACGCACATGGATGACTGGATGATTCCGGAGAAGAAATATCTCTGGATTTCTTTTTCGCGCTCGGGGGACAGTCCGGAGGGAGTTGCGGTGCTGGAAAACGCCCGCAAGAACCATCCGGAGATTCATCATCTGGTGGTGTCGTGCAATGCGAAGGGGCGAATGATCCGGGAAAGTGCCGACGATCCGCGCGTGCTGGGGATTTGTCTGGATGACGCGGTAAATGACCGCGGGCTGGCGATGACGAGTTCGTTCTCGAATATGGTGATTTTCGGGCAATGCCTGGCGCATGCGAGCGATCCCGGGAAATATGAGGGGATTCTGCAGCGGCTGGTGGAGGCGGGCCGGGATTTTCTGCCGCGTGCTGCAGATTGCGCGTCGGCGCTGGCCAAGGACCGGCACACGAAAGCTTGCTTTGTGGGTTCGGGAGCGTTGAAGGCTGTGGCGAAGGAGTCTGCGCTGAAGCTGGTGGAGTTGACGGCGGGAAAGACGCTGACTATGTCGGAATCGGTGCTGGGACTGCGCCATGGTCCGATGGCGGCTTTGGATCAGGGCACGCTGTTCGTTTGCTTTCTTTCGGGCAACGGGCGAGTGCAGCAGTACGAACGGGATTTGCTGGATGAGATTGGAAAGAAGCGGCTGGTGGGATGCCGGGTGGTTGTGGGCGGGAGTGAAATCGGCAAGGACTCGTTTGCGGAACATCATTTGGCGTCCAGTGCGATGAGCGGGATTGTCGATGATTACCGGCCGGCGGTGGATGTAATTTTCGGGCAATTGCTGGGCCTGTTTGGTTCGTTGCGGTGGGAGTTGCGGCCGGATCGTCCGAGCCCGAACGGGGCGATCAGCCGGGTGGTGCAGGGTGTGAATATACATTCGTGAGGGTTGGTCTTATATGGAAGCGAGCCGGACGCGCGATTAATGCGTCGCGGCGTTACTTAACAGAAGCTGCGCGACGCTTCGTGCGGCTGGCACGGGTCCTTCAGCGACGATAGAGCTGTCGCTTCAGGATGACAGTGATCAACGGAGGATTCTTATGAAACCGGGACGACTTTTTCTATGTTGCATTTTGGTGGCGTGCTTCTGCGGAGGCTTGGCGACTTTTGCGGCTGGACAAGGCAGTTACCGGGCACAGCTGCGAGGCGTGGTCTCGGATGCTACGGGGGCGGTGATTCACAGTGCGACCGTAACCATCACCGACGTGGGAACGAATATTGCCAGCGTGACCCATACCGACAATAAGGGCGAATACTTCTTCACGGGATTGCGGCCGTCGACGTATTCGGTGAAGGCTGAGCAACCGGGCTTCCGGGCGGCGGAGCGGACGGGCGTGGTGCTGGCTGTGGATCAGGAGGCTTCGCTGAATTTCACTCTGACGCCGGCGAGCGTGAGCGAGAAGATGGAGGTCACGACGACGGCGCCGCTGCTGGACACCGACAACGCGACGCTGGGCACCGACATTACCCACGAGTATGTGAACGAAATCCCGTTGATGGGCCGCGATTTCTTTGGCCTGACGTTCCTGGCGGCGGGTGTTACGGAGGTGTCGGGGTCAGGGACGTCGGATAACTATCCCTCGGGAACAAACTTCACTTCGAACGGGCAGCGCAACGCCACCGCCGAGATACGGTTGGACGGGGCCCTGATCAGCGCGCCGGAACAGGGCGAGGGCGGAAACACCAACGTGTACTACGAGCCGTTGCTGGACAGCGTGCAGGAATTCAAAGTTGAGAACAACAGCTTCTCGGCGGAGTTCGGCAACAACGGCGGGACCGTGGTCAATATGGTGCTGAAGAGCGGGACCAACGCCTTCCACGGCACGGGCTGGTATTTTCTGCAGCGTCCGCAGATGGACGCGCGGGATTTTTTTAATCCGAAGTATGAGTTGGGTGATTCCACGCCCAATCCCAAGCCAGACAGCCGTCGCGACCAGGGCGGCTTTTCGCTGGGCGGGCCCGTCTTGAAGAACAAGACATTCTTTTTTGTTGACTTCGAGAAGGTGAGAAGCTCGAGCGCGGTGAGCGGGCTGGTGACGGTGCCGACCATGGCGGAACGGCAGGGCAACTTCTCGGGACTTGAGAATCCTATTTATGATCCGAAGCAGCCTCTCGTTCCCTGTGCGGCGCCAGAAACTGGCATGTGCCGGCCGCCAGTGGCGAACGGAGGGATCATTCCGGTGGGCGAACAGGATCCCATTGGAATGGCTGTGCTGAATCTCTATCCGCAACCGACTAACTCGAATGAATTTGGTAACTATAACTACACAACGGTCGCGCAGGCGCCGGATCATCAGTTTGACATCAAACTAGACCACCAGATCAACGACAAGAACCGCGTGAGCGGGCGCTACAGCCGAGGCTGGAGCAACTACACGGTTCCGCTGACCTTAGGCGACAGCTTTGATAATGATGGAATTGCGAGCGGTGTGACGGTGGCGCAAAATGGCTCGTTCGAATATTCCTGGACGGTGAACCCGCGGATCATCTGGACCAGCCATGCAGCGATCGACCGAGTGCATGAATTGTCGGTGCCGGGTATTCCGACAATCTCCAGTTTCAATGCGGCGCAAGCAGCCGCCGGCGTTTCGCAATTGCCTGCGGTGTTCGAGCAGGCCAACGGGGTTGATGAGATGCCGACGTTTATGATGCAGGGGAATCTGCCGTGGAATGACCTTTACGATCAGTGCTGCATCTTCACAAAATTTGGCCACACGCTGGTGAGCTATTCGTCGCAGCTGGTGATTTCGCGGGGATCGCACCTGATCAAGCTAGGTGGGGAACAGAGAATTTTCTATAACAACTTCTGGCAGCCGAACAACCCGACGGGCCTGCTGACTTTTACGGATGACGTCACGTCTCCGATGGCGAACAGCGACACTACGGAGATTTGCGAGGGACCCTGCAGTAATCCCAACAATATCGTGCCCATCACGACGGGCAACCCACTTGCGAGCCTGGCTTTTGGTTACGGTGACAACGTCAACGCTACGAATCAGCTGATCGTAACACCCTCGGTGGCGAACCGGTCGTTGGAGCAGGGGTTTTATATTCAGGACGACTGGAAGGTAAATTCGAAACTCACGGTGAATCTGGGTCTGCGCTACGAGTGGAGTTCGCCGTACACCTCGCGCACAAACCAGCTTGAATTCAGCAATTTCACGGCGGACACCGGGGTGGGCATCAACTTTACCAGCCTGCCGGCCGCTGCGCAGGCGCAGGGGGCGATGAGCGCTCAGGGGACGATGCAGAGCGCGGGGCTGAATCTTCCGACGACGCAGGAGTTGTACGGCACGACCCAGTTCGCCACATCGAGCATGAGGACGGTTCCGACGTATCGTAAAGACATTGGGCCGAGGCTGGGTTTTGCCTATGCGTTCGATCAGAAGACGGTGGTGCGGGGCGGAGCCGGCATTTATTTTGGAATGAGCCCGGCCACAAACTTCCAATATCCCGGCTCGGCGTTCCGCAAGACGGCCAACCTGTTTTTTACCAACAACGATTTTGGGTGTGGCGATGGCAACTGTCCCGGGACTGCGACTCTGGAAAACCCGTTTCCCGGTGGCTTTACCGGTCCGCAGGGCAGGCAGTACGGCCAGCTTGCGAACTGGGGGTATCAAAACCCGAATGATCTGGGCACGACCGCGGCGCGGGACGCCGACATCTACCAGTGGAATCTGGGAGTGCAGCGAGAGTTGCCCAGCGAGATCGTGGTTGGCGCCGACTACGTGTCGAACCGCAGCACGCATCTGCCCTGGTCCGGCACAAACAACCGGGCTTTCATCCCATCGTCTGTGGTGTCGCAGGTGGCGGCGGCTGTAACTCCCACCGACTCGACCTGCCAGACGGACAGCTGCGTCAGCAATTTTCTTCAGACGCCGGTCGGGAACCCGTTTTTTGGCATGTTCAATACGCCTTGCACGCCGACCGCTTCCAATCCCTGCTTCAATGAAGTTAATTCCAACTACGGCCAATCGACGCTGCCGTTGTCGTATCTGTTGAATAAGTATCCGCAATTTGCCGGCGACTTTGAGGGCCTGATGCTGGAGAGCGCGAATTCCTGGTACAACGCGCTGCAGATTCGCTTCCAGAAGCGCACCACACACCACGTCAGCTTCGAGGGCAGCTACACGATATCGAAGGAAACTGACTATTCTTCGGCAGGGCGGAACAACTGGGTGGGAGCGCTCGGGCTCGGGCTTCCGCAACAACTGGACAATCTGCCGGCGGAGCATAGCATTGGCGCCAGTGACGCGCCGCAGCGGCTCGCGGGGGCCGTGGTTGTAGACCTGCCCATTGGCCGGAACCAATGGATTGGCGGCGATATGAACCGAGCGGTGGATGCGGTGATTGGAGGCTGGTCGATCGCAACCTTAATTACTCAGCAATCGGGGCAACCCATGGCTATCGGGATGGCGAACGCGCGCCTGGCCAACGGCAGCCAGCGTCCCAGCACTGTCTGTTCCCAACTCAAGAGCGGGACCAGCATGCACGACGTGGCCTTGAACTGGCAGACGAACCCGGCGGCTATAAACAATAACCTTCCTCCGGTGGCGACCTTCTTCAATGCGAATTGCTTTGCCGATCCGGGAGATCAGATTCCGGGCAACGCGCCACGCTACTTTTCCGGGTTACGGGTCGACGGCATTCACGACGCGGATCTGAATCTTTTCAAGTCGTTCGTGCCCAAAGAAGGCATGCGGCTGGAAGTGCGGGCGGAGATTTTCAACTTCACAAATCATCCGCGCTTTGGGCAGCCGAATTCGGCTGTGGGCGGTGCGGAGGGGGCGAATCCGTTTTTCGGGACGATTTCCGGCGATACTGTGAATGGGACGTCTCTGCAGGTGCCGCGCTTCTTTCAGTTTGGAGTGCGGTTTGAGTTCTGAGGCGTGTACCTCAGGGGCTGAAGCCCTGTTGATCTTTGGTGGTTCTTGGCGCAGGCCTGAAGGCCTGCTCCACCCGCTTGGAGCAAAGGCAAAGGCAAGAGCAAGGCAAAGATCGGACGAATAAGGCCACGCTTGTGGAGAGCGTGGCCTTGTTGGTTCTGGGCGCGAGGCGCTCAGGCTGCTGGTTTTTGTTGATAGGCTGGGACGAACGACTCGGCGACGAAGTCTTCGAACGCCGTCGGCGTCGTGTTACGGGATGTGCGGGGTTCGAGTGCGCGCATGTATCCGGAGTTCAGTGAGGCGCACATTTCGAGAAGAAGTCCTACGAACTGGTCGGACATTCCCGTCTGAACCATCGCGGATCGAATCTGATCGTCGGGGGCATGAACGTATCCGAGATTGGGTTTGCCGATGGCCTTGCCGATTATGGTGGCAACTTCGGTGTAGTCGAGGTCGCGCTGTCCCAACAATTCGCGAGTCTGCTTGCCGTGGAAGCCGAGGCTCAAGAGGGCGTCGGCGGCTGTGGCTCCGATGTCGCGAGTGGCGATCATGGGAACTTTGAGGTCGGGACGAAGGGGCCCGATCACGGAGCCGGCCATGCGAATCGCTCCTACCTGGGGCAGAGTATTTTCCATGAAATAGCCGGCACGCAGGTGGAGTATGTTCACGCCGTCGAGCTGATTGAGTTTTTGTTCGAAGTGGTGCAGGCCGAGGACGGGTCCGGTTCGCTCGGTCTTGTCGGCTCCAAAGCTGCTTAGCGAAACCACATTCTTGACTCCATTGCTTTTGATGGCGGCGGTGATGGCGTCGCTTGCACGTTCTGCATACGCGAGCGGATCGTTGCTGGCGGGGTTGGGTGGAATCATCACATAGGCCGAATCTGCTCTGTGAAAGGCTTTGGCCAGGGCGGATGGATCGGTTACATCGGCTATGAATATTTCCGCGCCTTGCGCTGCGAGGGGTTGTAGATTAGCTGAGTTTCTGCCGACGACGCGAACCTTTTGCTGGCGGGCTAGAAGGTTCTTCGCGACTACTTGTCCGGTGTTGCCGCTTGCTCCGAGAATGACGTACATGTGGACCTCCATTGTTGGATTGGATGCGGGAGGGTGGGTTGGGATTCCTGCTTCGGGGGACAACCCTCAGGGGCTGAAGCCCGGGGGATTTTGGTGGTCTTGACGCAGGCCTGAAGGCCTGCCCCACCCGCTGGGGGCAATGGCGAAGTCAAAGGCAAGGGCAAAAGTCAAAATCAAAAGCAGCGGGCGAGGGTGCCCGCTCTACATAATCACTTCTTTCACTTCTTGGGCGGCTTTAGGGATTGCCAGTCTTTTTCGGTTAGGGCGCGGCCCAGGGTGCTGAATTCTCCGGCGCCCTGGAGGAATTCGCCGCCGTCCATGCGGATTACTTCTCCGTTGATGTAGGAGCTGCCGTCGCTTATCAGGAATGCGGCCAGGTTGGCCAGCTCTTCCGTGGTGCCGAAGCGGTGCATGGGGTTGCGATCCAGAGCCAGCGCTTCTAGATCGGGACGCGGGAGGACACGGGAGAACGCGCCTTGCGTGGGAATGGGGCCGGGGGCGATGGCGTTCATGCGAATGCCGCGATCGCCCCACTCGACGGCGAGGCTTCGGGTTAGGGCTTCGACTCCAGCTTTGGAGATGGCGGAGGGTACTACGTAGGCCGAGCCTACTGGGGCGTACGTGGCGGAGATGCTGAGGACCGTGGCGGGATGAGAGGCTTTGAGCCAGCGGCGTCCGCAAGCCATGGTGGCGTGGAGAGTGCCGAGGAGCACGATGCCGATTACGGATTCGAAGGCGCGCGGAGAAAGCTCCTCAGTGCGGGCTATGAAATTGCCGGCGGCGTTGTTGACCAGAACGTCGAGTGGAGCAGTTTTCCAAATGGTGTCGATCATGGCTTCGACGGCGTCGAGATTGCGGACGTCGCAAGGGAGAGCGTGGATTGGGCCTTTGGTGGCGGCGGAGAGTTCGGCAGCGGTTTGCTCAAGGACTTCTTCGCGGCGGCCGCAGATGTAGACCGTGGCTCCTAGCTGGAGGAATCGGTGGGCCATGGCTTTGCCGAGTCCGGTGCCTCCGCCGGTGATCAGGATGCGCTTGCTGCTTAGGAGATTGCTGGTGAACATTCGTGGTCGCCTCCGATTCTGATGTTGTGGCGGCTGACAGCAGGTTCCTCATCGGGCTTCGCCCGGTTCGGAATGACAAGATTATATGAGGTCGCACGCTAGGCGGAAGCCGTAGTCTGCGTAGTGGAAGTCGGGTGGGATGCTGGAGCGGGCGGAGCAGCGGGAGACCTTGACGTGATGACGCCATGATCCGCCGCGGGAAGATTTGCGCTGGGGAGTCCCCTGGCTAGGTTCTGGGCCGCGTGGATTGCGGTCGGGAGAAACGGCGTAGTAGTTGGGATCGTACCAGTCGCTGCACCACTCGTGGACGTTGTCGCACATGTTATGGAGACCGAGGCTGTTGGGGTTGTAGCGGGCTACGGGTTCGGGTCCAGTTTGCCAGCGAGTGGAGTAGTTGGGGAGAGATTGCGGCGGGTCGTTGCCCCAGGGGAAATCGTTTTGCTCGAGATCGGCGCGGGCGGCGCGCTCCCACTCGGCTTCGGTGGGAAGACGGTAGGCGCGGCCGGTTTGAGTGGACAGCCACTGGCAGTAACGGTCTGCGTCGAACCAGGAGACGCCGGTTACGGGCTGCTGAGGATGATTGAAATTCTGGTCATGCCAGAAGGGTGGAGGGTCAGACTCTGTTGAGTTCACGAAGCGTTCGTATTCGGCGTTGGTGATCTGAGTGGCAGCCAGGAGGAATGCGTCTATGCAGACTCGGTGGACGGGGCGTTCGCAATCCTGACCGGCGGCGGAACCCATTAGGAACGAGGATTCTGGGATGGAGACCAGGTGGGGCTCGATCGGCGACGTTGTGCCGGGTTCGGAGTGGGAGTGAGCTGCTGGCATGCTTGATTGTTGCCGCGCGGTTAGGGTCGAGATAGTCTACTCCTGTCTTCTGACGGCGGCGATGAGAGCTGTCCTCGCTACGCTTGGCCGACAGCCGAGGCGGCTGTCTCCACATGAGCGTCTTGGGAAATCAGAAACTGCCGAAGTTTAGCAGCATGCGGTTATGGAGGGCTGCGATGGGGAAACAGGAGCTGCGGTTCCGAGCCAAAATCGAGGGGAAGGAAGCTGGGGTGGTGGCGGCGATCACTCCGCCGGTGGATGTGCCGAAGTTTTTTGGGACCCGGGCGCGCGTGCCGATACGAGGGACGATCAATGGATATCCGTTTCGTTCGTCGCTGTCGCCATGCGGAACGTGTCACATGATGCCGGTGAACAAGATCCTGCGCGAGGGCGCGGGCGTGCAGCCGGGCGATATGGTGGATGTGGTGATGGAGCGTGACGAAGAAGAGCGAACGGTGGAAGCTCCGGCAGTTTTGAAGAAGGAACTGGCGAAAAACAAAGCTGCGCAGGCGAACTGGGAGAAGCTTTCGTTTACCCATAAGAAAGAAATGGCGTTGGCTATCACTGGAGCTAAGCAGGAGGAGACGCGGTTGCGGCGGCTGGAGAAGATTATGCGGATTCTGAAAACTGGGGCTAAGTGGACTGGGTGATACCTCGGGGGCTGAAGCCCTGGGGATTTTTGGTGTTCTTGACGCAGGCCTGAAGGCCTGCTCCACCCTTTTGTTTCGTGGCTTTGATCGCGTTGATGGACGCTCCGACGCCTCGCTGCGCTTGGCGGGACGGACGAGTGCGTCCGTCCCCACACCATCTAGTGGCGGTCTTGCGACGGGTGGACTAGCCATTTGAGGATCATGTTTACCAGGCTTAGCAGGATGGCGCCTAGGAACGCGGCGGTGAAGGTGCGCACCTGGAAGCCCGGAACCAGAGCTGAGGCGAATTTCAGCATCAGGGCGTTGATCACGAACCAGAAGAGTCCCAAAGTGATCAGGGTCAGGGGGAAGGTGAGAATCTTCAGGAGGACTCCTATGGTGGCATTGATGAAGCCGATTACCAGGGCCGCGATCAGAGCCGACACTGGGCCGCTGATGGAGATACCTGGAACGATGCGGGCTACGATCCACACGGCCAGCGCACTTAGAACCCAGTTTAAGAGCAGCCGCATTTTCACTCCTTGCGCCGGATGGGAGTCCGGGCTGGTTGGAACTATATCAAGAACTGGGGATGGGTGAGTTCGCCTGAGTCCAGCGGATCTAGGGTTAGCCATCGGCGGGGCACATGCAAAATACATAGGTCCTTCGCGTGGGGCTTTCGGCTTTGCTGGAGCTTGCTGGGCTCAGGATGACAAGGTTGTCCGAGGGTCAAGAATAATTCACTTTGCGTTCGCCTTCGGTGCGTTGGGGTGGGATAAACTACACAATTCAATTTGCATCAGTCGGTTTGCATCAGTCAATTTGGTCCAGGGAGGAATGTCTTTATGTCAGGGTCTGCATTGAGCGGTTCTGAATTTAAGAAACAATTGCATGATGGAAATCCGAAGATGGGCTTGTTCATTAACTCGCACAGTCCCACGGTTGCGGAACAACTGGCTTACAGCGGATATGACTGGCTGCTGGTGGATACTCAGCACGGTCCCATGAACAATGAAAAACTTTCGGCGATGCTGAGTGGGATTGCAAACGGAGGCGCTAAATCGCTGGTGCGGGTGGGGGCATACAACGACCGTCCGGGGATTCAGCAGGCGCTGGATCTGGGCGCGGACGGAGTGCTGGTTCCCTACATCAATACAGCTGAAGAAGCGCGCCAGGCGGTGAGTTGCACGAAGTATCCGACGGTGGGGACGCGGTCGGTTTATTTTCCGCAGCGCAGCATGAACAAGGCTGGGCTGCTGGGCTACGCCGGGAACTTTAACAAGGACGGGATCGTGGCGCTGCAGGTGGAGACGGCTTCATGCATCGAGAATATTGCGGAAATTGCGGCGGTGCCGGGGGTCGACATTCTTTTCCTGGGGCAGAACGATTTGTGTATGTCGATGGGCCTCTACAACAAGTATGAGTTTCCGCACATGTACACATCGCCGGAGCTGGATGCAGCGACCAGGAAACTGGTTGAGCATGCGCGCAAGAATGGCGTCATTCTGGGACTGTTTCTGTTTGGGACGGCACGGGTGGGCGAGTTTCTTGAAAAAGGCTTCACATTTATCAGCGTGGGCAACGACCTGCACCACGTTCTTACGCAGACGGGCGCTTATGTGAATGACATGGAGAAAGTTTCGAAGGAAAAAGGCAAGCCGTGGGTGCGGCGTCCGACGGCGTTGTTCTAGGGATGGATGGTGTCGGCGTGAATCCTCTTAGTGATGTGGAAGTTCGAGTGCTGGGGGCGTTGATTGAGAAGGATATTACTACTCCCGATTACTATCCCTTGTCGCTCAATGCGGTGGTGAATGCGTGTAACCAGAAAAACAACCGCGATCCCGTGATGGGGCTTGATGAGGAGGCGGTGCGGGCGGCGCTGGAGTCTTTGCAGGGGCAGCGGCTGGCTGGGCCGGCCAGCGGGGCCGACAGCCGGGTTACGAAATACGAGCACCGGCTGCAGGAAGTGTTTAACTTCGATCGGCGGGAGACTGCCATCTTGTGCGTGCTGCTGCTGCGGGGGGCGCAGACTCCGGGTGAGCTGCGAGGGCGAACCGAGCGCATATATCGTTTTGAGGAACTCGCAGACGTGCTCGCGACGATTGAAAGGTTGAGTCAGCGCGACCCTCCGCTGGTGACGGTAGTGCCGCGTGAGCCGGGGACTAAGGAATCGCGCTACATGCATTTGCTTTCCGGGGGTGTGGTTCACTCGGAACCGGCGCGAGTTGTGGAGAATCCTTCGAGACAGGATCGCTTGACTATCCTCGAGAGTGAAGTGGCGGAGCTTAAGGAACAAGTGGCGGGAATACAGGAGCAGCTGGCGGCCTTTCGGAAGCAGTTTGAGTGAGGAACAAGAGATTTTCACCACAGAGGCACAGAGACACAGAGAAGGCCGGGAGATTGTATCTGCATTTTTGACGAATCGAGAGAGGTGCGCGGTCGATAATACGCCAGCAACGGTATGCCTAAAGGCATACCCCGATACGAATCTTTCCCCGAACCTTTCCCTAGATACGGATCCTTCTTTGTCTTGTCGTGTCCGGCGGTCCACATCGTGTCTGGGTCGCCACGATTGCCGGGGTTTTGCATTGCTCTAACTCTTGTTAAATCAATGGTTCGGTGCTTGGCCTCTTCCTTGCAATTTCATTTGCGCTGCTTGGCAGCAGGGGGTGACCACACATGAGCCGTATCAATCTGTTTCGCAACTTGTCAGTTAAGACCATTCGCACTATCCCAATTCACGGTAACCCGGGAACTCTGGATTCCGTTTGCTGGGGCAAGATCAATTTCGATAAAACTACCAGCACGCTGGTGTTCGCTGCGCTTCTGATCGTTTGTTCGGTGGGCGTGGGATGTTCCAGCGATAAACCTCAACCCGCAAACTCAACTCAGGTGGCGATGACTCAGCCGATGCCGCCGATTGCTATGCCGACTGCTCCGGCTGTGCCAGCTGCGGCCACGCCGGTGCACAAGAAAGTGGTTCGCAAGGCGCCTGCGACTGTGACTTATGCGGACAAGACTTCTGGCGTCTCGTTCCAGTATCTGCGCAAGTATTCACTCGAGACTGGGGACGCCGCGGATGAAGTTGTCTCGTCCGATCCGGTGCCGATGGATTTTGTGCAGCCGGGTGGAGTTGCAATCGCGGCGGTTACATTGCCCACGTCTGTGTATCCGAATGGCGATCTGGCTGCGGCATTTTTCGACGTTAGCGTGAACAAGACGCTTACGGCGGAACAGTGCGGCGAATTTTCTGAAGGCAAGCCTGCTTTGGGTGCGGATGCTACAGCTCCGGCTGCGGCACAGGCGTCGAAGATGATGATCGGGGATATGGAACTGCAGTCCTTAGAAACCCTTGCCAGTCAGGGGGCTCGCGAGGAAGCGGCTAAGTATTATCACGTCTTCGAGAATGGGGCTTGCTATGAGTTTGCGCTGAAGGTTGCGACTACTGGGGTCGAGACCGAAGGCGGCAAGCATGTGGATAGCAAGGAGGTCTTTCAGCGGCTGGAGAAGATTCTGGCTACGGTGAAGATCAGTCCTACCCCCGAGGTGACGGCTAGCGCGCCGGTTGCGGCGAGTGCTCCTGTGGCGGCAAGTACTCCGTCACAATAGGTTGGGTTGTTTAAGGCCACGCTTCGAGGCGTGGCCTTTTTTTATTCGGCGGAGCTTGAGGCGAGACCCGCTACGGGTGTGGCGGCGCCGGCAAGACGTAGCAAGCTACGTCTCTACGACTGGCTTGCTCCATGGTCGGCGGCTATTTGTAGCTGGCGGACTATTGTGGCTATGTCGTTTTCCTGGAATAGGCGGATGGCGGCTATGCCGGCTGCGCCGGCTTGCAGGCAGGATTGAGCGTTTTGTAGGGTGATACCTCCCAGGGCTAGCACCGGGATTTTTGCGCGGGAGGCTTGGGTGAGGGCTTCGAGGCCTTGCGGGGTGATGCCGGGGGCGTCTTTTTTTTCGAAGACTGGAGCCAGGACGGCGAAGGTCGCTTGGTTTTCGGCCGCTTTCGCTACTTCTTGTGGCGAGTGACAGGAGACTGCTATCAGCGGGTTTTGTGGTTGGGTTTCGCGGGCGAGGGCGCCCGCGCCACACGAGCTGTGCCATGCTGCTCTTACTTCTTTTGGGGAGATGTCGTTGGATTGGAGGTGAACGCCGTTGGCAGCGGTGGCTATTGCTACGTCGGTTCGGGAGTTGATCAGGAGGGCAGTGGGCAGTGGCCAGTGGTCGGTGGCCAGTTTTCTTTTTTCAACGATGATGCGCATGGCTTCGCGGGCCAGGGATTCAAGGTCGCGGGTGGAGAGGTCTTTTTCGCGGAGCTGGATGTAGTTGATGCCGTCGGTTGCGGCTTCGGCGATTTTGTCGAGGAGGAGGCGGCGGCGGGTTTGCTCGTCTCCGGGGAAGGCTTTTCGGTCGGTGATGTAGTAGAGGAGCATGATGTCGGCTTTCAGTTTAGAGCAAGAAGGCAAGGTCCGAGATAGAAGTGCCTGGGCGGAGCCGAGGCTGATGTGGGGGTGCAAGGGGTCCTTCGACTACACAAGAGCTTGCGCTCAGCGCGCAAGCTCTTGCTCCGCTCAGGATGACAGAAGGTTAGGGTCTGGTTTTGGCTATTTCGGGGAGAACTTCTTGTTCTTTTTCTTTTTTGGGTTGGCCGCCGCCTAGGTGGTATTCGGTGAGGCCGTCGCGGAGGAAGGTGAAGGCGTCCTGGGGGGTGTCGACGAATTTGAAAAGGTTTAAGTCTTCGGGGGAGACGGTGCCGGCGTCGACGAAGGCCTGGAAGTTCATGATGCGGTGCCAGTATTCGCTGCCGTAGATTACAACGAGAATTTTCTTGGCTAGTTTGTCGGTCTGGGCGAGGGTGAGGATTTCGAAGAGTTCGTCGATGGTGCCGAAGCCTCCGGGGAAAATTACCAGGGCTTTGGCCAGGTAGGCGAACCAGAACTTGCGCATGAAGAAATAATGGAACTCGAAGTTGAGTGAGGGCGTGATGTACGGATTGGGATACTGCTCGAATGGCAGATTGATGTTGAGGCCGATGCTCTTGCCTCCGGCTTCGTGGGCGCCGAGGTTAGCGGCTTCCATGATGCCGGGACCACCGCCGGTGGTGACGACGAAGCGGCGGCGGCGGGCGGGAATCTGAATGGACCACTCGGTGAGAAGGAAAGCCAGGCGGCGCGCGTCTTCGTAGTAGCGAGCCATGTCGACGGCGGCGAGGGCGCGTTTCAGATCTTTTTCCTGCTGGGCGGCGGGCGCTTTCGCGTTTTTCTCGATGGTGGCCAGGTTCTGGCGGGCGGCGTCGGTTCCCTGGAAGCGGGCGGACCCGAAAAAGACGACCGTGTCCTGAATCTGCTCGCGGCGGAAGCGGGATAAGGGTTCCTGATACTCGGCGAGGATGCGGAGGATGCGTCCGTCGGGACTGCTGAGAAAAGGTTCGTTCTGGTAAGCGAGAGGCGCGGGGTTGAGCTTGTTGGTCATGTCAGGAACTCTCTGAAAGTCTAGCAGCTGCGGAAGAATTCGCTGCGGCCTTAAAATGCGACCGCAGAGCTCGAGGGAAACTCGTGCCGTCCCTCCGGGACTTGCTCTATCTTCCATCTATCCCGGCACTGCCGTGCCGGGCTTTCACATGTCGCCCCTTCCGGGGCTATTGCTGGGCGGTTTTCTACTGTTGTTCGTGGTAGTGGAGGGCTTCCCAGAAGCCGATCCAGATGTCGAGTAATCCCAAGCCGCTGCACAGGCCGCGAAAGAAGCCGGTGGAAACGAAGGTACGAAGCCAGGGAAATGAGAGCAGG
>Ga0209380_10000663_pt1 | contig 24310 bp, 20 predicted proteins | sample HubBroMetageWFT6_FD_188347 | JGI IMG/M metagenome (GOLD analysis project Ga0209380, IMG submission 188347) | Warmed and freeze-thawed soil microbial communities from the Hubbard Brook experimental Forest, New Hampshire - Hubbard Brook CCASE Soil... | ecosystem: Environmental > Terrestrial >... | reverse complement strand
GCCGCTGCGGGCATTGCACACTGTGCGCCGGGGCGTGATCGGGGTGCAGCAGACCGTTTGGATAGTCTCCTGAGCAGATCGACATTTAGGCGGACTCGCTCGCGTCCCGGCCGATCGACCAATAGAGAAGGACGAGCTCCCGGCTTTCAACCTTTCAACCCGACGGCGACTTTGTTGCTGCAACTTAGCGAAGCTTAGCAGCCCCTGCAAGCCTCCGTAAGCTGTTGTAAAATAAAGTAGTTCCGTCTTTCACGCGAACGGATTCTCATCCGCGCTGCGCCCATAAATCATGGGCACCGGGACGTCCAGCAATCGCAGATAAACCGAAAGCTGCCCGCGGTGGTGGTACCAGTGATTCAACATAATCGACCTCAGCACCTCAACCCGCGGCCGGCTAAAGATCTGCTTCCCGTTCGTCATCAGGCGCCAGTTTCCCATTGCCTTTTGTTCACTCATGCCGCTTAGGCATTCTTCCGCCACTCGAATGCTTTCCCCGAGAGCGGCATGAATCTCCTCCATATTCTTCGGGGCCGGCGGATCGAAATTCGCCTGAGCCACGTCGAACTCGTCGAGTTGAGAAATCTTGGCGAGGCTGCCGGGAACGCTCGCAATGTGGAGGGCCAACTGCCCGACCGACATCGACTTTCGATGCGGCTTCCAAGTCAATTTGTCCGCTGGAACCCGGTCCAAAACCCGCTTCGTAATCGCAGCTTCCTCGCGGAACTCGTTCAACATCGGTTCAACCATTCCTATCATGTTCGTGTCTCCTCATTCCGTCCCACAGCCTTGCCTGTATGGAGTTATGCTTTTTCCTTCTCTGCGCAACACCCTGCATCCGTTTTCGCGGGTGCAATATACCCCCTCGTGGGATCGACAATTACGCCATCTTCATACTTGTCGTGATGTCGGACCCACGCCATGGTAAAGGCCAACCCCTCCTCACCGCGCCCCTTTGGCGTGAGGTCGAGCCAGTTGTAGGTGCTCAGCAGCAGATCAAGCCCGCGCGCGTAGCTTGAATATGTATGGAAAATCTCACCCGCATGGTTCTTGTAAAACACGCTCATGCCCGGACCTTCCTCCGCGGGAAAATCTGTCATCGTGTAGTTGTAGTAGACCTCACCGTCCTTCTTTTCCTCCTTCGAAAACGACACCTGATAGTCATGGTTGAAGTCAGTTCCGAACGAGGAGACCCATTTGAACTGCCACCCCATGCGCTTCTTGAATACCTCGATCTCCGGTAACGTCGCGCGTGAAATCGCCACAAAGGTCACGTCGCGTTGTGCGAGGTGAACCACCGCACCGTCGAACGAGTCGGCAAGGAACGAGCAACTCGGACAGCCCTCTTTCCATCCCGGACCGAACATGAAGTGATAAACCACAAGTTGGCTCCGTTTTCCAAACAGATCGGCGAGGGTCTGTTTGCCGTTCGGTCCCTCGAATACATACTTCTTCTCCACTGTTTCCCAAGGAAGCGCGCGTCGCTCCCGGCTGAGATCATCGCGAAGCTTGGTAAACTCCTTCTCCTTGCGCAAAAGCTCTTTTCTTGCTGCACCCCACTCAGCGTGCGACACCACCGCCGCCCGCTCCGTCTTGCTGGTCATGGTTGCCATCGTCATTTCTCCTTTCCGTCAATTTCTTCGAATCATGATTCGCATCATTGTTCTTCCAGCGAACCACCTTCACGGCGAGCGCTGCAATCCCGCCCGTCGATATCACGCTGCCCGCCATCAACGCTGCACTAGCCATGCATGCCGGACACATAAAATTCCCTCCCCACGGATAGCGTTCCTTGCGGGTTTGCCATTTGTCGCCAGCGTTTCGTCAGCGCACCTTCGCGCATCCTTTGCGCTCTCCGCGGCCAAGTTTTTTCCTAACGATGTGCTTTCCGACCTGCGTCCTCACTTCCGGCCCTTGGCTTCGGCGAGCTCCCGGACCCGATTGTGCAAGTGCGTCCATCCCTTCGTTAAGCCTTGTCTGTGATCGTCCTGGATCAATCCGAGTGCCGTATGGTGAAACTTGATCAGCGTTCCGCCATCCTTCTCACTGAGCCGGTATTGCAAATTCGAGACGACCGGATAAGACATGAACAGAGGCCCCGTGATTTCAAGCAGTGTCGACCGCTTGATGGCCTGCACATTTCCCCAGAAATGGCCATTGCCGTCGCCCAGGTCGCGGTACCATCTTCCGCCCGGCCATGGTTCGATTTTCATCGACATCCGGGTGCCTTCAGGTGTGCTGTTCTCCGGCCCAAGCTCTTCGAGCAGAGCCTCGAACGTCACCTCGAGCGACGCACGTACATGAATCTCTTGCGTAATGTTCAGGGTCAAATTTTCGATGCCTGCTATTGCCGTTGAGCTCATCAATCCTCCTCAAAGTTAATTGTGTTCATGACCTGGGCGCCGTAGCGATAAAACTTCAGGGTTTTCGCAGCCCCCCTTAACTCCCGCAAAGTAGCGCCGGCTTCTGCCGGCTGTCCCCGGCGCATCTCGCCCCCGGTTTGCTTCCGCACAGACATTCCCTGACCTCCTTGCTCGGTCCCAGACAGAGCAAGCATCCGTTCATCAGACCCCATCCAACGACTTCTGCTTCGCCTCGGCGCGCTCTTTCACCCGATTCAATTGCTGCTGCCACAAACGCTCGAATGTCTTGGTCCATTCGTGCAGCGGCCGGATCGCAGCTGCATTGGTTCGATAGATCATATGACGCCCGCTTCGCCTGACCCGTACCAAACCTACGTCTCGCAGCACCCGCAGATGCTTGGAGACCGACGGTTGTTCAATCCCGAGCTTCACCACGATCTCGCCAACCCCACGCTCTTGCGACGCCAAATAGTCCAAGATGTCCCGGCGCCGTGGCTCCGCCACTGCGTTGAACGCATCCGACGTGGTCGCTGCTCGTGCCATTCCGTTAATATATTCCTATATAGGAATATGTCAAACGAATTCTGCATCGCTCCCTGCCACCTTCTGAATTGCCCTGCAGGATCGAACGTCGACTCTTGTGGTCTTGCCGAAGACCTTCGACCCGAAACGGTGATTCCATATCCGGGCCAAGATTGGGAGGCAAGCCGCCAAGGCAAGCTTTTGCAATCAACCTCTTACGAGAAATACTCAGAGTGTCTTGCTGATCCGGGAAGACTTGTCGCATCGATATTGGCGTAAGTCATTTAAGCAGAATACTTTGCCCCTGAGTTATGGTGCCGCTTCGATTTTTTGACAGTTTTCCGCAAGTCGTCCATTTCCAATCGACGGCGGTACCGGAGGGGATACCACCCCGCTGGCCAGCTTTCCCAAAACAGAACCGTATCAACCACTCCCTGATCGAAGTCGTCTAAACTCTTCCAAGCAAACGTTTCGCCGGGAGGAGTCCACCCTTGCCTGCCATTAGCGCCCTGTTCTGGGATGTTGGCGGTGTCCTGCTCAACAACGCTTGGGATCACATCGAACGCGCTCTAGCGCTGCAGCACTTTAAGCTCGACGAGAAAGAGTTCCAGGACCGCCACGAGATGGTGGTTTCGTCGTTTGAGCGTGGCAAGATCACACTCGACGAATATCTTGATCGCACTGTCTTTTACCGCGAGCGGCCCTTCCCACGAGAAGCCTTCCGCGACTTCATGTTCTCGCTGTCAAAGCCGTTGCCTGATGTGCTGAAGTTCGCGCAAGCGCTCGCCGATTCCGGTAAATACTTTATGAGCACGCTCAACAACGAATCGCGTGAGCTGAATGATTACCGTATCGAGAAGTTCGGGTTGCGGAAGATCTTCCGCCTCTTTATCAGCTCGTGCTTTGTAGGATGCCGCAAGCCCGAGCATGACATTTATCGCCTTGCGCTGGAGACGACCCAGATTCCCGCGAAGCAGTGCTGCTTCATCGACGATCGCGATCTAAACCTGGAATGCGCCGCCAAACTCGGCATGCACACCATCCAGATGCAGCACCTGGACCAACTTCGAGCAGACTTGGCGAGATTCGGTGCGAGTCTCTAAAACGGGGTTGGTCATTCCCGTGGTTGGTCATTCCCGTGGTTGGTCATTCCCGTGGAACAGCGGCCCTTCAGAGCCGCGTAGCGAGCCAGATCAATGGAGACTTTAGGCGCTGGAGGTTCGGCGGCGAACGCCTTTACGACAGCTTGCGCGGCGGCGCCGTTTTCACTCCTGCGCCGGCCGGAACATCCGATTCCAACATGCTGAGCGTTAGGTCGCTCGACCAACAATCGGCAGCCAACTTCCATTCGCCATTGCTCTGCCGCGCGCACACCCACAGATACTTGCCACGCTCCTCACGCCGCTTTCCGCTCGCGCTTGGAATCAAAGCCTTGCAGCGTCCGGCTTCGTAAGCCACGTCCCCCACAACTTCCACACGCAAAGGCTCGACTTCCACTTCGCCCAGTCCCGCATCCAGAGCACCAAAGAAAAACTCGCGAACCGCAGCCGCCCCGCGGATCGGGGGACAGTTGGACCGCAGCACCAGCGCATCGGAAACGTAAAGCTCGATCAGATCATCCAGATGCTTCGTATTGCACGCCAGCACCCACTCTTGCGTGACGCGCCGAACCGCTGCCTCGGCGCGGCTCATGTCGCCTCTCAGCGCGGCCGTCGGTCGCGATTCCCGCGCCGGCTCAGCGCGAAGCTGTTCTCCTCCTGATCGCGGTGTCATCCCTTCCTGTGCCCCAGGAAAATAGTGGTGATGATAATGGTGATGGTAGTGGTGCGTTTCCTGTCCGGAAGGCCGAGACCGCATCGGCTTCATTTCAGCCTCGGGCTCCTGGTCTGGAAATGGATCGCGTGGCAGCGCGAGCGCCGGCGATGGCGAACGCAGATCTGGTGCAAGGCTTCGTGTTTCTGGTTCGGATGACTCGCTCGCGGCCATACCGCACATGGCGCAGAACTTGTTCCCCGAGCGGTTGCGGTATCCACACACACGGCAAACGATGCCATTGGAATCGTTCGTCATTTCCTCGGCGGTGTCACCGGCGGCCTGTTCGGCATCCGCTTCCGCAGCGAGACGTTGCGCTGCCTCCAGCGCCGCCGCAAGAGCCTCGGGACTTGGTTTGGGACGACGCATCTCAGGTTGCACTCCGCGAAATAAGTCCTCCAGTTCGGATCCGCTCACTTGCGAATCAGAAGGCAACCCTGAAGGCCGAGGATTTCTCTTGTCGTCGTCCACGAATCCATTTCCCCAATGCTGGGGTCATTCTAGCCCAGCCGTTCCAACGAGTGCTATCGGCTGGAAAACTCGATTTTCCCTTCCGTCTCCGTCGGCACCCCGTTGCAGGTCGCGGGACGATATCTCCAGGTCCGTACCGTTTGCAGAACATGGCGATCGCCGGCGAGGCCTCCGCTCTCGAGAATGAGCGGGCTGTGCACGCGCCCATCGGTTCCGATGATAAAGCTCACTCTTACTTTCTGACCGCGTGCGGCACGCGTCAACAGCGGATCCGGCGTAGCCAACGCCTCGGGCGGCTGAACTTCCTCACACGGCGCCCGCGAGCTGATATGGCGTACATCGACGAATTGGGCGGCGCGTCTGAGCGTCCGGGAAACTTGGCTCTCACGCTCGGCGAGAGTCGCCGAGGGCAAGCGCGGGGACGTATTCACTGCCCAAGCAAAGGCAGGCAGAAGCAGCAACCATGAAAGCCCAGCCCAGATGCGACGCCTCATTCTGCGGTTCTCTCCACTGCATTCGTGGCAAGCGCTTGACCACTTGCGATAGGGAGTATGTCATTGAGTTTTAACGGATTCCAGACAAGAACCAGTGGATCAGATAGCTTTAGGTGAAAGGAGTTGCATACCCGAGCCGATTCCACCGGCCGAACGTCGCAAAGTCAGCAAGGTGATTTCAGGAGGGCAGTTGATACGCACCGGAACTCCTACCGTGCCCAAACCCGGATTCGTGTACAGAGTGAGGCCGCCGATTTTGTACAAGCCCCAAATATATTTCTGAGCCAGCTCAGGCAAGAAAAGCGGGGGAACAAAAGGTACCCTCACCTGACCTCCGTGGGAGTGACCCGAAAGTTGGAGATCCACCGGAAAGTGAGCGACGCGATCGGCGTAGTCTGGCTCGTGCGCCAAAAGGACCAACGCCTCATCCGCAGGAACATTGTGCAATGTTTCTTTGAGATCCGAATTACCGCTCAACACGTCGTCGACTCCGGCGAGCCAAAACCTCGCTCCGTTACGCTCCATCGGAACTGATTGATTAACCAGGACCTGAATCCCCCCAGCCGAAAGCGAACTGGTAACCCGATCCGCATCAGTCAAGACGTCGTGATTTCCCAGCACCGCCCACAGACCGTGAGGTGCGTGCATTTGCCGTAAGAGGTTCGCGCATGGCTCCGCGCCGGACGCAGCCTTCACGCTGTCGCCATGGAACGGCGCTGTAACGAAGTCTCCCGTCAACACAATCAGCTCTGGACGGAGATCGTTAACCATGCTGATGGAAGCTCGAAGGGGATGAACCGAGAAATACGGATCGTAGTGAAAGTCGCTAAGCAGCGCGATTGTGAAGCCCTCCAGCCGTTCCGGCCAGCGCCTGAGCGCAATTTCCTTGCGAACGACGCGAGGAAGGTTCGGCTCGACGAGTGCGGCGTCGGCGGCAAGGCCGACCAGCCCAGCAGCCGCCGCCAGACGTATAAATTTTCGCCTGGTAGCAGGAAGAAAAGACAATCGATTTGGGACCCTTACGCTGCCGGATTGAACGAAAAATCGGCTCACCTTCCAGCATAACGCGAATCCGGAGGTTGGCGATACGCGGAGCCCCGCCCAAATCAGAAGCTGAAGGTAGCTTGCAGTTCAAGACGACGGTTGGCAGCACTGATTCCGCCTGAAAATGGCCCGCCCTGCAAAGAGTTGGAGACATTAAACAGTGGAGAACCAACGACTCCGTTCGGACTTGCCAGATTCACGTTGTTGAATATATTGCGCGCATTCACGCCGAGCGTGAGATTGTAACGGTGGTCCGAATTGCCTGACGAAAATTGCGGGCCGCCGCCGAAGATCGGACCACCGCGTCCTCCGCCGCCTCCCCGCGGGCCGCCGCCTCCGCCGCCTCCGCCGCCGCCTTGACCCTGATTTCCGGCGGAAGACTTTGCCTTGGCCCCAAACCCGAACGTCTTGGAAAGACGCAAGTTCATGACAAAGTGGGCTGGTCCCGTCCCGGAATTGATGGGGAGAAGTTTGCCTCCTCCCAGCACGTCAAAGGTGCCCAATGCCGTGCAGTAAATGTTCCCCTGGGGACCTGACCCATGCATAGGCGGCGGACCTGGGCAAGTCGCACTAGAAACCAATCCTGGACGATCGTTATAGAGCTGATCTCCATTTACGTCGATGGGCGAGGTGATGTTAAAGGGAGTACCGGAGCTGATCACCATGAATGGACTCAAGCGAAACAGATATGGCAAGGCGATGCTGCCACCGAGGAAGAACCGATGGCGTACGTCGAACGAAGCCCGTCCATAGTCCTGGCTGATGTTGTAGGAATTTGAGGCAAAACTGGAAACACCGGAAGCATCGCTGTTGGCATATCCCAACGAATAGAAGCCGAACAGTTGGACCTTGGAACCGACGCGCACATTGCTATTTATCATGAGTTGGTTTTGTTTGAAATTGGCCTCGGAGACGTAGCGATAGACATTCGCTCCCTTGATAGGCGGACAATCCGGAGCACAAGGGGTTCCCGGAAAAGGAGCGTTCGCATTGATAAGGGCGAACTGGTCAAAGCCGCGTGAATTCAAATAAATGACGGAAAGAGTCGCTGCTTTAGTGAGCTGACGTTCCACACCAATCGCTCCCTGCATGGTGTAGGGTGCGTGCAGTCTAGGGCTGACCTCGTATTTGTTAGAAGCGACAGAACTGGTTGCGCCGCAACCGGAGAAGCTGGTGAGGGGCACATCGACACCCTTAAAGCACGTCGGATTGTCGATAATGAACTGCTGTTGCGTGACGCCGTTGAAGCGTTCCGCTTTCAAGATCTGTGTATTCTGAAAGCGGTCATAAAAAATGCCGTAGCCACCGCGAATCACCACCTTCGGTGGAGCACTCCGGCCGCCTACGCCCCAGGCAAAACCCAGGCGCGGCGCCCAGTCTCCGTGATCGGGAATGGCGTTTTGCGCTTCGAAACGAAGCCCGGCACTTAGTGTGAAGTTAGGTTTGATCCTCCAATCGTCTTGAATGTAGGGTTCGATATCGTAATAGGTGACCTTGGCGGCTGGAATGCCACTCGTGAAGGTTAGCTGCGTGGCATAAGGAGTTCCAGACCCCGCGCTCAACTGTTGCTCAGCATAGAGAAGAGAGATCGGGCACGGCGGATTTTGAGCAATGGCTGTGCAATTCGATGGCGTGTCGTTGGGCGTGTTTAACGACGAAAACGTGAACGTTCCATTGAATCCTGCAACCGAAGAATTTGTTTCGTTTGTCAGGCGCACCCGGGCGCCGAACTTGAGGGTGTGGTTGCCGTTAATCAGCGACGTATAGTTCTGGAATTCGTAGTTGTTTTCCCGGTCGTCCTGGTTGCCGGAACTGGAGCCGCCACCGGTAAAGTTGCCGAGCACGGTCACCTGTGGGTTTGTATCGGACGGCGTTTCGAGCGCATCGTCGCGGTTGTACTGAAAACGGGTCTCATTGACTATCTTCGAGCCCAATACCTGGGTATCGCTAACTTGTAGCGTATGCTCGGTAGTTTGCGAGTTGTAGCCTTGCGCCGCCAGGTCGAGTCCCCCCACACCATTGTTGGTTTCCGTGTCGCGATAATACTGATAGCGAACCGTCAGCGTGTTATTTTTCGTCGGCGCCCAGTCGAAACGAGGGCCGAGGTTGGTTCGCTGGTGCGGATTGGGAACTGCCTCGATGAACGTGGATTGGGCCAGGTTCGCGAGAACGGTCGCGAACACCGGAGCCAAGTCGTTGATGTTCCGCCGATCAAGGTTGAAGAAGAAGGACGAGCTCTTAGTGATCGGCCCTCCAATGTTTCCGTTGTACTGCGTTGTATAGTATGTCGGTTCGTTGGCTCCTGCGAACGGATTCGGCGAGTTCAGGGCAGAATCATTGCCCAGCACAAAGAATTGGCCGTGATATTTGTCGGTTCCAGGCTTGGTGAAGATTTCTATGCGGCCATAGCCGAGTTTGTCGTATTCGGAAGAAAACGGGTTCTGGTTGATACGGATCTCGCGAATCGAGGACTTAGGCGGAAGCTGACCCGCAGTGAACCCGTCGATATACATCTGGCCGCCGTTCGGACCTGCCGAAGGCCCTGCGAGCGCCTCCAGATCCGACTGTAGCTCGTCGGGATCGTCGGGCAGAGCTTCGAGTTCCTTACCGGAGATGGTGATCGCTCCGGCGTTGTTCGTGGGATTCACATCGACGGTCGGCGCGGTGTCGGAAACTTGGATTTTTTGCTGCTCCACTTCAATCGACATTGAGACATTCAAGCGGAGAGGCTGATCGCTGATCACGACATTGTCGTTCTCAAACAGCGTGAATCCCGGAGCGGCAACGGTTAGCACGTACTTCCCTGCCGGCAATGCCTTGAATTCGTACATCCCCTGGGCATTGCTCTGGACGACGATCGGGGAGCCTGTGGCCGGCGTCATGATCACGCTGGCGCCGGAAATTACTGCTGCGGACTGATCGGTAATCTGTCCGCGCAGAACTCCGGACGGGGCCTGGGCGAACAACGCACTTACCGACTGCAAGAATAAGAATGCGATGACGAAAAAACGCACGTATCTCTCCACCTTCATTTGGTCTTTCCTAGTGATCTTCCCCTGCCTATCACTTACGAAGCGATAACATTGCGGAACACTTCTTGAGGAGGACTGCTACTGACTCGCGTCGCCACCGGGTGCGCCCCCTAAGCTCCACGGCGCCAACATCATGGCTTGACTGCCGTTGGGAGCGGCCTGAAGAATCGGTTCGACACCGCTGAGCAGCGTGATTGCGGTTCCACCCGATGTAGCTGTGCCTTGGGTCGTCACAATGAGCACCGCATCGCCCTTCTTCAAATCGGCGAGCGTAACTGCCGGCATCCGGCTGAGCATCTGCTGGAAATCGGGCGTTCCGCCTTGCCGCATGCCTGGACCACCGGTTCCGCCACCACCTGAATTCGTTCCGCCAGCCGGAGGACCTGACTGCGCGCCGCTTCCTGCGGCAGGCGCAGCTCCGGAGTTGGAGGAAGCGGCCGCTCCCGGGGTGCCGGGAGGCATGCTTGCTTTCAACCGCATCGCGATACGTTGCGCCATCTCCGGGGGGAGTTTGTGGAGTTGCGATTCCAACGAGATCTTTACCTCGACTGGCTTCTTGCTCAATAGATCTTGAACGGTGATGGTGCCCGCGCTTGCATCCACCGAATTCACCAGCCCCGCGACATTGCGGAAGGCGCCGGTGACAATTTCTTCTGCTGTCAACTGAGCGCCGTCGGGGCTTCGGTCTCCACGCGCCCGGAGCTGGTCGCCTGGGTGGACTTCCTGCAAAGTGCTCGCTTTGGCATCGTCGAATTTCACGGAGTCGGGGGCATAGCGGCGAAAGATGGTGTTTTTCGACGTTTGTATGGTGATGCTTTTCTTGCTCCCCAGGCTGGCGACTGAAATCGTGACCGTGCCGGTCGCGGAATCGACGGCACTGACCAAACCTCCCAGTCCGCGTTTCTGCCAATCCTGGCGCTCCTGGTCGTGACGAGCGTCGAGGTCGGTGTGGGGAATGACGATAATCTCCAGCGCCGCGATGGAAGCACCGTCACCTGATGCCTGGCCACGCACCCGGACCCGATCACCAACTTGCAATTCCGGTAGCTGGATGGGGGTTGCGTTCTTGAGGTCCTTCTCGCCCGGCGCGATGCGCAAAATGCGAGCGTTCGGTTGAACGGTCACCGAGACTTCGGGCCCGGAGTCCGGTGCCAGGGTGATTGCGTTCCCGCTAATCGTCTTGATGGCTCCAATGCGCCGGGCAACCGCAGCTTGACCGGCGACCTGGGCCTGACCGATCGCAGATCCGAAACATGCCGGCAGGAAATTCAGCCCGGATGCGCTGATGACAGAAAGGACAAATATCGGTACTGCTGTTTTCGTCGTGTGCATACTTCCACCTTCTAATTTACATCCCCGCGGGCCGCGGAAGCCGACGGTTTACAAAGTTTTACCCAGAGATACATGCCTGTAAATAAAGGTCCGCGAGCGAGCCCAGACGGTCTGCTGAGGGCGATCGCCGATGCGCTTCCGACTTCTGCAGTGGACCGATCCGGGCTAGGGAAACAGCTGGGACGAGCTGGCCTTAGCTCGGACTCACAGGATTCTTTCGTGCGTGTAGCCGGCGGACACCAAGGCTGCCAGAAGCTCCGCGATATGCTCAGGCCCTCGAGTTTCCATTGTGATATCGATGGCGGTGTCGCCCAAGTTGACGCCGTGATAGGCGCGGTCGTAGGCAGTCTCGACGATGTTGGCGCGGTGGTCGGCCAAAATTCCGGTCAGGCGGTGCAGGGCGCCGGGATAATCGGGGAGGTGAACCCGCAGGCGGACGAGGCGTCCGTCTTTCACCAGTCCGCGCTCGATAATGCGCGCGAGCAAGGTGACGTCGATGTTGCCGCCACAGACAAGGACCGCGACTCGTTTCGATTGCAGAGGCAGCTTACGGTTCAGGACGGCGGCGATGGCTGCGGCTCCAGCTCCCTCGGCCAAAGTTTTCTCGCGCTCCAGCAGCAGGAGGATGGCGTTCGCGATCTCTTCTTCTTCCACGGTCACGATGTCATCGACATATTTTTGTACGAGAGGAAGCGTGCGTTCTCCGGCGCGCCGCACGGCGATGCCGTCGGCAATCGTCTTGGCAGACGTCAGAGTCACAGGCTTGCCCTCGGCAACTGCCGCTTTCATGGAGGGAATTCTAGAGGGCTGAACTCCGAAAACCTGCACGGTAGGATTTGTTTCTTTGACGGCGCAGGCGACGCCACCGATGAGTCCCCCCCCTCCAATGGGCGCGACGATGACCTCTATGTCGGGATGTTGCTCGAGGATTTCAAGGCCGAGAGTCCCTTGCCCTGCGATGACTGCGTCGTCGTCGAAAGCGTGAATGAGCGTCAGGCGATCCCGCCGGCTCTGTTCGACCGCGTGATCGAAGGCCTCGTCGTAGTTGGTGCCGTGCAGAACAACCTCCGCCCCATAGGCGCGCGTTGCCGATACTTTGGTGAGAGGTGTGGGAAGCGGCATCACGATTCGCGCCCGGACCCGGTGGCGTCCCGCGTGGTATGCGACGCCTTGCGCGTGATTGCCGGCGGATGCAGCGATCACTCCGCGGGAGCGTTCATCGTCATTGAGCGTGAGCAGTTTATTCAGCGCGCCACGCTCTTTGAAAGCGCCGGTGCGTTGTTGGTTATCCAGTTTAAGGTAGATGGAATTGTTAGTAAGACCGGAAAACGTTTCCGAGTGAGTGCAGGGAGAAATTCGAATGTCCGCACGAATTCTGGCAAGAGCGGTATGGATGTCGGAAAGCTGGATCATGTCGCCGTCGCAATCATCTTACACGCCTGTTCTTTTCGAGTTATGTCGGCCCATCTCTAGCTGGTGGACCGGCGCACTCAAAAGCTTGGACCGCAAAGGTCGCTCAGCAAAGACCCGAAGGACGCTGAGAGAATCAGACAGTAACGGCGCTGTGCCGTGGAGTGACAGTTCACGAAGCGATCTGTCGCGCGGTCGAAGCCAAAGGAACCACAGGACGAACGGGTAGCGCTTTCAAGTAAGTATCGACGCATGCGGCCGCTTTGCGACCCTCAGCGATCGCCCAGACCACAAGGGATTGCCCGCGGCGCATGTCGCCGGCGGCGAAGACTCCGGAAACCGACGACATGTAATTCTGGTCCGTCGCCACGTTGCCGCGGTTGTCGAGTTGAACTTCGAGCTGTTCGATCATGCCGTTGCGCACCGGACCCAGGAAACCCATGGCGATCAGGACGAGATCGGCGTCCATAGTGAACTCGGAGCCCACGATGGGTTCGAACTTCGGGGGAGGGCCAACCCTTACGGCGTGAAGTTGGCGGACGTCACCGTTTTCGTCGCCAGTGAATTTGCTGGTGGCGATACTCCAGTCGCGCACGCCGCCTTCTTCGTGAGCGCCTTCAATCCGTAATTGCATGGGCCAGAGAGGCCAAGGGGTCTGGGGCGAGCGCTCATCGGGCGGCTTCGGCATGATCTCGAACTGGTGAACGGACAGAGGTTTCTGACGATGGCACGTGCCCAAGCAGTCAGCGCCGGTGTCCCCGCCGCCGATGATTACGACGCGCTTGCCAGTGGCCAGAATGTCGATCGCCGGGTCAAGCGCATCGCCGAGGCAACGCTTGTTCTGCTGCGGAAGGAATTCCATCGCAAAGTGAATACCCTTCAGATCGCGTCCCGGAACGTTTAAGTTGCGCGGATGCTCGGAGCCGCCCGCCAGCACAATGGCGTCGAACTCTCGACCCAGATCTTCGACGGGGATATTCTTACCGACCTCAGCATGGGTGACGAACTTCACGCCCTCGGCCGACATTTGTTCGAGGCGGCGATCGATGATGTGCTTCTCCAGCTTGAACTCAGGGATGCCATAGCGAAGGAGTCCGCCGATGCGGTCCGCCTTTTCGTAGACCGTGACCGAATGGCCAGCGCGGCACAACTGTTGCGCTGCAGCTAACCCTGCCGGACCCGACCCGACCACTGCCACCTTTTTCCCGGTTCGAAGTTTCGCGGGCTCGGGACGAATCCAGCCCTCGAGAAAGCCCCGCTCCACGATGTTTTTTTCATTCTGCTTAATGGTGACCGGAGGTTGATTGATCCCCAGAACGCACGCTGCCTCGCACGGAGCCGGACAGATTCGGCCAGTGAATTCAGGGAAATTGTTGGTGGCATGTAACTGGCGCACCGCCTCTTTCCAGCGTCCGCGATAGACAAGATCGTTCCAATCGGGAATGAGATTGCTGACGGGGCATCCGGTTTGACAGAACGGAACTCCGCAATCCATGCAGCGGGCTCCCTGCTTGCGGAGCTTTTCTTCCGGGAAGTCCTGGTAGATTTCAAACCAGTCGTTCACCCGTTCTGCCACCGGTCGCCGGGGAGCCATTTCACGCGAATAGTCCATGAAACCGGTGGTCTTACCCATGCTGCACCTGCTCGTTTTGTGCCGGCTCGGCATGCGCAAGAACAGCGACCGGTTCGCTCGGTATATAGGCTTGCGGGCGGCGGCCGATTCCCAGCACTCGCTTGAATTCGTGCGGGAAAACTTTGATGAACCGCGAGACCAGCTCGTGCCAGTTGTCGAGAATCCACTGAGCGCGGCGGCTGCCCGTCAGTTCTCGGTGACGCGTGACCAGGTCTCGGACGATCTCGACATCCTGGCTGTCGAGCAACGGCTCGAGATCGACAGAGTCGAGATTGCAGCGTTTTTCGGTGAAATCCATGTGCTCGTCGAAAACATAGGCGATGCCGCCACTCATGCCGGCTGCGAAATTCCTGCCGCAGCTGCCGAGCACCAGCACCAGCCCGTTCGTCATGTACTCGCAGCCGTGGTCGCCGACCCCCTCGACGACCGCCGTGGCTCCGGAGTTGCGAACCGCGAAGCGTTCTCCGGCAACTCCGTTGAAGAACGCTTCGCCGCTGGTGGCGCCGTAAAGCGCCACATTGCCGATCAGGATGTTTTCTTCGGGAGCAAAGGTGGAACCCTGGGGTGGATACACGATGATGCGGCCGCCGGAAAGGCCCTTACCCACATAGTCGTTGGCCTCGCCTTCGAGAGTGATCGTGATTCCGTGGGCCAGAAATGCTCCCAAACTTTGTCCGGCCGAGCCGTTCAAATGGATTCTGAGTGTCTGGTCCGGAAGTCCGTTCGAGCCGTAGCGGCGTGCCACCTCTCCACTCAACATGGTTCCGACCGAGCGATGAACGTTGCGTACCGGCAAATTGATTTCAAGCGGACTCAGACTCAGTAGAGCATCCAAGGAGTGCTCGACCAGTTGGTGATCAAGTGCGCCGTGCAGTCCGTGGTCCTGAGCCTGAATGCAGCGCCGGGCGACACGCGACGGAACCTGCGGGTTGTAAAGGATCGCCGAAAAATCCAGGCCGCGTGCTTTCCAATGATCGACTGCGGGCTCCGCGTCGAGCATGTCAACCCGTCCCACCATCTCGTCCACGGTGCGGAATCCCAACTCTGCCATGTATTGGCGAAGCTGTTCCGCGAGGAAGAAAAAGAAGTTGATCACGTGCTCAGGCTGTCCCTGGAATTGCTTGCGCAACTCGGGATCTTGCGTAGCGATTCCCACCGAACAAGTATTCAGATGGCACTTGCGCATCATGATGCAACCCATCGCAATCAACGGGGTCGTGGCGAACCCGAACTCTTCGGCGCCCAACAGCGCCGCAATGGCTACGTCGCGACCGGTCTGCAGCTTACCGTCCGTCTGCACACGGATGCGGCTGCGGAGATCGTTCAACAGCAGGACCTGCTGCGTTTCCGCCAATCCCAACTCCCACGGGATGCCGGCATGCTTGATAGAACTCAAGGGGGACGCGCCGGTACCGCCGGTGTCGCCGCTAATCAGCACCACGTCGGCGTGCGCTTTGGCCACGCCCGCCGCAACCGTGCCTACTCCCACTTCAGCCACCAGCTTCACCGCAATTCGAGCTTGCGGATTCACATTTTTCAGGTCGTAGATCAGCTGAGCGAGGTCTTCGATCGAATAGATGTCGTGATGCGGCGGCGGCGAGATCAAACCGACGCCGGCGATCGAATGCCGCAAGCGGGCGATGACTTCGTCCACCTTGTGGCCGGGGAGTTGGCCACCCTCGCCGGGCTTCGCACCCTGCGCCATCTTGATCTGCAATTCGTCGGCATTCACCAGATAGTTGGCCGTCACTCCGAAACGTGCCGAGGCTACCTGCTTCACCGCGCTGCGTCGCAAATCGCCACTGGCATCCGCCTTGAACCGTTCTTCGTCCTCTCCACCCTCACCCGTGTTCGACTTTCCGCCGATGCGGTTCATGGCGATGGCCAGGGTCTCGTGGGCTTCCTTGCTGATCGATCCGAACGACATAGCCCCGGTAGTGAAACGTTTGACGATCTCTTTCGCCGGTTCCACTTCTTCGAGCGGCACAGGCGTATCGCTCTTCTTCAGCTTCATCAGGCCGCGTAACGTGCAGAGCTCGGCACTTTGCTTGTCGATAAGGTCGGTGTATTCCTGAAATGTCTTGAAGCTGTCTTGCCTCACCGCCTGCTGCAGCTTGCTGATGGTCTGCGGATTCAGCAGGTGATACTCGCCGTTGACCCGCTGGTGATAATTGCCGCCGACCGAAAGCTCAGTCTCGAACTCGGTGAGAGGACGGAAAGCGTACTCGTGTTTCATCCGCGCTTCGGCCGCGAGAACCGAGAGTCCGATCCCCTCCAGTCGCGAAGTCGTGCCGGCGAAATAGGAGTCGATCAATCCCTTGTTCAGCCCAATGGCTTCAAACACCTGAGCGCCTTGATAACTTTGCAGCGTCGAGATGCCCATCTTCGAGAAGGTTTTCAGCAATCCCTTCTTGATGGCCTTCATGAAATGACTCACCGCGAGTTCGGGAGTAATGCCATCCCCCAATTCCCCGCGCCAAACCAGGTTTTCCACGCTTTCCAGAGCCAAATATGGATTAATTGCGCTGGCCCCGTAGCCACTGAGCAATGCAAAGTGCATGACTTCGCGAGGCTCGCCGGATTCGGTGATGAGCGCAACTTGGGTTCGCGTTTCCTCGCGCACCAGCAGGTTGTGCACGGCGGCTAGAGCGAGCAAGCAGGGGATGGGGGCGTAGTCTTTATTCACGCCGCGATCGGAAAGGATCAGCAGAGAGTATCCGGCCTTAACCGCCAAGCTGGCTCGCTGGCACAACTCATCGAGAGCGCGCTTCAGTCCCTCTTCGCCGTCTTTCGCACGGAATAGCGCGGGCAGCGTGGTCGCCAGCAAGTCGCGGTTCGAAACCCGGCGTAACTTCTCCAGTTCGCGATTCGAAAGGAGTGGATGCGCCAGCCTCAGCATGTGACAATTCTCAGGCGCCTCCTCGAGGATGTTGCGCTCGCTGCCGATGTAACTGATGAGCGACATCACCATCTCTTCGCGAATGGGATCGATGGGAGGATTGGTCACCTGTGCGAAAAGCTGCTTGAAGTAGTTAAACAGCGACTGTGGCTTGTCGGAGAGGCAAGCCAAGGGCGTATCGGTGCCCATCGAACCGATCGGTTCCTCTCCTTTCGAGGCCATCGGAACCAGAATCATGCGCAGATCTTCATCGCTGTAGCCGAAGGCGCGCTGGCGGCGGAGCAAGGTTTCGGCATCCGGATAGTGCATGCGCGTGGGCTCCGGCAGCTGATCCATGGTGATCTGATTCTCTTTCACCCACTGGGCATAGGGATGCCGCGACGCGAGTTGCTGCTTGATCTCATGGTCAGAGACGATGCGACCTTCGACCGTATCGACCAGAAACATCTTCCCCGGCTGCAGGCGCCCTTTTCTCTTCACTTGTTCAGGCGCAATTTCGAGTACTCCTGCTTCCGAAGCCATGACGACCAGGTCGTCATGAGTCACCACGTAGCGTCCGGGTCGCAGGCCATTGCGGTCGAGGGTCGCTCCGATGACGCGGCCGTCAGTGAAGGCGATGGCGGCAGGGCCATCCCACGGTTCCATCAGGCAGGCGTGGTACTCGTAGAATGCGCGCTTCTCCGGCTTCATGTCGGGGTTGCCCGACCAGGCTTCGGGAATCAGCATCGCCATGACGTGCGGCAGACTGCGACCGGCTTGCAGCAGCAACTCCACGGCGTTGTCGAAGTTCGCCGAGTCACTTCCGTCGGGAGCGATGATGGGATGCAACTTCTTCATGTCGTCGCCAAATAGCGGCGACTGCAGCAGGGACTGGCGAGCTTGCATCCAGTTGACATTGCCGCGGAGCGTGTTGATCTCGCCGTTGTGCGCGATATAGCGGTAAGGATGCGCCCGCTGCCAACTGGGAAACGTATTCGTCGAGAAGCGTTGGTGTACCAGACACAAAGCGCTGACTGCATCGGGATCGGAGAGTTCGCGGTAGAAGTTGGCGATCTGCGGCGCCAGCAACAGTCCTTTGTAGACGATCGTGCGGCAAGAAAGCGACGGGATGTAGAACATCTCCGCATCTTCGATGCCTGACTCACGCATCTCATTTTCCGCGCGCTTGCGAACCACATAGAGCTTGCGCTCGAAAGCGTCTTCCTCCATCCCCGGACTGCAGCGCACGAAAATCTGCTGGATGTAAGGCTGGGATGCGCGCGCTACTCGACCGATTGCGGATGCATAAACGGGCGTGTCGCGCCAGCCCAACAAGGTCAGGCCTTCTTCGCGCACGATGCGCTCGAGAATTCCTTCGCACTGTAACCGCTGGTGCTTTTCCACCGGCAGAAAAGTCATGCCTACGGCATACGTCCCCGGGTTGGGCAGAGCGAATCCCAGCTTCTCGCATTCGCGAGCGAAAAACTTATGGGGAATCTGGATCAGAACGCCCGCACCATCCCCGGTTTCAGGATCGCAGCCGCAAGCGCCACGATGCGCCAGGTTCAGCAGTACTTGAATTCCCTTGCGGATGATGTCGTGACTTTTGTGGCCGCCGATGCTGGCGACAAAGCCGATCCCGCAAGCGTCGTGTTCTTGCGCAGGGTGGTAGAGACCCTGGGCAGGAGGCAGACCATTTCTCGGGTTTAGACGCGTCGTCATGGACTCCGTCCGGCGGAGCGAATCGCTTTCGAATCACTTGTTCTTGGGCGTTCCTCGCGAGGCCACGCAGTGGCACACACTTCTGCTCAGGAACAGACGTTCGTGATCTCTTTAATAGCGCCTAAGGGCGAGCAAAGTACAATGCAGAATTTCGATGCAAGCGATGCAAATTTCGGTTCTCGCCGGGGCACGACTGGTTCCCGGTAAGTCCTTGCGAACTACGCCGACTCCGCTATAATTCCGCTACAACACAATGGACTTTGATCAACTTATTACGTTTCTGGAAGTTGCCCGTCAGGGCAGCTTTTCCCGCGCTGGCGAGAAGGTTTTTCGGTCGCAGTCCGCGGTTAGCGCGCAGATCCGACAGCTCGAACAGGAATATGGCGACCGACTGCTCGACCGCTCCGGCAAAACCGTGAAACTGACCCCCGCCGGCCAGGTTTTTTTCGAATACGCCGAGCGCTTGAAGAGTCTTCGCGACGAATCATTAATGGCGGTGGCGGACCACAGCGGCACTCCGCGGGGCACGCTGCGAGTAGGCGCCAACGAGGCCACCTGTTTGTATGTTCTCCCGGAGGTCTTCGGCGAGTATTGTCGGCGCTATCCCCCGGTGCAGATCAGCATTTACCGGAACTTCAGCTACAAAATCGTGGAAAAGCTGGAGAACGGGGCAGTCGAGGTCGGCATCCTCACCCTGCCGATCCAGTCGCCGAGCCTGAAGATCCAGCCTATTTTTCGAGACAAACTGATGTTGATGGTGAGTCCCAAGAATCCGCTGGCCAAGTTCAAGGTGGTCCCGGTCAGCGAAATCGTCAAACATCCTCTGCTTTTCCCGAAAACCGGACACACGCGCAGATTGCTCGACAAGTTGTTTCGCCCGCACAGCGCCGAACTGCAGGTACGAATGGAGCTCCCCAGCATTGGGATGATCAAAAGCTTCGTGGCCGCGGATCTGGGTGTGTCACTGATCAGTGCGTCGTTCGCTCGAGACGAAGTGGACGCCGGCCGGGTCAAACTGATTGATCTTGAGGATGCGGTCCTCTATCGCGAACTCGGGCTCGCGTATCGTCGGGATCGAACCCTGTCTGTGGCGTCGACTGCCTTTGTGGCCCTTCTGCGGCAGTTCGCCACGAAGATGAAGAAGACGGACGATTGAGCCCGACCCCTATCTGAAATTTCAATTGCTGCCATCGAAATTTTGAAGTTCCCTCGGCCCGAACCACCAGGTAAGCTCGGCCTGTAATTGCTCCTGTTGTCTGTATCGGCCATTTTAATGAAGACCTCCATCCAGAAGAGCACGCGAATTACATCGACAGGCACAGGCATGTCGACACGAATTATTACGTGTCTTCTGGAGGATGGCATCGGATGATGTAAGAGATATTAAGTAAACTTACCCGAACCCACCGCCAGAAGCGACATCTGGCGGTGGGTTTTTGTTTTGTGCCAAGAAAGAGAAAAAGAAAAAGAGAAACGGAGCTGAACCGTATGAGTGGGCGACAAAGCAGATTTGAGACTGGCGACGATGTAGTCGTGATGAAGTTTGGCGGCACTTCGGTCGAAAACGCTGCGGCAGTTCGGCGCCTCATCGGTATTGTGCGCAGCCGAGCCGGCGTGCAACCGGTAGTCGTCGTGAGTGCACTTCGAGGAGTCACTGACCAGTTGCTGGAAGCAGGAAATGCGGCTGCCAGGGGACACCTGGGGGAAGCCCTCGCGGGCGTCCGCAAGGTCTATGTTCGCCACGAGCAACTGGCAGACTCGCTGGTGGAGGGCTCGGCCAATGGCGCCCTTGACCGCGAACTACGCTCCGAGTTCCAGGCTCTGGAAGCGCTGCTGCACACTCTAGAAGCCTCACGCCACCTGGATTCCAAGTCGCAGGATGGTTTGCTGGGCTTCGGGGAATGCTTCTCCAGCAGGCTAGTAAAGGAAGCTCTTTCGGAAGCTGGGATCAAGGCGGCGCATGTAGACGCACGGAGCTGCATCGTGACCGACGCCCACCATGGCCAGGCGCGCCCCGTCTGGGACGTGACCGAGGAGCGTTTGCAGCAATTTCTAAGACCGTTGTTGGCGTCCGGCTTGGTGCCCGTGCTAGGAGGTTTCATTGCATCGACCGCGGACGGAGTCCCGACTACGCTCGGTCGCGGTGGCTCCGACTTCAGCGCCGCGATTGTAGGCGCCGCGCTCGGTGCTGCCCGCATTGAGATCTGGACCGATGTGGACGGTGTCATGACGACCGACCCTAAACTTTGTTCTGAGGCTCGCGTAATCCGCAAGATGAGCTTCGATGAGGCGGCCGAGTTAGCGCAGTTTGGTGCAAAAGTCTTGCATCCTGCGACCCTCGGTCCGGCGATGCGCGAAAACATCCCGGTTTATGTTTTGAATTCGAGACGTCCCGAGGGCGCCGGTACGGAAATCACTACCCGGGCAAGAAGCGGCAAGCTGGTGAGCGCCATCACCGCTAAAAGAGACGTCGTAGCGGTTGAAATTGAACCCGCGCAAGCGCTCGATTCAGAGTTGTTGCGCGCAGCCTATGCGGTTTTCGACCGGCATTCTTGCCCGGTAGATATCATGGAGACTTCCTTGGGCCGCATGTCGTTTCTTGTCGGATCGACGGCTGCACTACCAGGAATTGCCGCTGATCTGCGGGTACTAGCCGAGGTGCGTTGTGAAAATCACAAGGCACTCGTGTGTCTGGTGGGAGAGAACATCCGACGACAGCCGGACGTGGCCAGCCGGGCCTTCGCAGCCGTGGCGGACCTCGACGTTCGCGTTATCTGCCAGGGCGCCTCTGACCGGACCATCTCGTTCCTGGTGGAAGAATCGAAGGTCGAAGAATCTGTGCAGCGGCTGCACGGAGTCTTCTTTCCTCTGCCAGAACCGGTCCGGGACTGGGGAGGTAGCTCAAGCGCTTTTTGCCAGGCAGGCTGAACAGCCGTTGTGGATTCAGTTGCCGACCTTGCCTAGTTGCCGAACTTGGCAGCCTTCGAGACGACTGCAGCCGACAAGTCCGGCACAGGCTCGATGATGTGCAGGCCGCATTCGGTCTTGGCGAATCCAGGCCAGCGTCCCGCACGAGGATCTTCTCCTAGCCTGACCGCGCGAGTGCAATGGGTGCATCCGATGCTTGGATAGTCCTGATTGTGAAGCGCGTTGTACGGCACGTCGTGATCGTGGATGTAGCGCCAGACTTGTTTTGAAGTCCAATCGACGATGGGATTGACTTTCACCAGGCCGAACTTGGCATCCCATTCGAGCCTGCGCGCGCTGGAGCGGATTGAAGTCTGGTCGCGGCGAATGCTCGTAATCCACGCGCTCAACTCGCCTAGTTTGCGGCGCAGGGGCTCGACCTTGCGCAGATTGCAGCAGGAGTCAGGATCGCGGGTCCATAGCGCAGCTCCGTGACTGCGCTCCTGCTCTTCAGGTGAGAGCACCGAATAGACTTTTTCGATCGTAATGCCGTATTTCTCTTCGATCCGGTCCATCAAGTTGTAGGTCTCGGGAAAAAGAAATTCGGTGTCGATGGTGAAAAGCCGGAAGTTTTTGTTCTGGCGCGAAGCCATGTCGATCAGCACCATGCCCTCGGCGCCGAAGGCCGAGGAAATGGCAACATGGTTGCCGAAGGTCTCAAACGCCCAACTCAACGAGCGCTGGGGATTCCAGCTCTCTGCGGCAGTTTGGAGATCCGCGATCTGCTCTTTGATGTGATCGCCAATTCGAACCCTGGTCTGATCTTTCACGAGAGTGGCTCCTCGGCTGTAGCGAAGGTCGAGAGCGAGCGCGAACCTCGAAACACGGTGGCGACCGCCCGATCGCTCTCGCCGGATATGGCTGGCAGTCGAAATTCCTGTGCCAGGGCGATCGGATCGGCGAAGCGGACGACCTCGCCGACCACCAGCAGAGCCGGAGCGCCCAGCTGGGGCATGCGGCCTAATTCGGCGATCGTAGAACCGTGCGCTCGCTGTTGCGGAGTGGTTGCACGCGAGATGACGGCACAAGGCGTGTCGCCCGCAAGGCCGGCCGCTTTCAGCTTTGCGGCCACTTCGGAATAGTTCTGGCCGGGCATGTAAATCACCAGCGTCGCCCCGCTCCCGGCCAGCTTGTTCCAGTTGGCGGCCTCGCTTCCGGAGGACTGCTGCGCCGTAATGAAAACGAGCGCGGAAGATGCATGTCGGTGCGTCAGCGGAATCTGCGCGGCGGCGGCAGCGCCCAGAGCAGAAGTCACGCCTGGCACAATCTCGAAAGCAATACCGGCTCGTCGCAACGATTCTGCTTCTTCCCCTGCGCGTCCGAAGATCAGCGGGTCGCCGCTTTTCAATCGAATCACCCGCAATCCGGCTTGGGCCAACGCAACCATTAGAAAGTTGATCTCTTCCTGGACGATCGTCTTGTTCCCGCAGCGCTTGCCCACGTTGTGCACCTGCGCCGTGGTGGGAATAAGCTTCAGGATTTCGGGAGAGACCAGGTCGTCGTGCAGCACAGCGTCGGCAGTTTTCAGCAGGCGCAGCCCTTTCACCGTCAGCAATTCCGGATCACCCGGTCCCGCACCCACCAGATAAACCTTCCCGTTCATGCTCCCTCTCCCTTTGCGGCGAGTTCAGGCGTCTCGGCCAAAGCCGCTTCCAGCGCTTCCCGGCTGGCCAACGAATGAAGCAAGGCAAGCTTGCGTTCTTTCTCAAGATCACTGGCAAGAATCAATTTTCGCGTCTCGCCGAGTTCCGCTACCCAGGCTGCGTACGCGGGACCAAATTGTTTTTCGAGCTGCTGGCGAATGTTCTGCGCCAGAGATGGACTTTGACCCGCGGTTGAGACTGCGATTTGCAGATCGCCGCGACGCACCACCGCGGGATAGAAGAAATCGCAGAGGTCGGGAACATCGACGACGTTGCACAACACGCCGCGGCGCTGCGCTTCCTGATGGATCCGTTCATTCAAACTGCGCGAATTCGTCGCCACCACCGTCAGGAATGCCCCGGCAAGGTCATCGGCTAGAAAGCCGCGCAGATCGAGTTCGATCTTGCCCGCACGCGCCCATTCGCGGACGGTGGGACTGGCATCCATGGCAACCACTCGAATGCGCGCGCCCGTCTCAAGCAGGCCGCCGATCTTGGGCTCGCCGATTCTTCCGGCACCCACAACCAGGCATTGCCTGCCCTCCAGCTTCAGAAACATGGGAAATAAACTAGTCACCGACGCCTCCTGCGGCTTGCGCCAGACCGCGATTCGGGTCTGGCAAATCACGAACTACGGGATCGACAGCTTGCCCGGCCAGAAACTCCCTCAGTTCTCGGTCGCTGTGGCGAACAAAGAAGCGGCGCAGGTTTTCGCCAGGTTCGCGTTGCGCCAGATATCGCCCCAGTAGACGCTCGAGCGCGTCCGGCACCTCGGTGGCGGCGCAACGATACCCGACTGGCCGGGCCGTGGCCTGAAACCGACCCAGAGCTCCGCCCACGCAGAAGTAGTAGGCGTCGACGATGCGGTCTTGGACTTTGATCTTCTTGCCTTCAATACCGATGTCGGCGATCCAGTGCTGTCCGCAACTGTTGGGGCACCCCGTGACGTGCAACTTCAAATGCTGATCGAAGCCGGGCAAACGCTCTTCT
>Ga0209380_10000661_pt1 | contig 24328 bp, 25 predicted proteins | sample HubBroMetageWFT6_FD_188347 | JGI IMG/M metagenome (GOLD analysis project Ga0209380, IMG submission 188347) | Warmed and freeze-thawed soil microbial communities from the Hubbard Brook experimental Forest, New Hampshire - Hubbard Brook CCASE Soil... | ecosystem: Environmental > Terrestrial >... | reverse complement strand
GATCTTCTCGCGAAGAGCCTCAATTTTTCTTTCGACGCCTTTGCCCAGGGAAGCCATCGCGCAGATTATAGTCGGAGCTTGAGCTGCGGAAGGAATTCACAAAAAGGAGGACTGAGGAAAAAACGTGTCGCACGCCATGCCAATCCTCGAAACCCCGCGCCTGATCTTGCGCGAGTTTTCCCCGACAGATGTCGATGCTCTCGCCCGCGTCCTTTCCGATCCCGAAACCATGCGCTTCTATCCCGCACCGTTTGATCGCAATGGGGTCGAAGGCTGGATTGCCCGCAACCAGAAGCGCTACGCCGAAGACGGCCACGGCCTCTGGGCAATGGTCTTGAAGACAGATAGTCAACTGGTCGGGGACTGTGGTCTGACGCTCCAGGACGTGGACGGCGCCCGCGAACTCGAGATCGGCTACCACGTGCGCCGTGATTTCTGGCGGCAGGGCCTGGCGACCGAAGCCGCCCGCGCCTGCCGCGACTACGGGTTTGCTCGCCTCCCTGCCGACCGTCTGATTTCTCTCATCCGTCCGGAGAACCTCGCTTCGCGCCGCGTGGCGGAAAAGAATGGCATGACCGTGTGGAAGGAAGTGGTGAGGGCCGGAATCCCGCATCTGGTCTATTGCATACGTCGAAACGATGTCCGAAGCTGAACGTTCTTGCATGCCACATCGGCTTATGCCAAATTGAATGTCCTGCCAGATCGCCAGTCCCGGCAGGCACCCCGATTATGCGAAAAGCTCAGCCGCCCCAAACTTCAAGCCGAGAGCCTGCGCCATCGTCGCAGCTTCCGTTTGTCAGTCAACTGCCTGCCGCCTTGCTTAGCGCCTTCGCTACCAATAACAGCATCAACCAATACCTGATCGAAAACATTGCCCCGGCCGTGTGGAAGGCAAAGCCCGCGGAGGGCAAGGGCCGCACCATTTCCGCGATCGTCGCTCACATGCACAATGTGCGCGTCATGTGGCTCAAGGTGTCCGCCAAGGGCAGCACGATTCCGCCGCAACTCGACCGCGCCAGCGTCACTCCAGCACAAGCGATACAAGGCCTGGAACAAAGCACTCAAGCTCTGAGCGAGCTGATCGCCCGTGCCTTGCAGTCCGATGGCCGCATCAAAGGCTTTCGCCCCAATGTCGCCGGGTTTCTGGGCTACCTGATCGCTCACGACGCCCACCACCGAGGTCAAATCGCCATGTTGGCGCGCCAGTTGGGCCATCCCCTGCCGCAGAAGATAACGTTCGGCATGTGGGAGTGGGGCTCCCGCTGAATCGGTAATGTAGGGGCAGCCGCCTCGGTTGTCCCGCGGAGCGCGTGAGGCGCTCAGGTACAATCCAGCTGCGATCCGGCTATGCGTAAGGCGGCTTTACTCTATAACCCAGATTCCGGCGGCCGTCGTTCGCAGCGCCAGACGGAGTTGGAATCCGTGCTCGCATTGCTGCGCAGAGCGAACGTCGAGGCTGAGCTGGTTCTCACCAGCTCCCGGATTCACGCGGAAGAGCAGGCCCGCCGGGCCATCTCGGCTGGTTGTGACAGCATCTTTGCGTGCGGTGGCGACGGTACCATCCACAACATGATCCAGGTGGTGGCGAACACTAGCGCTGCGCTTGCGATCTTACCCATGGGAACAGCCAATGCTCTCGCTCACGATATGGGCTTGCCCATGCACGTAGTTGCCGCGGCAGAGGCCAGTCTCCATGCAGTTCCCCGCCGCATTGCACTCGGCCGCGTCCAATACCTCGATCTCGAAGGCAAATCCGGCGCACGCTTTTTTATTGTCGCCGCCGGCGCCGGAGTGGATGCCCATCTTTTCTACAAACTCCACGCCGGAGCCAAGCAAAACATGGGCATGGCCGCCTACTATGCCAAAGCCTGGCAGTTGTGGTTCTCCCATCCCATGACCCGGTTTCTGGTTGAGTTCGCCGAGACCAGCTCGGATCACTCCGTGCGCGCCGAGGTGACGGAGTTGATGGCCGTGCGCATCCGCAACTTCGGTGGAGTTCTGCAGGAACTGGCCCCCGGAGCTTCGCTGCAACGCGATGATCTCAGGCTCGTCTACTGCCGCACAGCAAGCCGCCTTGCCTATCTTCTCTACGTGACGCGCGCATTGCTGCGGCGCAATTGGAAAGTTCCGGGGATCGACCTTGCATACAGTCATCGAGTTTCCTGCCATTATCTTGCTGACTCAGCCTCCAGAGAAAGCGCCGGGCGGCTGCAACCAAAGGTCTATGTCGAGGCCGACGGTGAACTGGTCGGCACGCTGCCCATTGAAATTACCGCCGTTCCGAATGCTCTAACGTTGCTGACGCCTGCGCGCTAGGTTTTAGGTAGCGTTGCATTAGACGACTGTCATCCCGAGGGGAGCCGTTTTTTCGACGTAGCGAGGGATCTCCCGCTTAATCGGTGCTACGGGTAAGCCAAACCACTACCTGATTTCACTCCAGGTTGGCATTTACCCCCGCATCCACATAGAATCCTCCAGACCCGTGGAACCCATTACCCATTTTCTTACCGGCGCATGTATGGGCCGAGCCGGCCTCAACCGCAAGACCGCGCTGGCCACGGCCGTGTTGACGCTGGCTGCCGAAGCGCCCGATCTCGACGTCCTCGGCCGCTTCGGAGGTCCTGCGTTCGGCTTCGCTCATCATCGCGGATTCACCCACTCCTTTCTCGGAGTCCCAATCGATGCCGCCGTAGTCGTCGGCTTCGTCTATCTGATCTGGCGTCTGCGCGGCCCCAAGGTGAAAGACCCAAACCTACCGCCCCGTTGGGGATTGCTCTTCCTCTTCGCCTGCCTCGCCGGACTTAGCCACATCCTCCTCGACTTCACCAACAATTACGGCGTGCGCCCCTTCTGGCCGTTTTCCGAGAAGTGGTATTCCTGGGACATCGTATTCATCTTCGAGCCCATCATGTTCGCGTTTCTGCTGCTCGGGCTGATCGTGCCCTCGTTCTTCTGGTTAATCGATCGCGAAATCGGAGTCCGCCCGCGCGGTCCCCGAGGCCGAATCGCTGCAACCCTCGCGCTCGTCGGGGTGGTCCTGCTCTGGGTTGTGCGCGACTACGAGCACCGTCGTGCCGTCAACGCTCTTGCCGCCCGCACCTATGCAGGCGCAGACCCGCTGCGCGTTTCCGCCTACCCAAGTTTAGCCAACCCGTTTCACTGGTACGGCGTCATTGAGACGCCAGATTTTTTTGCTCTTGCTCCGGTGAACTCCCTCGTACCGGAAGTCGATCCCGAGGACCACCTCGACATCCGCTACAAGCCGGAAGAAACTCCGATTACTCTGGCCGCGAAAAAGTCGTATCTCGGACGCGTGTACCTATCTTGGGCGCAATATCCCATCACCGAAACCGAAGTGCTCGATCCACCCAACGGCGGCTACATTGTGGACTTCCAGGATTTGCGTTTTGTACAGTTGCCAAGTCTCCTGAATCGCCGCCGTGATGCCCGTGGCGCGCTCGGCGCAGGCGTCCGCCTCGATAAGAATCTCAACGTTGTCGGCGATGTTTACGGTTCAGGAGAAAATCCTGTGACCGTGCCCGAACCGCGCTAACGCAGACCCAAGTTGTTTTCGTTGAGGAAGTCTCCATGGCAGACGACGTCGCAAGACGTAGATTCTTGAAATCGGCAAGCGCGGGACTGGCTGGGGGAGCGCTGGTCGCGTTGCCGGCCGCCAGCTTTGCCGACTCTCCGACTGGAATCGCCGCCCATGGCATGTACGACGTCGCGGCATTCGGAGCCCGCGGCGACGGCAAGATGCTCGACACTTCCTCCGTGAACCAGGCCATCGAAGCCGCAGCCGCGGCAGGAGGTGGAACTGTCATCTTCCCCGCCGGAACCTACCTGTGTCATTCGATCCATCTCAAGAACAACGTCGGGCTTTACCTTGCTCAGGGATCGGTATTGCTGGCCGCCGATCCGCCTGCCGAAGGCGAGAGCGGCGGCTACGATCTCGCAGAATCGAACCAGCCCTGGGAAAACTATCAGGATTTTGGCCACAATCACTGGCACAACAGCCTGATCTGGGGCGAAGGCCTCGACAACATTTCGATTACCGGCCCCGGACTCATCTGGGGCAAAGGCTTGAGCAGAGGCTGGGGCACTGGTCCGAAAGCGGAGCAGCCCCGCGTCGGCAACAAGGCGATTGCCCTCAAGAACTGCCGCAACGTCCTCCTGCGCGATTTTTCCATTCTTCACGGCGGCCACTTCGGCATTCTCGCCACCGGCGTCGACAACCTCACTATCGACAATCTGAAGATCGATACCAATCGCGACGGCATGGACATCGATTGCTGCCGCAATGTCCGCGTCTCCAACTGCAGCGTCAACTCTCCCTGGGATGACGGAATTTGCCTCAAGAGTTCTTTCGCCCTCGGCTACGCCCGCGCCACGGAAATGGTTACGATCAGCGATTGCCTTGTAACCGGCGGCTACCAGGAAGGCACACTTCTCGACGCCACCTTCAAACAATTTCCTGCCGAGGAAGAAGTTCCCCGCACCGGGCGAATCAAGTTCGGAACCGAATCCAATGGAGGATTCAAGAACATCACCATCTCGAATTGCGTCTTCGAAGGCTGCCACGGTCTCGCAATTGAGAGCGTCGATGGAGCCGTAATTGAAGATGTTTGCATTTCGAACCTCACCATGCGCAACATTCTTGCCGCGCCCATCTTTCTGCGGCTTGGTGCGCGCATGCGCGGGCCCGCCGGCGCTCCGGTAGGGACGATCCGCCGCATAATCATCAGCAACATCAGCTGTCTTGGTTCGCCCGTACCTCGGGTGTGTTCCATCATCACCGGAATTCCGGGCCATGTCATCGAAGACCTGAAGATCAGCGATATCACCATCCTCCATCAAGGCGGAGGCGACAGCCATGACCCGTCGCTCCAGCCTGCTGAAAAAGAGAAGGACTATCCCGAACCCACCATGTTCGGGACCACTCCGGCACAGGGCTTTTTTATTCGCCACACAACAGGCGTAGAGATGAGCGGCGTCAAAATCGAATCGGCGACTCCCGACCTCCGCCCCGCCTTTGTGCTTCACGACGTTCGCAGCGCCGACTTCCGCTACATCAAAGTTCCCGCGGACCTCAAAGCGCCGGTATTTATCCTCAACGACGTATCAGGTCTGAGCATCTTCAAGAGCAAGCCCGTGCCCGACACCGAACTCGAAAACGTCGATCACAAAGAGCTGCCTTGACGTACTCGCCCTTCCGCGCCCAGAATAATGGTTTCAGGCTGGAGGTCTTCATGCTGCCTTATCTGTTCGTATTGCTCGCCATCGCGGTCCGTTTCCTCCCGTTCATCGGGCCGTTGAATTTTCTCCCTCACGCCTGGCACTTTACTCCGTTGGCAGCGTCGCTGTTGTTTTTCGGCGCACGCGGTTCCCGGCGCCAGATGTGGATTCCACTCGTACTGTTAATGGCGACCGATGTCGTCCTGACCAAATTCATTTATTCGTATCAGATAACCTGGGACCAGTTGGTCACCTGGGCCTGGTACGCGGCAATACTGGGGCTGGGCACCAACCTGCGGGAAAAATCCGGCCCGGTCCGTGTGGTGGCCGCAGCTCTTACCAGTTCAGTTTCTTTTTTCCTGATCAGCAATTTCGCAGCCTGGGCCGCATGGCCCGATATGTATCCCAGAACCTTCCACGGTTTGATGATGTCTTACGCTGCCGGCGTCCCATTTTTCCGCGGAACCGCCGTGGGCGACCTCTTCTTCTCTGGCGCGTTCTTTGGAATCCCAATGTTTCTACTGGCGCTTTCCCGCTGGATGCACAAAACCTCCGGCGACCACATCGCCGCCGCGTAAGATCGACCCAACCTTATGTAGGGACGGCCGCCCTCGGCTGTCCGCCGAGCGTAGTGAGGTGAGGTCAGTTCGCCGAAAGCTTTGTTGTCTCCGGGTCAGATTGTCTTCGCCCTGCGTTTCTTGCTTCGCCAAATCAGCAGCCAAACCAGCAATCCGCCCGCAACCGCCGCCAGCACCCAATAAAAATGCCGCCGGAAGACCGTCCCCATCAATTCCACAATCTGCGGCCCGAACCACAAGGTCAGCAATGAGAGAATCAGGAAGCGCACAAACCTGCCCGCGAAAATCGCCGCCAGGAAATCGCGGAACTTCATTTCAAACACCGCCGCTCCAAGCACGAAAATCTTAAAAGGCACGGGCGGCGGCAGCATTCCCGGAAACATTAGCGCCCAGAATTCGTGTCGTTCAAACGAGCGGTGAATCCGCAGGAAGCGTTCTTCCGAAATCCTCTTGCGCAGCACCGTCTCGCCGCCCAAATACCCGATGATGTAAAGCGGGATGCTTCCCAGCGCCGAGCCCAGCGAAGCCATTACCACATAAAAGAGAAGTCGCTTGCGGTCCTGATACACATACGCCGCCACAATGGCATCCACGGGCATTCCCAGCAGCGCTGAATCGGCGAAGGCAATTACGAACACACCCCAGATTCCCAGATGCTGCAGCAGCATCCAGATCCACGCCGTGTAGCGCGCCAGGATGTGTCCGATCGTTTTCAAGAAGGGGTTGTCATTCCGAGCAAGCGCTCTTTGCGCCGCGAGGAATCTGGGCGAGCCGCATGACGCATCGCGTTCTCGGCGACGCAATAAATCACGCGCTTGGCTCGCTTCCTCATCCTTGTCAAAGCGCCACGACGGTGGAAATTCAGTCTACGTGAAAACCCGTTCCTTATTCACACTGCCGAAACATTTCGCGCTCGCTCGCGCATAAGCCCTTTGTTTACTCTCCGGTTACCGTGGGTTACGACTGCACCGATTTTGATGCATATTTCATCACCTCGTAACATTCCCTTGCTACAACTAAGTTGTGGATCTGCATGTCTACAACACGCTGATCCTTTCCGACCTGCACCTCGGTGCAGAGACCAGCCATGCCCGCGAAGCCACGCGCGTCCTGAAGGAAACCCGCTTCCAACGGTTGATTCTGCTCGGTGATATCTTCGCCGACCTCAACTTCGCGCGTCTCACCAAAGATCACTGGAAGTTTCTCGGCTACATTCGCAAACTTTCCAACCCTAAGCGAAATATCGAGGTCGTTTGGGTGGAAGGCAATCACGATCACGGTCTCACCAACATCATGTCGCACCTCGTCGGCGTCCGCGTCTACCAGGACTATGCCTGGCAATTCAATGGCCTCCAGCATCTCGCGATCCACGGCCACCAGTTCGATGGCTTCCAGGTCAACAACCTGCGCTTCAGCAGGATTGGCACCTCGCTCTATCTCAAGTTGCAGAAGCTCGATTTCAAGAGCAAGCCGATTGCCCGGCTTATCGACCGGCTCAACACGCGTTGGCTCCGTATGTCCTCGAAGGTGTCCGCGGGAGCACTGCAATACGCCCGCCAGCACGATGTCGATCGCATTTTCTGCGGTCACACTCACGAAGCCGTGCACGTCGAACAAGACGGAATTCAGTATTACAACTCAGGCGGCTGGGTCGATTCCCGCCTGACTTATCTCACCGTTGATGAACAGGGGGTTCAAATCCATGAGTTTAACGAGCATGAATACCGCGAACGAGCTGACGATCGTGATTCCAGCCAAGAACGAGGTGAAGCTGATTCCTCGTCTGCTGACTTCGCTGACGAATCAGGACTACTCGAAGATGTCGAGTACGAGAGTGTTGGTCGCTGATGCGAATTCCACAGACGGCACTCCGGAGATCGTCCTCGGCTTCCGTGACCGTCTCAACGTCAGCGTGATCCGGGGCGGAATGCCCTCCGTCGGACGCAATCTCGGTGCCGCCCACGCCGAAAGCACCTATGTGCTCTTTCTCGATGCCGATATCGAACTGGCGCATCCCTCTGTGGTCCGCCGTGCCGTCGAAGCGGCGCAGCGCAAGCATCTTCATTGCGTGACCACGAACATTCTTTGCCGCGATGGCAACTGGATCGACAAACTGTTTTACGCCGGCAACGATTTCTTCCAGTACCTCTCGTGCCTCCATCATCCTTTCGCCACGGGAATGTTCATGCTGTTCGATGTGAAGAAGTTCCACGAACTCGGCGGATTCCACGAGCAGGTTCTATTCGCCGAGGACTACCTGCTTAGCCAGCAGGTGGAGCGGAGACGGTTCGGCATCGTCCGCGGCGGGGTCTACACCACCAACCGGCGCTTCAAGAAAATGGGACACTTGCGCGTAGGCTGGCTCTTTCTGAAAACCGCGATGAACTACTGGAACGAAAACTACTTTCTTCGCGATCACAAGTACTGGCAAACCTAGGTGGGGATTCGATTGTCATCCTGAGCAAGCGTTCTTTGCGCGGCGAAGAGCCTGCCCCGAGCTTGCCGAGGGGATCTGGGCGAGCCGCGCGAATCCAAGGAGCCTGCCCTGAGAGAGCGAAAGCGACCGAAGGGCGCGTTTGGCTCGCTTCCTTAACGAACTGCTCCACTATTCTTCAAAACCGCAGCACAATTCCAGTCGATATCCGGACGTTGTTCTGCGTCGTCCCGAAGAAACGCGTCTGCACGTAATCTCCCTGAAACCTCCACGCAATCGGCTTGATGATTTTGTAGTCGAGGCCGCCGCCCAAAGCGGTCGCAAACGACGTGTCGGAGCCGACCCCGTTGTTGACGTTGACATGAGCGCCGCCAAAGAGCCCCTCAACGAAAGGACGAAACTTTCCCGCCGAAAACGACACTCGCGGACCAAACAGAAAATTGTGCTCGGTTACGCTGGCGCTAATACCCGAACAGATAGGGCCGTTCGGCGTAAGCTGACAAACCGGAAAGTTCTGCGAACCGTAATGGCTGTCGAAATCGGCCACGAACCCCAGAAAAGGAATAATCTTGCCCTCAGCCGACGCTTCCCACCCATTGGTGTTGGCGCGATCGATCGATGAAAGGTCGGTGCTGTAATAGGAGTAGCCAAAAAAAACGTTGCCATTTGGAACCTGGGCGCTGGCCAGGCCGGCAAACAGAATCATTACGAAACCCACGAATCCGATTTGTCGCATGACGTTCTCAACCTTACCTTTCCAAAATGACTGAAAATACGCAGCGAGGCTTAGATGCCCGCAGCCGAAATTTCGTCAACTGGAACTATTGTCATCCTGAACAAGCGTTTTTTGCGCAGTGAAGGATCTGGGCGAGCCTCGCGAATCCGGGGCGCGTTTGGCTCGCTTCCTTATCGAAGTGCTCCACTTTCCGCACTCGATAATTTCACGCGCCACACAACTCCCCAACCCTGAAACAGGCGGAAAGTTCCGACCACCAGGGCTAGCCCGTTAAATTTTTTTGTGAAAGGCTTCTCAGAAGCGCCAGACGAGGCCGAGCGATCCCTTTACGTCGTTCTGGCTCGCGCTTAGCAGATGGGAGTGTACGTAGTCGAACTGCAGCCGCCAGGAAAACTTCTTCAGGAAAAGGAACTGGAACTTGCGATCCACCCCGCCACCAATGTCCTCGATGAGGGGATGAAACGTCTGATTGTCCGACGTATTCTGTTGAACACCGGCCATGGCATGCACGAACGGGCGCCATTTTCCGCGAGTCATCGAGATCCGTGGTCCGAGAACCAGGTTGTACTGCTGAACTCCCTGCCGGTAAAGGCCGCTTGCATCAATCACCACCCCAAAGTAAGGGTGACGGGGAAACGGCAAATCCTCAAACGAGGCATTCCATCCGCGAAACGTAAGACGGTTCACAACATCGACGGAATCGGCGTACGAAACTCCGACGTATACGTTTCCACTTGGGATCAACTGAGCCCTCGATATCGTCGTGAACACCGTCAAGCTCAGGAATGCCACAACCACGGCAGCGGTTTTCGACACGAAAATGATTCCTCCCTGGCAAATATGCCAGCAGCAAATTCTACCTGAATGCGTGAAATCCGTTAGATGCAGCCCAGCGGCGACTCAGGATGCCTTATCGGGCCAAAATTGTCCCAGTGCAGAACTGGCACGGACCGGCCAAAAATTACCTTCTTTTCATGATTCCGAAACCCCTTCACGAGCGTCTATCTAATAACATGCAATCTACAAATGAACATTGGCAAACACGGCCGCAGCCGCAGGACTGGGCTGCTCTTGCACCACTTAAGGAGTCGACGTTGAAACTGAGTTTGGAAACTCGAAATTGCGGCGACGTAATCATTGTTTACTGCCAGGGTCGCATCGTCTACCGGGATGAGGCCGCAGACCTCGCGCGCGTGGTCGGCGAGATCCTCGAGAGCGGAAGCAAAGTTGTTCTCGATCTGGGTGGCGTCAGCTCCATCGACAGCGCCGGCATCGGCGAACTCGCCTTCTTGTATACCTGGGCGCAATCTCGAAACGCAGACCTGAAATGTGCTAGCCCCTGCCCGTTTGTACGTCAGTTGCTGGCTCTCACCAACCTCGATTCCGTCCTCGACATTCATCCCAGCGTGTGTGATGCGCTGGCCGCGTTCCAGCCCGGTGAAGTCTGCGCTGACTGCTGATTGTCATCCTGAGCAAGCGCTTTTTGCGCCGCGAGGATCTGGGCGAGCCGCGCGAAGTGTCGCGCTGCTTCTAATAAGTAACGCCGCGACACAATAATCGCGCGTTTGGCTCGCTTCCCTTCGTCGCGTTGCACAGTGCTCTGCCTAACTCTCCCGCTGAAAGCGATAGTTCCCCGCCCGCTCCAGCGCCACCGCCTCAGCCACCTTCAGAAACGCCCGCGCAGCATGCGAGTGACCTGCCTCTTTGCGGTAGATCAAGCGCAGCTTGCGTTGCACTCGCAGCTCCCGCACTGGAATGCGCACCAGCTCGCCCCGCGCCAGCTCCGCTTCCACGCTGATCTCCGGCATGAATGCCACCCCGTTTCCCATGGCGACGAATTGCTTGATGGCCTGCAGCGTCGGCAGTTCCAGGCCCATATGTAGCGGAGTTTTATACTTTGCAAACGTCTGCAGCACTTTCTCGCGGTAGGGCGACGAAACAATATGCGCCACAAACGACTCCGCCCCCAGTTGCCGAATACTCACCGCCCGCGCCGAGGCCAGCGGATGCTTCGGAGGCACCACCAGCACCAGCTCATCCAGATAAGTCACCACCGAGTGCAGCCGTGGCTCCTCCGGCTTGTACGACAGCACCCCCAGCTCCGCGCTGTGCTGCAAAACGTCATCCGGAATGCGGCTGCCCAGCGCCCGCTGCACCGTGATCTTGATCATCGGATGCAGCCTCCGGAATTCCGCCAGCACCGGCAGCAGATAAAGCGCTGTGAATTCGTTGGCCGCGATGACCAGCTTGCCCTTCTGCAATTCCCGCAGCGACGCCAGGGATTCGTGCGCGTCATGCCGAAGGTTCAACAACTTCTCGGCGTATTCGTACAGCACCTGCCCCGCATCCGTGAGCACGCCCTCCCGCGACGAGCGGTCGAACAGCGCCTCGCCCAGCTCGCTCTCCAGCTTGTGTATCGTCTGGCTCACCGCCGATTGGGTGCGGTACAATTTTTCCGCCGCCCGTGAGAAACGTTTCTCGCGAGCTACTGCCAGAAAGACTTCGAGTTGCGAAAGTTCCATATTTGTCATCCTGAGACGCGGTCTTCTGGCCCCTTCGATCGTCTTATGTTGACTTCATTATCCATTAGAGAATCTTATTATATAACGATGTCTAATGATGACTGAAGAATTATAAGTTTTCCTTCAGACCTTCCCGCCCGTACCATAGAGAAGAACAACAGACGAGAAGAACAGAACAACCAATGGCTATGGAACAGGTCCGCATTACCGTTTTCGACACTACCCTGCGCGACGGGGAGCAGTCACCCGGCTGCAGCATGAACCATCAGGAGAAGTTGCGTCTCGCGCACCAGCTTGACCGTCTTGGGGTCGACGTGATCGAGGCCGGATTTCCCATTGCCTCTGATGGAGACTTCGAAGCCGTCAAGGCTGTCGCCGCGGTCATTCGCCGCCCCATCATCGCCGGATTGGCCCGCGCCTGCCGTCCTGATATCGAACGCGCCTGGGAAGCTCTAAAAGACGCGGCCCGTCCTCGCATTCACGTCTTCCTCGCCACCTCCGACATTCACCTGAAGCACAAGCTGCGCATCACGCGCGAGGAATGCCTGGCGCAAGGCCGCGAAGCCGTCGCCTTCGCCAAATCGCTTTGTCCCGATGTCGAATTCTCGCCCGAAGATGCTACGCGCACCGACCCTGAATTTCTCTGCCGGGTGCTCGATGCAATCGTCGAAGCCGGAGCGACCACGCTGAACATTCCCGATACCGTCGGCTACACCGTGCCCGCCGAGTTCGGCGAGCTCATCGCAACCATCCGTCGCCGCGTGAAGGGAATCGAGAACGTTACCATCTCGGCCCACTGCCATAACGATCTCGGCATGGCCGTCGCCAACACCATGGCCGCCGTCTCCGCCGGAGCTCGCCAGGTCGAGTGCACCATCAACGGTATCGGAGAGCGCGCCGGGAACGCCTCGCTCGAAGAGATCGTCATGGCCATGCGGGTTCGTCGCGATCGCTATCCCTACGATACGGCCATCGCCGCCGAACATCTCTTCCCCGCCAGCCAGTTGCTCAGCGAAATCACCGGCGTGCCTGTGCAACCCAACAAAGCCATCACCGGACGCAACGCCTTCGCCCACGAAGCCGGCATCCATCAAGATGGCGTACTCAAGAATCCGTTGACCTACGAAATCATGACGCCGCAGTCGGTCGGCGTACCCGATTCCAAACTTGTGCTGGGCAAGCACTCTGGCCGCCACGCCCTCGCCATCCGCTGCGAACAGCTCGGCTACCAGTTCGATCGCCGCGCCCTCGATGACATCTATCGCCGCTTCGTCCGTCTCGCCGACAAAATCAAGCACGTCGAAGATCATCACTTGCTTGAATTGATTCGCGACACCCACAAGCCCGCCGCATCGGCGACTCCGCTGTTCGAGCCGATTCCGACCGCAGCCGCCGCCAGCGTCTCCGTCCCTGAATCACCCCGGCCATTTCCCCTGGCCCCGCAAACCAGTTCATTCGGTCTCCCGACGCCGCCCGCGTCCGATCAGCATCACGATCAGCAACAGGAAGACTATCTTTGGGGCGTGTAGCCGAATTACTTCTCTGAATCGGCCGCTAAACTCTCTCTCGCGACTTGCCTTCCGTGAACCCAAACCGCGGTGATGCTGTCGTAGGCTTCCACGTTTTCCAAGGGCGATTTTTTCAGTAGAAGCAGGTTGGCAATCTTCCCCGGCTCGACGGTCCCAACTTGCGAATCGAGTTTGAATTCCCGCGCGTTATTGATCGTTGCGGCTTTGAAGATTTGTGCGAGAGACATTCCCGCCTTTTGCAGCTGCTGCATCTCCAGATACCCGTTCAAGCCAGGAAGATTTCCGTAGGTCGGAGCCGATGGAGTGTCCGTGCCAAAGAGAAAGTTGGCATCTTTGCTGGCCAGGTAAGCAACCACCTGCCGCACGCGACGCAGAGGGCCTTGCTCGTACTCCTTGAGTATCGTGGCGTCGGGCACACCATCTTCGTTCACTTCTTTCCCGAACCACTGGCCCTCCGGAGACTGGAACCACTCCAGCATTTCCTTCGGCGTGACCTTCGAGATGGCATCCATTTTCAAATATGCAGGGTCAAAATACGCGACCTCGCCGGGTAGAACCTGAATCGTCGGTTGATAGCCAATTTTCTTTTCCACGATCTGATCGAGCAACCGCTTGATCTCGTCGGGCAGCTCCGGTCTCTTGTCGAGTTCTCCCCAGTGCCACATTCCATGTGCGATAACGTCAACGTTTCCCTCGACGGCGAACTTCTGTGCCTCAAACCCGTTGGCATGGATCATCAGCACCAGACCGTCCAGAGTCGCCGCTTTTCGGATTTCGGCCAAAACGTCCGGGCCCATTACCGGCAGATTCTTGTCGTCGGCAAAACCGCGCTCGAAGTACGTTTTCACGCAAACTGCACCGGAGCTTTTCACTCGAGCGACGTCGGCGGCAGGTGTGTGATCCTCGGGCTTATAATCCGGCGGAATGCGGTCCGCTTGTTTCACATCGTAGATAAAATTTGGAAACGGTTCGAATCGCGTCGCTGGCGGTAAGAACGACATCGGGTATCCATTGGCAAAAGGCAGCGACCCGCCACAGTCATATAAATCCGGATGCAGCGGAGCTCGTCTGAAGTCTTCCAAAACTGACGGGCGATACACAGCCAGATCCACCAGCGTCGTATAACCGAAGTAAAGATAGGAGCGTGGCAGTTGCTTGAAGTACTCCTGCACCATCCTCTGCTTGCCTTGACTCTGATCAAAAGACATGCCCGGAACATTAGCCAGGTGGACATGCGAGTCGATCAGTCCAGGGATTAGATATTGTCCCTTTCCGGAAACTACCGTTGCGCCAGCAGGCGTTTTCGCTTTCTTGTTTCTCTCGACCCTCGCGATGCGGCCGTTTTCGATCAGCACGCTGCCCTTCTCGACGTGATCCAGGTTCTCCGGGGAGATGATGGTGACGTCAGTGATCCACGTCCGGTCCGCCGCCTGGCTCGAGGCGGAACCTGCAAATACTGCGACCGAGAGAAGCGAAGTAAATACAATGGCGAATATTTTCATGCTGATCTCCTCATCCTGTCAGCCATCGTGCGCCCGTCGGAGGTGCGCTGGTTATACCCTTGCTGCCCAAGGAACGCGGTCATTGAGGGGTACGAACGGGCGCGAAGAAAGTTCCGCTCAACTCGGCAGTAGCCTGCACTCCTAAAGCGGTTTCCATTAAACTAATCCCCGCATGCTCCTGAACCTGACCATCCTCCCCGGCGACGGCATCGGCCCCGAAGTCACCGAACAAGCTGTCGCCGTTCTGCAAGCGGTTGCCGAAGCATTCGGCCATCAACTCAAGCTTCAAACCAGGAACATTGGCGGCGCGGCGCTGACCGCCGCGAACGATCCCCTCCCCGCCGATACAATTCAGTCTTGCCTCGCGTCCTCTGCAGTTCTACTTGGCGCAGTTGGTAGTCCCGTGTTCGATCACAATCCCGGCCACCTTCGCCCTGAAGCCGGACTTCTGCGCCTGCGCCGCGAACTCGGCGCCTACGCCAACCTGCGTCCCGCCATCTGCTTTCCTGCCCTCGAAGATTGTTCCCCGCTGCGCGCCGAACTCGTCCGCGGCACCGACATCATGATCGTGCGCGAACTCCTCGGAGGCCTCTATTTCGGCGCCCCGCGCTCCATCGCAGGCGAGCCCGGCTCCCGCGTCGCCATCAACACCATGACCTACGGCGAGCCAGAGATCGAACGCATCGCCCGCGTGGCCTTCGACCTCGCAGTCAAGCGCCGCAAGAAAGTTCTTTCCGTCGACAAAGCCAACGTTCTCGAGTGCTCCCGCTTGTGGCGCGAGGTCGTTACCCGCTGCGCCAAAGATTATCCCGGCGTGCAACTCTCTCACATGTACGTCGATTCCGCCGCCATGTCGCTGGTGCAGCGTCCCAGGGATTTCGACGTGATCCTCACCGAAAACATGTTTGGCGATATTCTTTCCGACCAGGCCGGCGGAGTCGTTGGCTCGCTCGGCCTGCTCGCCTCAGCCAGCATCGGAGGCCCAGTCGGCCTGTACGAGCCCGTCCACGGCTCCGCGCCCGATATCGCCGGCAAAGGAATCGCCAATCCCCTAGGAGCGATTCTCACGATCGCACTTCTGCTCCGCCATTCTTTCGGACTCGAAAACGAAGCTGCCAGCGTTGAGAACGCGGTCAGCGCTACGCTGAATCAGGGCGCCCGTACCACAGATCTTGCCCGTGCCGGACAAAATCCAGTTTCAACTTCGGAAATGGGCCGTCGCGTGGTAGTCGAGGTGCAAGACGGAGTGACGAATGCCGGAAGAATTACAGTCCCGTAAGTTGGGCCCGATGCGTCACCTGAGGGATACGCGCTAACTCTACCCGGCTACATCTTCCAACATTGCGGCTCGAAGCAACGCATTGATCCTGGTCTGATACCCCTTGCCCTGCTCTCGCAACCACGCCACCACATCGGCGTCCAGTCGAACGGTAAGTTGCCGCTTGACCGGCCGATAGAACGGATTGCGCACAGCGCGTTTCCAGAAGCGATCTTTGAGAGGCGGGATATCGGAATAATCAATCTTGTCGTCTGGGATGGTGGCCAGGGCAGCGACCTGGCGTCTCTGCCTGGCTGTCAACGGGCTAAGAGTAGTTCTTTTGACGCTCTTTTTCATGGCGCTCTCTCCCTCCGGTTAGCCCGCCGAGCCGAAATGGTGCGAATTATCTCGTCTCGCTCATCGTCGTCGAAGTCAACAGTGTGGGCCACCAACAGCAGCAATATGCCGTTTACCGCTCCGATCGTTTGCCAACGAACTTCGCCGCCCTCAATGCGATCCTGTTCGACCAGGGCATCCGGATCGCTGAAGATTTGCCGGGCGATCTCGAAGCTGACTCCATGTTTTCGGCGGTTCGTCTGCTCCTTGGCACTATCCCACTCGAACCCTATCATGCCATGCCATTATTATAGCTACAGCAATGTAGCTACACAACCAGAGCGTTTAATTGGTAATGTATCAGTTTGGAAATTTAACTGACGTGGTGTGGGTTGGGCGGATCATTACCGTGTCCGCCTATACGCTTGAAGTAGCATTCAGCGTGCATAACTTGGCCGTCCTCATCTGCGGTTTCGTCTTTGTCCAAGTCGATTGGCTTGCGGCACATCGGGCAGATGTATTGCTTATGGCTAGAGCGGTCTGGCTGGCTCATGGAGGCTTTCCTCCTTTGAGGAAACCCTACCATATATGTGCGGTAGCGTACAGTTGGGTGTCGAACGGAAAATCTTCTTGTAAGGGCCGCGCCGGCCAGGTTTCGGCATATGGTTCTCGGCCATCATGCCGCGGGGCTAAATTTCAAACTGATACATTACCGTTTAATTGGATTTGCTTGGATTAAACTCTCGGCGCAGGTCGTCCCGGCGCTGTCTTCACCGGCCGCATGCTCACCGCGGATCTGCCGTCATACTTGCCCGTTAAGTCATACCAGCGGATGCGCAGCATCTCCTGAAACATGCGCGCCCCATCCAGCAACGGATGAATCCGCGTATCTCCGCTGTGTCCCCAAAGCACCGGAACTTCCTCCACGCGAAAGCCAAACTTCCGCGCCAGGAAAAGAATCTCCGGGTCAAATCCCCAGCGCTCGATGCGCTGCAGCGGCAGAATGGTCTGCGCCGCCCTCCGGGTGAAAGCTTTGAACCCGCATTGCGTGTCTTTGAATTTCAGGCCAAGAATAATCCGCAGCAGAAGATTGAACACTCTTCCAAAAGCTTGCCGGAGCAGCGACTGCCGTTGCGTCTGTAACTCCGCGCGCAGCCACCGCGAACCGATGGCGATGTCCGCCCCCGCCGCCAGCGCCTCCAGCAACTTCGGCATTTCTTCGATGGGCGAAGACAAATCCGCGTCGCTGAACACAACCACGTCGCCTTGCGCTTCCAGCATGCCATGACGCACGCTGTAGCCCTTGCCGCGGTTGCCCGGATTCTCCACCAGCCGCAACCTCGAATCCCTCGCCGCGAAGCTCCGCACCAGCTCCGCCGTGTTGTCGCGCGAGCCGTCGTTCACAACAATGATTTCCACTTCCGCATCCCACCCCCGCTCGCGCACGTACGCCAGCACCTTCTCCAGAGTCGCCTCCAGGCGGCTGCTTTCGTTGTACGCCGGAATAACGATGCTGTACGTCATGATCTCCAACCGACTACCCTGCAATTAGCCGCCGGGCGGCACGCCGCCTCGGAAGTGTTTAGGATGTCGATCTTCCCAAACCCGTTGCCGTGCAAATTGCTGCGTTATTGTACGCCGTAAGAAGCCACCTGCGGAAACTAAGAACCGAGATCTGGCATCCGACTACCGAGAACTGAGAACTGAGAACTGCCTTCACGCCACGCTGCGTTTTTCCGCAAGCATGCCGAAAAATTCGTTTACCAGTTCCGCGTCCCACAAGCCCTGGCGGGCTTCCTCGCGCATCGTCTGCGCGGCCTCATCGTGCGAGAGCGCGGGTTTGTAGGGCCGCGCCGTGCGCAGTGCATCGTAGACGTCTACCACCTGCAGAACCCGCGGCAGCAGCGGGATCTCCCCCGCCTTCATTCCGTCGGGATAGCCCGACCCATCCGCATGCTCATGATGATGCCGGATGATCGGCAACACCAGCCGCAACGACTTCAGCGGTTTGCAAATGTTCTCCCCCGTCACCGGATGCAGCTTCATGATCTCCCACTCTTGCAGAGTCAGGTCGCTGCCCTTCTTCAAAATTGCGTCCGGAACTGCAATCTTGCCCAGGTCGTGCAAATATCCGCCCCGCTGCAAGGCCACAATCGAATCTTCATCCAGCCCCAGATGCCTTCCCAGATCCACCGCCCGCGCCGCCAGCCGCTCGCAGTGTCCTTCGGTATAAGGATCGCGGCCTTCCACAATCAGCCCCAGCGTACACAGCACCGAATCCGCCGTCTCCAACTCGTCGGTAAATTCTTTTACCCGCAGCAGCGATTTCACCCGCGCCGTCAGTTCTTCCGCCAGAACCGGCTTGTTCAGAAAGTCGTCCGCTCCCGCCTCAATCCCGCGCAGCTTATCCGCGCCGTCGGTTAATCCTGTGATCAGCACGAAAGGAATCAGCCGCGTTGCCGGATCGCTCTTCAGTTCCCGGCAAAACTCGTAGCCCGATTTCCCCGGCATCCTCACATCGGAGAGAATCAGGTCGGGCGCCTGCCGCCGCACCTCGGCCTGAGCCTGCTGCGCATCAGCCGCTGTGACAACTTCATAGCCGCGCATGCTAAGCAACTCGTTCATCAGCAGAGCAATTCCGGGATTGTCATCCACCACCAGAATCCGCGGAGCCTGCCGCCGTGCCCACAATCCGCCCATCTCTTGATCAGAAGCTTCGCCGCGCCGCGAAGTTGTCCGGCTCTCATTGCGCGCGCCTGGACGGGAATCGTGAGGAGAGTTCATTACCCAGTTGATTTCCGGTTCCAATTCTACTGCAATCTCGAACCCGCCGTTCCCGTGCGTGATGCGAGATAGTCGATAATTTGGGCCTCACCGCATCGGCGTCATCCCGAAGCCCCGCGTTTTCACCAGCGGGGCGAGGGATCCCCCCCAAAATATCAAGCCGACCCGCTATCGATGCGATTGCTAGGAGAAAATTACAGCTTCCAGGTTTTACCGTCCCGCTTTGGGAACCCTATCACTCAAGATTGTGACCTCTAACCTTGTTCCTAACCAGTTCCATGCTTACCCTCGGCTCATGACCCGCAGCTCCGTATCCCAATCTCTTGCCCGCATCGCTCTTGCATTCGCACTCAGCGCAATTCTAGTGAGTGTTGCACCCTGCGCCACCTCCAAGGCCCACGTCCTGGCTTTCGGCAAATGGACTGCGGTCCAATGGATGCCCGAAGCTGGCGCCGCAAACGACAAGCCGCTCGCCTTCAAAGTTCGCCCTCTTCTCGTCGACGCTCGCGTGAAAGAATTCACTCTCGGTCCCGCTCACGACGTAACCGACCGTCTCTTCGTCGTCCGGCGCGCCTTCCGCGTCAATGACAGTCTTCCTCAGGAATCCACCACGCCGCGCTGGCAATGGCAACGCGGCGGTTGGCTTCTCGTCGACCGTATCACCGGCCGCATTTCTCCGCTTAATCTTCCCGAGTTCGACGCCGCTTACTCCGACGTCAGTTGGTACCGTGATTACGCCGCCTACTGCGGTGTCTCCGATGACAGCAAGCAGATTTATGCGGTGGTCGCGCAGATCAATCGCCGTAAGCCGGTAGTGAAGTCGCTGATGGCGGAAGCGAAAATCGCGGCCGAAACTCAGCCTGGGCAGACTCCAGATTCAGCCTGCGACTTGCCAGACTGGCAACGGTCTCCCGCCCGCGTAACCTTCGAAAGGAATTCGTCGACGAAGCGGACCTACGTGATCCGGGGCCACGCCGTCGATCTGTTCACCGAAGAAGAAGATGAAGAAGCCGCGAAATAAAAGTTCTTGCCACGCACCACTCTTTGCGAAATCAGGACTTCCCGGCGTGGTCGCCATATTCCCAGTCATAAGGCACGCCGGTGTCGCCAAGAATGAACCGGACCAGTTCGGCGAAGCCCGCTTCCGAGCGAACATCGTTCGACAGGACGACAACACAACGCTGACCGGCCTCGATGCACACCACGGTATTGGCGGTCTGGCCATCGTGCCCGCCTTTGAAGAAACCATGCCCCTGCGGACCGTCAAAAACAACCACGCCGAGACCCGCGAACAAATCCTTGCGCTGCTCACTCACCGGCAGGTCCGGCAGGAAAAGGGGAAACTGATGAGCTGTGGTAATGTGCAGGCCGGGCTTCGTCATCTCGGCGCGCGAGGCCGCACTCAGGCCGTCGCCACGCACCAGGGCCGCGGTAAACTTCGACAGGTCGGAAATCGTAGTATTCATTGAGCCCGCCACGCGCACCTTTTTGCGCTCATTATGCGCCTGCGGCTGGCCCTGATCGTTCCAGCCATCGGCAACATTGGCGTCGAGACCGTCACGCCATACCAGGCTGGTGCGGGTCATCCCCAGCCGGTCGAAATTGGCCTTGGTCAAATCGCCGAGATCGACCCCCAGCCCCTGCGCCTTGCGGCCATGTTCAATGACGAATTGCAGCAGGATCAAGCCTTCGCCCGAATAGCTGAAGCGCGTGCCGGGCTCGAAATGGATGTGCAGCTTATGGTCGGGTTCGATGAACCAGAAGTTGCTGAAGCCGGTCGAATGGGTCAGGCACATACGCGGCGTGATCTTTGCCCAGCGTGGGTCGCCGGAAGGAGGGTCGCCGGCCAGATCCTTATATGGCCCATACTTGTCCGGAAACACCGCATCGGGGCCGTAGCTCGGCAGCGGCTTGTCCAGATCGTCCTTGAGCGGCGTGTCGAGGTTAAGCTTGCCCTGATCGACCAGTTGCATCACCGTATAGGCAAACACCGTCTTGGTGAGCGACGCGCCGTACATCACGGTGTCCGTGGTCAGCGGATCTCCCTTTGCATTACGCATGCCGTAGGCGTGGACATAACCGACCTTGCCGTGATCGATGACCGCGACCGCTATGCCCTTGCCACCAGTCTGGGTCATAATCCTGCTCACTTCGCCGTCGATGGCGGCGCCGTTGGGTGCTGTCTGCGAGACCGCCGCGACGGGAAGGCAGCAGGCAGCAAAAAGCACAGTCGACGGTGAAAGCCAGTTCCGCATTGCCATTGCTGAATAGTCCTTTCAGAACTCGACAGGTGTTGGATTCCAATCCTAAGGTATTCGGCTCGGAAATGAACTTCTGAGCGATGGGCTGACAAACGAAACGGCGCCTTCCCGCCAACCATCCCAGTTCGATGTGCGAAATTGACCACTTTTCTTTGCGCGATTTGCCGCATAATCTGCAATTATGAAGGTCAGGAAGCCCGCTCCAAACGGTCCCATTATGATAAGAATCAGCGCTCTCCTGCGTCCTCTCACTGCGCTTCTGCTTGGGCTGCTGGTCTTGCAAGCCTGCAATGGACTCAATCCTTTGTGCGGAAGTGCTCGGCCAGCCCCCATCATTGGATCTCTGTCCGCCAGCACGATTACGCTCGCTGAAGTGCAACCGGGTTTTGTTCTGAATGTGTATGGGGCTCAGTTTGTTTCGTCTTCTGTCGTAGTCATCAACGGGACGCAGCTGAGCACCTTGGTCATAAACAGTACCCAGTTGCAGGCCACGATCACTACTGCCGAGATCTCCGCTGCCGGAACAGCGAGTGTAACGGTCAACACTCCAGGCGGGAACTCGGGAGACCTAGGCTGTACGAGCGGCGGGACCAGCGCGGCTCTCGTCTTGACCATTACTTAGCCTGAGCCGGAACTCCGAAGCCATATTGAGAACTGGAGACGCCGGGAGCTGGAGTTCGACCACTGACCACTAGCCACCGGCCACTGGCCACTGCTAAATCGCTTCCACCGCCGGCAGTTCTTCCGCAACCGTTTTCTCTTTCACCTTGGCACTCGTCACCAGAATCACCGCCAGCACCACAATCACACTTCCCATTGCAATAAACCGGTCCACGCGCTCGTGCAGAATCAGCCAGCCCAAGAATACCGCGACCACCGGATTCACATACGCATACGTTGACACCTTCGACGTTGGAACGTGCTCCAGCAACCAGATGTAAGCCGTATATCCGATCCACGACCCGCACACCACCAGATACAACACCGCGCTCACTCCGCGCGTCGTCCACGTCACTCGCGAGAAATCTCCCGCACCCCACGCAAACAAAAAGTTCCCCGCGCCCGCCGCCGTCACCTGCCAGGCCGTCCCGCTGAACACGTCCATACCCGACTGCCAGCGCTTCGACAACACTGATCCCAGCGCCCATGAGAAAGATCCACCAATCAGCCCCAATGAAGCCCAAAACTCCCGCCGTCCCAGCGCTGAAGTCGAGTGCAGCTCCGGCCAGAACAATACCAGCAGCCCCGCCATCCCCAATGCCAGCCCAACCTTCCCCCTCCACGATATGCGATGGTGGCCCAGCAGCAACGAATCCAGCACTAGAAACCACAACGGCGTGATAGCGACGATCAAAGCCGCCAGACCCGACGGCACCGAAAGCTCCGCCCATGAGAGCGTCAGGTTCCCACCCATCAACAACAGGAGTCCCACCACCGCCGCCAGCGCAATCTGCCGCGCCGAATACCAGATCCTCCGCCCCGTCGCCGCGCACACTGCCAGCATCACCAACCCGGCAATCGAAAAACGCACCCCGCACATCAGCGCCGGAGGGATGCTCTGCACCGCAATATCGATGGCCAGATAAGTCGAGCCCCAAAACAAATACACCAGCCCGAAGGCAAGAATCACCGCAAACCGGCTTGGGCTCTGCACTCGGGACATTGTGGGCGAAGAAAATCTAGAAGGAAGTTAAAAGATATCAGAAGAAGAGATATGTCATCCTGAGCGGAGTTACTGATTCGCGAAGCGGATCAGTGACGGAGTCGAAGGATCCCTTTTAGCTTCAAATCGCCCACGGCTCCCGGGAATTTCCATCGCGCACGATCCCAGCCGCTACTTCAACTTCTCGTACTCCGCCCTCGCAGTCTTCAACACAGGAACATCCGCATCCGCATCTTTCCAAACTGCGAAGAAATCCTGATAAGCGACCTTCGCCTTCGCAGTCTCCCCCTGCAGCGCATAGGCGCGCCCTAATCCCAAATGAGCCAGGGAATAAAACACGCTGGTCGGTCCCACGCCGCGGTGGTCCAGAATCTTCTGATACTCTGCCGCAGCCTTGGCGCCATCATGCAAATGCAGAAAGGCTTCTCCACGGGTGTAGATGACGACGAAGCTGCCGATCGCGCGGCGGTCCGCGCCGAGTTCGTAGGGCTGGGCGGAATCGAGCGCCCCAACCGCTTGCCCAGGCTGGTTGCGCTGCAGGCTCATCATGGCTTGAGCCGTCGGAATCTTCACCTGGTTGAGCAGAGTATCGTAGGGAAACTCCTTGCTCAGGTCTGTGATCAGTTTCTCGGCCCGGGCCGCGTCTCCGGTCCGGGCAAACACGAGGGCAGCGTCACCGCGCGCATCCGAGCTCTCGGAAAGCGCGAGCGCTGTATTCATCGGCTGGCTGGCCTCTTGCACGAAACCTGCCTCGGCATCGCAACTCGCCTCGCCCGCTAGATCAATCGCTTGCCAGTCTTTATTTCCGCGAGCCTGGGCCGCTGCCGAGCCATGGGCAAAGTCCTCTCGCGCCTTGGTGATCTTTCCCTGTGCGCATTCCCCATGCCCCCGGAGAAGATCGATGATCGGTTCATATACTTTGCCGGCTGCCTGCGCGACCTCCTGCTGCATGGCCCGCTCGTCACCCCGGGCGAAGGCGATCGAATAAAGCATCATGTGGATGGACCATGGATCGACCTTTTGTGCGGTGGCCTGCTCCGCCACCGCCTTCGCTTCATCGAAACGGCCCAGATTCTGGTAGGCGATGGCCAGATTCTGAAAGGCGTAGGCGTCCTTGGGATCAAGCCTCATCGCCGCGCTGGCATGGGCCAGCGACTTATCGTAGTCGCCTAAGTCCTGCTCCAGCAGCGCCAGGTTGTCCAGGGGAACGTCGTCGCGAGGATAGGACTGAATCCACTGTCCGAGAGTCTCGCGATATTTGTCTACCTGTCCCCTCAGCGTCCCGTAGTAGTGGGAAGAAATGTAAAACCTTTCTCGCTCACTCGCCCGGTCTTTGACATCGAACGCCTTTTGTAGATATTCACGAGAGTCCTTGGTGTTGCCCATATTGCTGCTGGCCACTCCCAGCGTGGCCAGAGCCATGGCAAAATTCGGATCGAGTTCGATGGCCCGCTTCAGGTGCGGAATCGCGGTCTCATCATTAAACTGCT
>Ga0209380_10000658_pt1 | contig 24395 bp, 15 predicted proteins | sample HubBroMetageWFT6_FD_188347 | JGI IMG/M metagenome (GOLD analysis project Ga0209380, IMG submission 188347) | Warmed and freeze-thawed soil microbial communities from the Hubbard Brook experimental Forest, New Hampshire - Hubbard Brook CCASE Soil... | ecosystem: Environmental > Terrestrial >... | reverse complement strand
CCCAGATATCCAGAGTCTGGCCGACATGGTTAGCAGCTTTAGCGCTATCCGCCAGATGATGATCGTCCCGCTTGGCCGCAAGAATTTGCTCACATTTCTAGTTGCTGCCGCGATTCCCTTTCTACCTCTTCTTCTATTGGTTCTGCCGGCGGAGGATCTAATCAAAGGAGTGTGGAAGATGCTGTTTTGATCCTAATTGGTTCGCTTGTGAGACAGAATCGGCGCGTGGAGAAGCGACAGACGAATTTTGAATTTACTAACCTTTTGAGGGTGTCCACATTTGCTTATTGCGCAGCTTTGGAGCCCAGATGACAGACAAGCGACAGCAGTTGAGCAGCATAGAGTCCGGAGGACGGCGGGTGAGTCGCCGCGGGTTTTGGATCGTTATCCTGGCAATCGCTTTTGCCTGCGTGGGGCTCGCGATCTTCAGGGGCGCGGGATGCGCCGGTAGCCATGAAATGGACGCAGCACAACCTTCCAGTTCCGCTGCCGCCTCCGTTGCTCCCACTTTTGCTCCGACAATTGAAAACAGCGGGCGGCCGGCGGGTTCAACACCTGAAGGGATGGTCTGGATTCCCGGCGGCGAGTTCTCGATGGGCGCGCAAGATCCGCCAGACATCAACGACGAAGTGGGTATGAACGCCACAAAGGATTCGCGACCGATTCATCGCGTATACGTCGATGGTTTCTGGATGGACAAAACGGATGTCACCAATCGTGAATTTTCCGAGTTTGTGAAAGCCACCCGCTACGTAACGGTCGCCGAACGCACTCCGAAGGCGGAAGACTTTCCCGGTGCGCCGCCCGAAAACTTGGTCGCAGGTTCGGTTGTCTTCCATCCGCCCGGTCATTCCGTCCTGCTGAACGACTATTATCAGTGGTGGACGTACGTGCACGGCGCGAACTGGCGTCACCCTGAAGGGCCGAAAAGCAGTCTCAGAGGTCGGGAGCATTTTCCGGTCGTTCAAGTTGCGTACGAAGACGCGATCGCATTTGCGAAATGGGCAGGAAAGCGATTGCCAACTGAAGCCGAATGGGAGTTCGCAGCGCGCGGCGGACTTTCCGGAAAGCCATTCGTGTGGGGCGATCAATTTCGGCCGGGCGGCAAGTGGATGGCGAATACGTACCAGGGACGTTTTCCGGTGAAGGATTCGGGAGACGATGGTCACGTCGGAATATCTCAAGTCGGGCTGTATCCGCCGAACGGTTACGGCCTGTACGATATGGCCGGCGATGTTTGGCAGTGGGTGAGCGACTGGTATCGGCCAGACTACTATGAGCGTTTTGCTGCGACAAATAGCGTGGTACGCAACCCTCTTGGACCAATGTCGTCCTTCGACCCAGACGAACCCGATCAACCTAAGCGAGTAATGCGAGGCGGTTCGTTTTTGTGCACTGATCAGTATTGCTCACGATACATGGTTGGAACGCGTGGAAAAGGCGAAGTAAGCACCGGGACAAACCATCTAGGATTTCGCTGCGTGGAAGGCGTTCCACATCCCTAGGCGATCAGCCCTGCGCCGCAAATGTTCTCTCCCGATCTAGTTTGGTCTCCCCAGCCACGAATATTGCCAGCCGATTGCAACGTTATGATAATGGCCGCCCACCCGAACAATTTCGCCATAGTTATAGCTGAACTTGAGCGATTGATGTTTGTGTAGAGGTACGGACGCCGTGATGCCGATCCTGGAATTTGCTATAAGCGTTCCTAATGTTTTAACGCCATTAAGATTGGTTGAGCCGCCGTAGAAATAGTTTGCGTCGGCTGAAAGCCACAGCCGCGGTCTGATGTCGTAACTCAGATGCGCTTGAAACGCGCCGAGCGGATTTTGCAATTGAGTGTTCTTCCCCGGGAAATACACATTGTGCGAAAAATATTCATGGTTTTCAGTGAAAAACCATACCCCGCCATAAGTATCAAGAACCCAGTGGCCCCATCGCCGCGACAAACCGAGCTCCGGTTTGAGGCCCCATCGATTCGTCCCAACGTTGACGAGCACCATCGGGTCATATTGACCAGTCGGCGCCGTGATCGTGATACTCGTACCAACAAGTAATTTTTGTTTCCACGAAATGAAATCCGCCACGTCCATGGCTGGACCACCGTGGAGATTAACGGAGAATCGGAGCCCTGAGTCAGCGAGTCCAGATCGGTAGACCTGGGTTGGAACGCTTTCAACCTCTGCCCGGAAATTCCCGACTGTGTACGGCAGCAACGCGGTCACGTTCGCGGACCTTCCGAAAAAGCCGAAGGTGTGGAAACAGCTGAAGATAAATCCATTCAACGTTCCAGTCGTATTGTTGATGGGAAGCGTAGGGTTTATTACGATGCCTCCTGTTTGGAACGAGTAGGTGAGAACCACAGCATTGGAATGAATCGGCGTAATGATATAGGCACGCGGGCTTAAATCTTGCGCTCGACACGAAACAGAAATAAACCATATCAACGTAATGCAGCTCGCGAGCAATCTCAGCGAAACAGGCAACGCAAAATAAATAAGCGGTTTGTGAAGCGTGGTAAACATGAGTTCCGAATTTCCGACGGCTGTGACTTGGTCGCAAAGGTCAGCAGCCAGCATTCTATTCAATTGCGCAAAATATATCTTGCCTTTGAAATGAAGGAGGCGTATAAGCCCGCTAGCAGGTTGTATCAGGATGCCAAGTCGAAGTATTTTCGCTGGGATGTTCGTTGCTGCGCTGGCCACCCTGCTGTTGTGTGTAGTTCTGAGCTCTGAGTTGCCTGAGTTTCTTTCCCTAACGGACAACACCGCGAACGACTTTACGATGAGTAGCGTAAAACCGTTGGTGTCACCCGTTCTCCATGAGGCCACAGACATACCGAAGACGGCGAACGATTTCAGAATTCCTGCGTTCGACTCGCTTTTTTCGCGCCTGAGCACATCCGAAAAGGCAGCGTTGGTTCCCTCGCTCCTCTTCATCTTGTACTCCGTCCTTCGCAACTAGCCCTACTGCTCTTAGTTCCGACATTTCACCGAACCGACTACTTCCTGAATAGGCGAACAACAGCCCATTTGGGACTTGGATTTGGGCATCGGCATCCAGAGGGAGGATCCGATGAACTACAGGGATACGGCGGACGACACTAGCATTGTCCTCAGCGCGGTGACGATTCGGCCCTTGTGTATCTCCTAGACGAAGATTCCTTTTCCGGGCATGAGAAGTCGATGAATGACGACATGCCCTGGGCAGCCATCCTGGGGATGTGCCATTACATACTTCTAATTGGTACATTCTGACAATATCCACCATGTACGGACAGGAGTAACTTCTGCCGCAAGGGACGAGATACCGGCCAATCGACGGTGTTCAAGGTTGGGGAAGCCGCACCCGCGCGCCCCCGGGCAGCGATGCAGCGACGTGCGGGGGACCTCTAGGAGAATGTCATGAAGAGAATATTGTTTGGCCTGGGCTTAGCTCTCGCACTCGCTTTGCCTGCGCTCGCCCAGGACAAGGAGCAAGATCGCGTTGAAAATGCTGGGAAAGTAATGAAGGAAATACTCGACGCACCCGACAGCATTCCGCAAAGTGTGCTCGATAAAGCCGACTGTGTTGTCGTTTTGCCCTCGGTATTGAAGTTCGCGATCGGCATCGGCGGCAGCTATGGCCGTGGAGTCATGACTTGCCGCGGCGGTAAGACTTTCAAAGGCCGTTGGGGAGCCCCGACCATGATGGCGTTGGAGGGTGGCAGCTTCGGATTGCAATTGGGAGGACAGGCGACCGATTTTGTTCTGCTACTGATGAATTCCCGGGCCGCCTCGAGCATTTTATCAAGCAAGGTCAAGCTCGGTGGCGATGCTTCCGCTGCAGCAGGGCCCGTGGGACGAACGGCCTCGGCCGAAACCGACGTTGCGATGCGAGCCGAGATACTCTCTTATTCCCGCGCCCGAGGATTGTTTGCAGGAATATCTCTGGCAGGATCCACTTTGCGTGCTGACAACGGCGCGAACAAGAACCTATACGGAAAAGACGTGAGCGCCCAGGCGATTGTGTTCAATCGCGCTGTCCCGTCGCCGGCGTCCGCAAAACTCTTGATTGCTACGCTTCAGAAAGCATCACCGATAAATAAATCGAGCAATTGAGTGGAATTCGTGTGGTCCCGACCAGGCATCCGAGCCCGCAACACCGTGCAAGGTAGGTAGACATGCAACGTCACTCGCAACCCAGGGAGATAAACATGTATCGAATTCGATGTGCGGTTGTATTGGTCTTCCTCTGCATGCTACCCGTGTGTTCGTCCGCACAGGACAATTCCGGGACCAAATCGAAATCGACAGAAACCAAGGATGTGGATCCTTTAGCGCTGGACGTACTGAAGGCGGTGACGCAGCCCATTGAGCGGGCTCAGACGTTCTCGTTCAGAGCGTTGATCAGCGAGGAGCAACTCGCGACAAATGGACAAATCGTGACGTTCTTCCACACCACAGAAATCAGGGTTCAGCGCCCGGACAAGGTTCATTTGATCTTTCAGGGGCGCGGTGAGCGGGTCGATTTTTACGGCACCAGCGGCTTAATCACAATGTACTCGCCGGCCACGAAGCTCTACGCGACAATGCCCGCAAAAGCTACGATCGATGACAATCTCGCCGACATCACCGCAAAGGGCATCGATATGCCCGTTGGTCCGTTCCTCAGCAGCCGTCTGTACGAATTAGCGTCAAAGAACCTGATTACAGGGTATGTCATCGGACGGGTGAAAATTTACGACCAAGACGTGCATCAGTTGGCCTTTACAGCACCGGATGTCGACTGGCAGCTGTGGGTTACAGGAGGTGAATCGCCACGCATCGTGCGGGCTGAGTCCGTGAATAAGAAACTGGAAGGTAAGCCCAGAACACTTGTGCAGTTTCTGGATTGGGACTTAAGTCCGAGCATCCCGACCGACGAATTCACTTTTACCAAACCTGCTGATGCTCACCAGATAGACCTGCTGATGCCAAAGGGGGATAAGTGAAATGAAACATTACATCGCTTTAGCAATTTGTGCCTGCTTGTTCCCTTCAAGCGCTTTTGCCCAAGTCGGACGGCGCGGTGGTGGGCAGCGAGCAGTTGTGCAAAACCGTTCGGCGAATGTAAGCCGCAATACCAACGTCAACCGCAATGTGAATGTAAATCAAAACGTTAACGTGAACCGAAACGTGAACGTGAATGTGCATGGCGGTTGTTACAACTGCGGCTATTATCATGACAATAGCTGGAACTGGGGCTCCTTCGCGGCCGGCGCCGCAGTGGGAGCGGTCACCACCGCTGCCGTTGCTTCGGCCGCACACTCATCTTCCAATACAACTGTAGTTGTCCAAGCTCCGGTAGGTTCGGTGATATCCGCGCTGCCTGGTGGGTGCGAGACAGTGGCCGCTGGCGGAGCCGTAATCTACCACTGTAGCAGCGTCTACTACCGTCCCTATTATCAGGGCACGCAGCTTGTCTATCAGGTGGTCACCTACCCATAGCGCGACGACAACCGCTTAACTTCGACACTGAAAACCTGGGTCCGGTCGACGCACGCGATGCGCTTTAAGAAGGGAAGTGATTATGAAACACCAGTTGAATACGTTGGCTGTCTGGGCGTTTGCGTCGATCGGTGCTCTGCTTCTGGCGGCGTCACCGCTCTCAATGAATGCGCAGAATAAGAAACCCAATTTCGTCGTGATCATGACGGACGACGTCGGATGGGGCGATCTCGGTTCCTACGGGGGTGGGATCATGCGAGGCGCTCCCACGCCAAACCTTGACCGCATGGCCGCCGAGGGCATGCGATTCGTGAACTACTACGGCCAGGCCAGTTGCACGGCAGGCCGAGCGTCGTTCATCACGGGGAGGATACCGATTCGTACGTCGCTCTCATCGGTCTTGGCGCCCGGCGATCCGAACGGGCTTACCGCGGAGACTCCAACCATCGCCGAAGCCTTAAAGAAGGCCGGTTATTCGACCGTGCAGCTTGGGAAGTGGCATCTCGGTGATAAAGCACAGAACTTTCCCACAGCCCATGGCTTCGATGAGATGTACGACATGCTGCCCTACTACGCAGGAGTCTATGCGTACGAGAATCCAGCCCTACATCCCAACTTTCCCCGGGGCGATCGAGAGTTCATGGACATGTGGACCAAGCTTAATTTGGCGGAGTGGGAGTCGAAGGCGGGCGAGAAGCCCCACGTCATCAAAGATCATTTCAACTATGACGATCTGGCGACGGCCGATGACGGCATGCGCGCCAAGGCAGTCGACTACATCAACGCTCACGCCAAGAGCGACAAGCCGTTTTTCATGTACCTTAATTTTGAAAAGGTTCACAACCCCAATAACCCGTCACCGCGCTGGAAGGGGAAATCTCCTGGCGGCGGCAACTACCTGGATGCACTGATGGAGATGGACGACAACAGCGGACAAGTCGTCCAGGCAATCCGAGATGCCGGTATCGCTGAGAATACGTTAGTCGTTTGGACCACGGACAATGGTGCTTGGATCGACGCTTGGCCGGACGCTGGCTATACCCCGTTCCGTGGTGAAAAAGGTACGGTCTTCGAAGGTGGATTTCGCGTTCCTGCCATCGCCTGGTGGCCGGGCCACATTAAACCGGGTTCCGTGAATATCGATATGTTTTCTCACATGGACTGGTGGCCAACTGTTGCCGCTTTGATTGGTCAACAGCCGCCGCCTCACGATTGGGTGAACAACAACGGGAAGCCGATCATATTCGACGGAATCGACCTGAGCGATTCGCTTCTCGGAAAGGGCCCAGGCAAGCGCGATTCCATGATTTTTTTTGCCGCGCAGTCGTTTGGTGCGATACGAGTGAAAAACTTCAAGGGTTTGCTGACGGCCAAGGACACGTGGCTAGGTCCGACCAAATCCATGAAAGCATTCTCGATCTACGATCTATGGTGGGATCCAGGTGAGCAGTACGACATGGCGTTCAATGGAGCGGCTCCTGCCGGCGGAAACCAGACCTCCCCTGGCCGCTACAGCGGTTCTGATAACGGGTGGATCGGCGTTTTACTTCTTCCGCCGGTGATCACATTCTTCGAGGAACTTAAGACCCATCCCAACGTCCCGTACGTACCTTCCGGCGAGGGAATCACGGAGATTATCCCGAACGAATACCGATAGGTGAAGCTTCTCGCGTCAGCGCGTATGTGTGGTGGGTCCGTCTACCAAGAATCGTGAGTGGCACATTGCCGGTGCAAAAATGACTTCCAAGAAACGAGATCTCACGCGCAAAGCTGCTATCCGCTATTTGACTCCGTCTTGTTTGGCGCTTGTGCTCCTTTTAGCCCCGTTCCCCACCAAAGCACAGTATAAGGGCGATGACATTCCGGGTTTTCTGGGGCTGGAGAACGGAACGCAACCGCCGCCGGGTCTGTACCTCGGCAGTCTGGCATGGGTCTATCCCACGGATACGGTGAAAGACAACAACGGCAACAGCATCAAGCTCCCCGGAAGCTTGACCTCGACTGCGGAAATCATCCTCGTCAACCTGGTTACAAACTATAAGCTTTTCGGCGCAAACATCGGCGCGAGCGCCGGCTTTCCATTCATCAAGAATCGAATTCAGACAGACTCCCTCGATCTGAGCACCAGCTTCGCGTACACGGACATGTTCCTGGGCGTCAATCTCGGCTGGCACTTCAAACGCGCGGACGTGATGGCCGGCTACAACCTCTACATTCCTACGGGGACCTTCAGTCCGGGAGGAAACGACAACACCGGCCTCGGCATGTGGGGCAACGAATTCACGATTGGCAGCACGGTCTATCTGGATCAGAAAAAGCTGTGGAACGCAGCCGGAACCTTCGCGCTTGAGTTCAACACAGACAAGAGCGGCACAAATATTCAGGTCGGCGACCTCGGCACGGTCAGTTGGGGTTTGGGCAGAACGTTCTACAAAAACGTCAGCGGTCCTATTCCTCTGATTATGAACCTGGGCGCAGCGGGATACGCTCAATTCAAAGTTACTGGCGATAGCGGTTCTGATATACCCCCTGCATTGCGCGGCTTTAAGGATCGCGTGTTTGCCCTCGGCCCGGAATTCAACATCTACGTTCCCAAACCTCGTTTGACGTTCCTGGTGCGATATGAGCCCGAATTTGGCGCGCGCGTTCGCACTCAGGGTCAGACAGTTGTCGTCAGCGTCGCGTGGGTGGCGAAGTCCCTTGTGAAGCAGCAGCCGTGATTTTTCGGAAAGGGCGCGGAGTTGAATCGGTGACGTCGTTGGGCGCCTTCGGTCGGCAAAGAGACTCGAAGCAATGAGAAATTCGCTCAGCTCAATCGTTGCACTCTCAATCGTCGGAGTCGTGGGTTTGTTCCCGAACCAGGGAAAACAAAAGGAACAGAACCCGCAAACCAGGTCGCCCTTCTCTACTGCCGAAACGGACCGCCTGCTGGATTGCCGCGCCGTCGAAGCTGTCATCTGGGGCATGCCGGCTGTCAATTACGACCTCATGTACCAAGCGGCGGTACGCGCCAAGGGCGGCTTCAACCAAGTAATCTACTGGTCACACCTGCCGGACTGGAAGATCCAGACGCTAACCCCAAACCCCGATGCGATCTACCTCACGCCCTTCATCAATACGAAGGACGCAGGCCCAATGGTATTGGAGATTCCGCCTGCGGACGAGGGCTCGATCACCGGTACGGCGATGGATGTCTGGCAGGCGGCCCTGGAGGATGTCGGACCGGCTGGGGTGGATGGGGGCAAAGGAGGCAAATACCTGATCCTGCCGCCCGGTTACAAAGGCCAGCTGCCAGCCGGCTACATTCCTCTGCAATCCGACACTTACGAGGGTTACGCGCTTCTGCGCTCGATTCCCAAAAGCGGCAGCGAGACCGACGTTGCCAGAGCAGTCGCTTATGGCAAGCGCGTCAAGCTCTATCCGCTCTCAAAAGCAGCCAATCGACCACCGACGACCTTTGTCGACGTAGTCGACCTGATTTACGACAGCACCATAACGTACGACCTGAGGTTTTTTGAGTCGCTCAACCGCGTCGTACAGGCAGAGCCGTGGCTCGAACGGGACAAAGCCATGATCGATACACTCAAATCAATCGGCATCGAGAAAGGCAAGCCTTTTGATCCCGACGCGAGGACTCAAGACCTACTTAACGACGCCGCCCGCGAAGCCCACAAGTGGCTTTCGGCCCGATACGAGGCATCCTTTTCTTCGTCGCCGTACTATGAGGGCAGCCACTGGGCGCGGCCAGGATCGCGCGAATTGCTCGAGGGCCAGGCGACGTTTTTCGCCAAGCCAGATGTTTACCCCATTGACGTTCGAGGCGTCACTTTCTCCTACGCCTATTTCACTCCCAAGCATCTGGGCACGGGTTCGTCTTATCTGCTGACTATTGCGGACAAGGAGGGAAGATTCCTCGATGGCGCCGCGACTTATCGCCTCACGGTGCCGGCGAATGTGCCGGTGACACAGTATTGGTCCGCTACGGCTTACGACCGCGCCAGTCATGCGCCCATACGGAATGCCCGATGGCCGAGTCGCTCATCGCAGACGCCGGGACTCGAGAAGAATTCCGACGGGTCTGTGAGTATCTATTTCGGGCCCAAGCCTCCTATCGGCAACGAGACGAACTGGGTTCCCACGAACGCTGATGGAGGTTTCGAAGTTCTATTCCGCTTTTACGGTCCCGAGAAACCCCTATTCGATAAGGCGTGGAAGTTACCCGACATCGAGAAGGTGAGTGAAACAGCTGCGGCAATGAAAGAAACTCGCGGCTGGATCGGTACCGAAACCATCAAGACCCGATTCGGCGACTTCGAATTCAAGAATGGCTACCCGACCGCGGAGGCCGCCGACAGGCTCTACGATTTGCGAACGTTCGACCGTGCGGTCGAATCGTATCTGCACTTCGTCACAATCATGTCGATGTTCTACATGCAAAAGGGTCTCAACGACTTCGGGCTCAACGCGGCCAACAAGTTCCTGATCTACGAAACGCTGATGGATTCACAGAGCCTATTTCTTACGCCGAATACCGAGAGCGTCTACGGGATGCAGTTCCTCGACCTGAAACGCGACGGCCCGACGATCATCGAAGTGCCCCCGGGACTGCTCGGCGGATTCAGCACGATGTGGCAGCAGTCTCTGATCGGCCTCGGCCCGACAGGCATAGACAAAGGCAAGGGTGGAAAAATTCTGTTGTTGCCGCCGGATTACAAAGATGAGGCGCCTGCCGGCTATTTCACCGCCAAGTCTCCGACATACGGCGTGTGGTTCGGGGTGCGGGCGTTCCTCGTGAACGGAAAGGCCGATGAAGCGGTAGCGTTGATGAAGACGATAAAAATCTATCCGCTGGCCCGGAGCGCTGATCCTCAAGCGATGTTCTTTCTGAACGGCTCAGGCAAGGTGATCGATACGATCTTCCCGGATACCTACGAATATTTTGAGAGCCTCGCAGCGCTCGTTGAAAAGGAACCGGCGGAGGTAATCCCGGCCTCGGATCGCTTCCTGCTTGCGTCGATTGGGATCGAGAAAGGCAAGCCGTTCACGCCAGACGCCAAGACAAAGCAGTTGCTTGCAGAAGCTGCTCGTGCTGGGGCTGCCGTGGCGCGAGCGAACACGTTCGCGTCGCGAGATTCAATGGCGCGTGTCTATCCTGACCGGCGCTGGGAATGGGCGTTTGTCGGGGGTAGCGCAACGTGGGATGCGCAAGGTTACGTCAACGTGGATAATCGCGCTGCATGGAACTATGCCGCCACCGGCAACTCACCGGCAATGGTGCAAAGAAACGTCGGCTCGGGTTCGCAATACCTCATGGCGACGCGTGATGCCAGCGGAGCGTTCCTCGATGGCGGCAAAAATTATCAGTTTCATTTGCCCCCTGATGTACCTGTCAAGCTTTTCTGGTCGGTAGTCGTATATGACGCCTCGAGCCGCTCTGAATTGCAGAACGGCGAACAATTTCCGAGCGTCAGCCAGTACACCGGGCCTGTCGCCAACGCCGACGGCTCGGTGGACATTTACTTCGGCCCCCAAGCGCCTGAAGGAAAAGAAAAGAACTGGATCAAGACCATTCCGGGCAAAGGCTGGTTCCTGTATTTGCGGTTCTACAGCCCGACGGAAGCATTTTTCAACCAGACATGGAAGCCGGACGACATCATTGAGATGAAGTGAGGCGCTGGTTCGACCGAAAGAAAGTCTGGTAGAGCGAGCAGGCATGGTACGAATCCATCTTACTTGTATTGCTTGGGCAACGATCCTGCTGGGGATAGCCTTGGCCTGGGAGGATGCGTATGCCAAGGCCGCCACCGATCAAACCGCCGGCAAGAAGCCCAACATCGTTTTCATCCTTGTTGACAACCTGGGATACGGAGAACTGGGAGTTTACGGAGGCGGCATTCTCCGTGGCGCTCCCACGCCGCGGATCGACAACCTTGCCGGTGAAGGCACGCGGCTTCTGAACTTCAACGTCGAGGCGCAGTGCACACCCTCCCGATCAGCGCTGTTGACGGGGCGATTCTCGATACGCTCTGGCACCTACGCAGTTCCCATCGGGGGGGTGGCAGACGGTTTGACATTGTGGGAAATCACGATCGCGGAGCTGCTTTCGGGTCAGGGTTACGCGACTGGCATATGGGGCAAATGGCACCTTGGTAGCGCCGAAGAGCGATTTCCCACACATCAGGGATTCGATGAGTGGTATGGCATCCCGCGCACATACGACGAAGCGTTCTGGCCATCACTGAACGAGGCCAAGGGATTGTGGCCCTCGATAGGTAACAAGCAAGGCTGGAATTCGAATATAGCTCCGCCCGAACCCATCTACGAAGCGCGCAAAGGTGAGAAAGCGCGGCAAGTGGGCGAGTTGAATCTGGATACCCGCCGAACCATAGAAGCCGAGATCACAGACCGCGCCGTGGACTTCGTCAAGCGCAACGCAAGAGCTGGGAAACCATTCTTTGCATATGTCTCGTCGTCCATGGTTCACATGCCGACACTGCCCAATCCAGAGTTTGTCGGAAAAACTGGTAACGGTGATTGGGCCGATTGCCTGGCAGAGATGGACTTTCGGACCGGACAAATTCTCGATGCCATCAAAGACGCTGGCATTGAGGACAACACCATAGTGATATTCGCCAGTGATAACGGTCCCGAAGCAACCGATCCGTGGGAAGGAGACAGCGGACCTTGGCGTGGCACCTATTTCACGGCGATGGAAGCGTCGCTTCGCGCCCCTTTCATCATCCGTTGGCCTGGCAAAGTACCAGCAGGTCGCGTCAGCAATGAAATCGTTCACATCGTCGATATGTATCCGACCCTTGCACGCGTGGGAGGAGCAAAGGTCCCCGACGATCGACCGATCGATGGTGTTGACCAGTTGGACTTTTTTCTCGGAAAACAAGAAAACTCAAATCGCGAAGGGTTTCCAGCCTATGTGGCTGACCGATTGTACGCAGTCAAATGGCGAAATTGGAAGATGCACCTGATCTGGCAAGTAAATATGTATGACCCGCCTCAGACACTTCCATTGCCAAAGATTATCAACCTTCTGGCCGACCTAAAGGAAGAGCGCGACGTAGGCGCGGAGAGCTCATGGGTTGGAGTGCCGATGACGAAAATCATCATCGATTTGGAGCGGAGCCTGAAGAAATACCCGCCGATCAAGGCCGGCACGCCAGATCCATACGTCCCGCCCAAGTAGGCATTCGACGCGATTCTGGTGTGTGGTTGGGTTCTCGAGAGTTTATCGACAGCAGTTCAAAGAAGGAGGGCGCCGTGAGCAAGATTCGAATCGGCATGATAACCCTTCTTATGGTGTCAACAATGCTCGTTGGCACGGGTAAGGTTGCGGCGCAATCGCAGACGTCGGCGCCGCCACCTGCTACTACTGTGCCACCACCACCGCCGGCGCAATCGCTACCGCGGCCGGACTTTCGCTATAAGGGACAAGTTGGTCGAACATATCAGGACTCCGACCCACCTACCTTTCCTCAAATTGTGCGCCCGCCCGCGGGTGCGCCTAACGTGCTGCTTATCCTCCTCGACGATGTGGGCTATGGGCAATTCAGTGTTTTCGGAGGAGGCGTGCCATCGCCAAACATGGAGAAGCTTGCCGCACAAGGCTTGCGCTACACCCGCTTCCACACAACCGCTTTGTGTTCCCCAACGCGTGCGGCGCTGATCACGGGCCGCGACCATCACGTGGCCGCAACGGGAATTATCACAGAGCTGGCGACAGGTTACGACGGGTACACGGGGATTATCCCCAAGAGCGCGGGAACGGTAGCTGAAATCCTGAAGCAGAACGGCTACGCGACGGCGTGGATCGGCAAGAACCACAACACACCGGCGTGGGAGACAAGCGAAGTCGGGCCCTTCGACCACTGGCCGAGTGGCCTTGGTTTTGACTATTTCTACGGGTTTAACTCCGGCGACACGAGCCAGTTTGAGCCGATTCTCTTCGAGAATCACAACCGGGTGCCTCGCTCGACCGATCCGAACTATCACATATCCCACGACCTGGCGAACCATGCGATCGCCTGGATGCAGCGAGAGAAGGAAATCGACCCTGCTCGGCCCTTTTTTCTGTACGTTGCGCCCTCGGCGACACATGCCCCCCACATGGTTCCCAAGGAATGGATTGACAAATTCAAAGGCCAGTTCGACATGGGCTGGGATAGATATCGCGAAATGACGCTGGAGCGGCAGAAGAAGCTCGGAGTGGTACCCCCGGACGCCAAGCTTACGCCACGCCCCGAGAGTCTGCCAGCCTGGGACTCTTTAAACGCGGATCAAAAGCGCCTCTATGCACGCATGATGGAGATCTTCGCAGGCTTCGGCGCGCAGATTGACTATGAGATGGGGCGCGTACTCGACGCAGTGGCCGCGCTTCCCGACGCCGACAACACACTCATCTTCTATATCGTCGGCGACAACGGCGCCTCAGCGGAGGGTGGCCTCGACGGTGAGACGAACGAGAATGCCGCTTTCAATGGCGTGCTTGAGACGTGGCAAAGCAATTTGAAGCACATCGACGAACTGGGTGGCCCGAAATATTACAACCATTTCCCAGCGGGATGGGCGTGGGCTATGGATACCCCGTTGCAGTGGACGAAGCAAGTTGCGTCGCACTTCGGCGGCACTCGAAACCCGTTGATCATCTCCTGGCCGGCGAAGATCAGGGACAAAGGCGGCGTGCGCACTCAGTTCCACCATGTGATGGACATCATGCCCACCATCCTTGAAGCTGCGAACATTCAGGCTCCCGACATGCTGAACGGAACACCACAGAAGCCAATCGAAGGCGTAAGCATGGTCTATACGTTTAACGACGCTAAGGCTCCCGATCGCCGAAAAATGCAGATATTTGAGTTGGTTTCCAACCGCGGCATGTACCAGAACGGATGGATGGCTTCCTCATTAGCTTTCATCCCGTGGGAACCAGTTCGGACAGGTTACGACCCGGACAAAGTGAAGTGGGAGCTCTACCACATCGACCAGGATTTCTCGCAGGCCGATGACCTTGCGACGAAAAACTCTGACAAGCTGAAGGAGCTAGTCGATCTGTGGTGGGCTGAAGCGGCGCGCGAAAACATTTTACCGTTGGACTGGCGTGCTATTGAGCGGTTGTCAGACCAGCTTACCGGAAGGCCAAGTCTTACCATGGGCCGCAAGATCTTTGTGTACAACACCCCGCTCGTTGCTCTGGCCGAAGGCTCAGCGCCCGATCTAAAGAACACGTCATTCACGATCACAGCCGAATCGGAAATCACCAATGACGCCGATGGCATGATCTTCACTCAGGGCGGGATCACAGCCGGCTGGGGTTTCTACCTTCAGAAGGGGAAGCTCGTCGGCATTCATAACTATATTGGCTTGGAACGCTACCGAGTTGTGTCGACCGAGAGCGTGCCAACTGGAAAGGTCACACTAACATTTGACTTCAAGTACGACGGGGATGGAATGGGCAAAGGTGGCACGATCACTTTGCTCGCCAATGGAACAAGGATCGGCGAAGGTCGCGTGGAGAGAACCACGCCCTATAAATATTCGCTGTACGAAGGACAAGACATCGGTGAGGACAGTGGTTCGCCTGTCGATTTCACATACACGCCGCCGTTTCCGTTCACGGGACTGTTGCACAAAGTTACCGTAGAGCTGAAATGAACCGTGCATCTCCGTTAACGTTTGCGAAGCCACAGTCGAGACCGAACGTAAGACGTTAAGGAAGGGGAGGTGCCTCATGTCCAGCACAAATCAATCGGAGAACGAAAGGTTGCGTCAATCCTCGCAAGGACTCGCACCATGGAAGAAATGGGGGCCGTATTTGAGCGAGCGTCAGTGGGGAACGGTTCGAGAGGACTATAGCGCCGATGGTTCTGCGTGGGATTATTTCTCGCACGACCAAGCTCGTTCCCGCGCTTACCATTGGGGCGAGGACGGTCTCGCCGGAATCTCAGATGACAAGCAAAAGCTTTGTTTTGCTGTCGCCTTATGGAATGGCGCAGACCCCATATTGAAGGAGCGGCTGTTTGGTCTCACCAACAGCGAAGGGAATCACGGCGAGGACGTAAAGGAATATTACTTTTATCTGGACTGCTCTCCCACCCACTCTTACATGAAGTACCTCTACAAGTATCCGCAGCGTGCCTACCCCTATGTCGAGTTGATCGCAACGAACAAGAATCGCTCGCGGTTGGAAATGGAGTACGAACTGCTCGACACGGGCGTCTTTAATGATGACCGGTATTTTGACGTCTTCGTGGAGTATGCGAAGCGCGGGCCCGAGGACATTCTCATCGAAATCACGGCCTGGAATCGTGGTCCCGAGGCAGCATCGCTCGACATTCTTCCTACTCTTTGGTTTCGTAATACATGGAGCTGGTGGCCGAGTGAGTTGATGCCCAGACTGACAGTGATGAGGTCCGACGCGGGCGTTGTTTCCGTTTTAGCGCGCCACTCTGAACTTGGTGACCGCTATTTGGTCATGGATCGCGAGGTGCCACTGCTCTTTACAGACAACGAAACGAATACGCAGCGACTCTGGAATCGCCCGAACGCAGCGCCTTTTGTAAAAGATGGGATCAACGACTATGTGGTCCATGACCGGAGGGATGCGGTAAATCCACAGCTCACTGGTACGAAATGCTCGGCGCTGTATCACCTCACGATTGATCCCGGGAAAAGTGGTTCGGTCCGTCTGCGACTGACGGATGATAGCAAGGCTGCAATGTCCACGAAATCACACGAACGCTCCCAGTTTTTCGAAAGTGATTTCCCGCAGGCTATGACTCAGCGCCGGCAGGAGTGCGATGAATTCTATGCCAGTGTTACGCCCGCGGCCCTCGATGAAGATCACAAAAATGTGATGCGCCAGGCTCTCGCGGGCATGCTTTGGAGCAAGCAATATTATTTTTTTGACCTGCAATTCTGGCTGCGAGAGCATAATGCCGACCCGACGACGGGCGGGAAAAACACTGCGGCACGGAACCAGCAGTGGGTCCATATGTTAAACGACGATGTGATTTCCATGCCTGATAAGTGGGAGTACCCGTGGTACGCGGCATGGGACCTCGCATTTCACACCATCGCCTTTGCCATTCTAGACATCGAATTTGCCAAACGTCAGCTCGAAATCATATTCGACGGCCTCTATCTCCATCCGAACGGCCAGATACCCGCGTACGAATGGAATTTTGGAGATGTGAATCCGCCGGTGCATGCTTTCGCAGCGCTCTATCTCTACAACATGGAACGCGAGCAAACGGGTCACGGCGATGCGGAGTTTCTAAAGCGTTCGTTCGACAAACTCGTGTTCAATTTCTCCTGGTGGGTGAACCGCAAGGATCCGTCCGGCAAGAATGTTTTTGAAGGTGGTTTTCTCGGACTGGATAACATTGGCGTTTTTGACCGAAAGCGCAAAACTGCCTGAGGGCGGCAACCTGGAGCAAGCTGACGGGACCGCGTGGATGGCCCTCTTCTGTCAAAACATGATGGAGATCGCGCTCGAACTGGCTCGCTACGACAAAGCGTACTGTGACGTCGCACTGAAGTTCTGTGAGCACTACCTGTGGGTTGCTAGTGCCATGGATCGTATTGGTGACAATGATGAGTCTCTCTGGGATGAATCGGATGGGTTTTTCTATGATGTCCTTCGCCTCGCCGACGGCCGCGGGATGCGCATGAAGGTGCGCTCGTTGGTCGGCCTCCTACCCTTCTGCGCGACGACAGTTATTTATCCGGACATCCTTGAGAAATTTCCCGAGTTCACCAGTCGCATCAGACGATTTCTCGAACGCAATCCTCGCCTTGTTGCCAATGTGGCTCCCCCCGAGGCCGGCTACAAAGGTCGTGCCATTATGTCGGCGCTAAATCAAGGCAAGCTCCGCCGCATTCTCCACCATATGCTGGATGAATCCGAATTCTTCGGTCCTTACGGTATTCGATCAATTTCCAGGTTCCACAAGGACCATCCTTTCGTCTTTCATGAACAGGGACGTGAATTTAGCGTCAGCTACCAGCCCGCAGAGTCAGAAACAGCCCTCTTTGGCGGAAATTCCAATTGGCGCGGACCCGTTTGGTTTCCCATGAATTTCCTCATACTTCGAGGATTCATGCACTTTTACTTGTATTACGGGGACGATTTTAAGGTCGAGTGTCCTACCGGTTCTGGCAAGATGCTGACCCTCTACGAAGTATGTGCGGAGCTGAGCCGCAGGTTGTGCTCAACTTTCCTGAAAGATCCCGCTAATAACGGCCGCCGCCCTGTGTACGGTGGTCAAGAGAAATTCCAAACCGATCCGCATTGGCGGGACCTCATTCTATTCTACGAATATTTCCAAGGCGACAATGGCGCTGGCATTGGGGCGAGTCACCAGACCGGCTGGACGGGACTTGTGGCTAGACTCATTGGTCTTTCCGTCGGGATAGACTCAAAACGACTTTTGAATTTCGAACACAAGCCAGTGTTAACCGAGACTTCCTCACCGCCGGCGAGCGCCGCCACAGCGGGCTAGCGTACGTCGAGACGAGTATCTTGTGCGGGACGGGAGAATACCTACGAAATCACCTGTCCGGCGTGAACATGTGAGACCTCAAGCACGAGGAGGACACCATGAATGCGAAAAGGCTTTGCATTGCAACTGTAATTGTTCTCCTCACCTCCTCTATGGGAAGTGCGCAAGAAGTATTGCCTAAGCCAGAGGAGGGTTTTAAGGATGCAAAGATCGGACGCACATACAAAGACTCAACGCCGGGGACTATCGCCCTCACCAAGGCTCCCGAGGGTGCGCCCAACGTGTTGATCATTCTGATCGATGACGCGGGTTTCGGACAATGGGGCACGTTTGGGGGACAAGTCCCCACACCAAATCTCGACCGCCTGGCGAAGATGGGTCTGCGCTACACGCGCTTCCACACCACAGCTCTGTGCTCGCCGACCCGCGCGGCTCTGCTCACGGGGCGCAATCACCATTCAGCCGGAACTGGGGTCATTACGGAGATCGGTGATGGCTACCCGGGATACAGCGGGCAAATTCCAAAGAGTGCGGCGATGTTCGCCGAAGTGTTGCGCCAGGGCGGGTACAGCACCGCATTTATCGGCAAGAATCACAACATCGCCGACTGGGAAACGAGCATCTCCGGCCCATACGACCGGTGGCCGAACTTGCAAGGCTTCGATTACTTCTATGGGTTCATCGGCGGAGAGATGGACCAGTGGCAGCCGATCCTGTACAGGGACACCGTGCCTGTGGCGATGGAGATCCCTAAGGGGCAGGAGGGCCACTACACGCTGAACGATTCGCTTGCCGACGACACCATACGGTACATTCGCCTAGAGAAGTCGACCACGCCCGACCGGCCTTTCTTCATCTACTACGCCCCCGGCGCAACTCACGCTCCGCACCATGTACCGAAGGAGTGGATCGACAAGTTCAAGGGCCAGTTCAACCAGGGCTGGGACAAATACCGCGAAGAGACTTATCAGCGGCAGCTTAAGCTAGGTGTCATTCCGCCCGATACGAAACTGACTCCGCGCCCTCCCGAGATTCCCGCGTGGAACTCGCTCTCGCCGGACGAACAGCGCGTCGCCGAGCGCCTGATGGAGATCTTCGCCGCGTACACCGCGCAGACAGATTATGAAGTGGGACGCGTACTTGACGCGCTCGAGGAGATCGGTCAGATACACAACACTCTCACTTTCTGGGAGATCGGCGACAACGGCGCGTCTATGGAGGGAACCCTTAGTGGGTGCTTCAACGAACTTGCGACGCTGCAAGGGGTTTCGGAAGACGCATCCTTTCTGATCCAGCACATCGACGAGTTAGGCAGCGCCAAGGCTTCCAACCACATTCCCGTAGGTTGGGCCTGGGCCGTGAACACGCCTTTTCAGTGGGGCAAGCAGGTCGCTTCGCACTTCGGCGGCACGCGCAATCCTCTCGTCATTGCGTGGCCAGACCGCATCAAGGACGCGGGCGGAATACGCACACAATTCCATCATGTGATTGACATCGCCCCCACCATTCTGGAGGCGGCGCATCTCCCACAGCCGGTTGAAGTGAACGGCGTGAAGCAGAAGCCGATCGAGGGCGTCAGCATGATCTACAGCTTCGACGACCCCAAAGCCGCGAGCCCGCGCCACATCCAGTACTTCGAGATGTTCGGAAATCGAGCGCTCTATAAGGACGGCTGGATCGCTACGGCCCGTCACGGGCGGCTTCCTTGGGTGACGGCAGGTGGCAGCACAGGAGATTTCGATCACGACAAATGGGAACTCTACAACCTTGCGGATGACTTCAGCGAATCGAACGATCTCTCCGCCAAATATCTGGAGAAATTGAAAGAGCTGCAGGATGATTTCTGGATCGAGGCGAAGAAGTATGACGTTCTTCCCCTGGACGACCGTTTCGCTGAGCGCGGAGACCCCCGTCTACGCCCGAGCCTGATCGCTGGGCGAACCGCCTTCATCTACTATCCCGGAGCGAACAGGATTCCGGAACCCTCAGCCGCCGATACCAAGAACGCATCGCACACTATCACGGCCAGCCTTGAAGTGCCGCAGGGCGGGGCCGACGGAGTGCTTGTGGCCGAGGGCGGTGCCGCAGGAGGGTACAGTCTGTACATCAAAGATGGAACGCCCGTGTACGAGTACAACTACTTTGCGCACGAGCGATACAAAGTCACGAGTTCTGAGGTGCTCTCACCCGGCCCCGCTGTGATTCGCGTTGACTTCAAATACGATGGCGGCATCGGCAAAGGAGGCACCGCGACTCTTTTCATCAATGACAAAAAGGTCGGTGAAGGCCGCGTCGAAAAGACTTGTCCTTCACGCTTCGGAGCCGAAAGCTTCGATGTCGGCATGGACAACGGCTCCCCAGTGAGCGAGGCCTATGAACCGCCGTTCGCTTATGCGGGCACGATCAAGAACGTGGAAATCAAGATCCAGGATCGAACCCTGAGTGCGAGCGACCAGCAAGCGGTCCGCGATATGGAACGAGCGGCAGCGCTGACAATCGAATGACCTTCATTACAAACGGCTGGATCGAGCTTTTTCGGAAGATTGGTGGATGGACAAATAGGAGATGACATATGCGATTGAATCTAGTCTGTTGTTTCGCGCTTCTCGCGTTTTCTTCAGTTAGCCGAGCACAAACCCCTGAAGGGATTCCCGTTATCAAGATTGTCCACGACGAAAGCTCGATCAAATTCGGGGTGAAGGCGTCGGTCGCCATCGAGGGTGTTTTCGACAAATGGGATGCGACATTAACGTACACGTCTCCGAAAGTAGAGTCGGGAGTTCTCGACGTAAAGATTGCGGCCGCGAGCGTCAACACGGGAAGCGGAATGAAGGACGGCAAGCTGAAGGGTAAAGACTTCTTTAACGTCAAGGAAGATCCGTTCATCACGTTTCACTCCACCAAGGTCGTGCAGACAGGCCCCAACACGTTTGACATACAGGGGGCATTTACGATTCGCGGAGTGTCTAGGCCCGAAACGCTGACTCTAACGCTTTCTGGTAAGGGGACAGGTCAAGGGGAAGTTACAGGGACAATGGCCTTCGACCGCAAGGATTACGGAATGAATAGCGGTATTCCTTTCATTAAAATCGCCGATCGCGTCGAGGTGAATGTTCACCTTGTAGGTAAGCGAGTGAGCGGCCCTCCATTGGTTTTTCAACAATAGTTTCCTTGCACGGCCCTGTAGCCGTTCTTGCAAAATTCTAGAACGACCAGCCAAGCGCGGAGCTCGGCGGGTGAGTAAGGACGGCCGAATCGAAGGGGATTTTGCGGAGTTTTAGAGTGGGCGGTGGGGAATCGAAACCCAACACGGAATGCAGCCAGGTTCGCTATTTCTATTCGTTGCCAGTGAACGACGAGCGTCCAATACCGTCAAATTGAAAGGACGAGCACGTTTCTAACAGTTCTAACAATTGGATTGGAGGGCGGCCGGTAACGCCTTCCTCTGACGAGACTTAGAAGTGAGGGATGCAAATTCGATCCCCACCGCCCCTACCAACCATCCCATTTGCTCAGAATGACTTAGCGGTTTAGCAAGGCGGCAAAAGGCGGCAATAAGAAAAGAGCCTCAAGGGTGGCACCCAATGGCTCGTGCTCTTTTTTTCCGTTTCGCGTCGATCATTGGAACCGCCGAGGGACTCAAAGCCCGATTGGCTCGCGTCTTGGAAATTATACATCGCCTTGCATGCGACGCAGCCAACGGGCAAAAGCACGGCTTCGCTGCCTTTTGCACGGTGCCGGGTTGCGCTACTTTTTCTCCAGCACGTTTGTTCTTTCCTGCAATGCTTCGAGCCTTGAAAGGATTTCGTCGAAGGTCAAAGGCTTGGTGGGAAACATCTCCACCATTTGCTGATAGTCCTTACGCAGGATTGCCTGGAGAGACTCGTTCGGCACGATTCGAAGAGTTCCGGGCACGGCACTGTCATAGTGAGCCCAATTCGCGGCGAAGTAGATTTTCTTGAAGCGGACTACTTCTGCAAGAAGATCAAGCGAAAGCTTCTCGTCTTTGAATCGTGCTGCGGTACTCATTACAGCAACGTCGGACCAATGACGCGCCATGCGCGCCTTTAGCTTGGCTGGATCGGGACGGTGATTCTCGGCATGTATGAGCGTGACTTTCTCCCAAAATGTGCGCTCACAGTCGAGGACGACAATGGCCGCAGACTTCTCTCGAAACATGTCGGGGAACGATTCAGCGACGAAGGGTGTCACTGAGGACTTCTCGCTGGGCTGCTGATCTCCGCGACCGAATTCAACCTTGATTTGCGGCCGCAAATATCTATCGTATTTAAACGCATTAGGGTAGTGAAACAAGAGAGTCATCTCTTCATTTTCGTCTTTTGAAGGTGCAAGCTCCCATCCCTGCTTACCCAGGATGACCTGAAAGCGTTCGTGCAGTTTCGGAAGGATCTTCGAATTCACTTCCGTAGTGATGGCCGCTCGTAGTTCTTCGTCCAACGCTTTGCGTTTGGTGCCTGAGAGAAGTGGGTTAGCCAGGTCGCGTTCCCCGGAAAAACCCAAGGCCGCGCGGTTGATCGAAATGTCGATGTCCTCAGAAAAGCGGTCAATGAGGCCGAACACCTTGGAAAGCGATGTTCCGCCCTTGAACCGGAGTTCTGGAATTGCTTCCAATGTGAAGAGGTGTTTCAGGGTCCAGCAGATCCAAAAGTCCTTTTCGACCGCCGTTGTTGTGGAGTCGCGGCGAGCAGCAGTTTCCTCGAAATAGGGCTGCCGCTCCGCTGGTTTGCTTTCTGCGAACTTGTCCATAAGTTTACGTCAGGCGCTGATTTGATTCAGAACCGGCTGTGACCAAGTCGGCGCAGCGGATGCGAGCCGCTTAACGGCTGTCTTGACAGGACGCGGGAGCCGTTTTGCAAGCGCGTGTATGGGGATTTCGTTGACGCCCTTCTTTCCGAGCGACCGAACAGCTTGAATCACGATTCCAGCCTCGGTTCCCGCGCCAAGCATCTTGGACGGGGCAACATGCTTGAGCAAAACCGTCTGGTTGCCGATTCGAATTGTGCGAGAAGGGCCTTCTGTCAAAAAGAGATTCTGCATGGGTACTTGCGTTGAAAGCCCCAACAGATTTGCAGCTTTTGCTCCAGATACCATAATTCGGCTCCCAGTTCTCTCTGCCATCGCTTGAGCGATGGCCTCGGGAGAAGGCGAAAGCACACCGATCTGGGGATGGCTCTTCGGAAACTCGTAAATTCCGCGAGCCAAGCGACGGATCGCACCGCTGCGGGAAAGTCGAGACAAAGCCTGATCTACCGCTGCACGGGTTCCGAGCTGGGCGAACTGCTTGGGGGTAAAGACCCATCCTGGCCGCTTTGCCCGGATTTTCCTCAAGATAGCGTTCGTTGTATTGGTCCGCATATGAACCTCCGTAAGTCAGAAATAATAGGCTATATATCTGACAAAGTCAATGGCCACGGTACTCTAAATATAGGCATACAATTGAGGTTCCTTCCGGTGGGCGCGTATTTCGGGCGGACGTTCCGTGTTCCCTGGACACTGGTTGCGGTTGTGGGTTTGCATCCCACGTCCCAGAGAATTGATCTCATTGGTGGACATGAACTTAATGAATTGTCGAGGCGGCACACGGCTGCGGTTAGATCTCGATTACGCCAAGTCATTTTTTAGCAGCAAGATGCCGACATCCATATGGCGGCCTGGCCGCCGTAAATCAACGCGAATTCGAAGGGTGTCCGGGTTCGATCCCCACCGCCCCTACCAACCATCCCATTTGCTTCGAATAATTTAGACGTTTTGCGAGGCGGCAGAAGGCGGCAATAAGAAATACGGAGCCTCAAGGGTGGCGCCGCGGCTCCTCGCGAACCACGTACGCGGTTTTTGATTTTCTGGCATTGGATTCGATCGGTTGCGGGCGAGAATCACTTCAACGAAAGCCGACTTTTTGCCCAACTGAAACTTTGTCGGTAAACACAAGAACGTTTGTCGGTCGTAATCCGACGGACGAATCGTTACTCTACGACTTGCCCGTCGGTCGGCAGCCGTTCGGCAGTCCGATGCTATGTACGCTCTTAACGCAAAGGCTGCCATATTTCGAAGTGAGAGGCGACTCTTGCCCGCTTTGGCCGCGATCCCAATCCCTGCGAGCGTGCTCTCAATAAAGGGCGTTATCACACTTTAAAGTAGAATCGCAAGGAATTGGTTTTACGAAAACGCTCCGGTTGACACGAAAATCTATGGTACTCATGGCGATTAGTCTGGTAGGAAGCTTAGACGGAGACGACGAATGTCAGACCAGTCATCGAATCGGCCGCTCACCAGCAAGGCCGTCACCTACAAGACCCTAGGCGGCTATGAGGTCATCGAATTCGTGGAACGCACGGTTCGGGCGCCTGCGGCCGGTGAGGTCCGTATCGAGGTGAAGGCGGCGGTCAATCCGGCC
>Ga0209380_10000656_pt1 | contig 24431 bp, 15 predicted proteins | sample HubBroMetageWFT6_FD_188347 | JGI IMG/M metagenome (GOLD analysis project Ga0209380, IMG submission 188347) | Warmed and freeze-thawed soil microbial communities from the Hubbard Brook experimental Forest, New Hampshire - Hubbard Brook CCASE Soil... | ecosystem: Environmental > Terrestrial >... | reverse complement strand
CGAAACAGATAAGATCGCCATGCATATCCGCAACCGCCACCACCGCCGCCTTCTGCATCTGCACAGCTTTATCAACAATGAGATCGACGGCGCGCTTCGCCTCGGAATAGTCGATGGTCTGAAGTGTTCTCATGCAGGAAGGATACAACGGTTTGAAGCGGACAAATCCGGGAGCAGTCAAATGCTAACCAGAGCAGCCGGAACCAACCACCGAGTTTGAAAATCCCGGCCAGGAGAGATATTTCCCCTGGCCGGGATCATTTCCTAGAACCGATCGTTTCCTAGAACCGCACTACGAGCGCAAACTGAATCAGGCGTGGGTTGCCTATGGTTGAGGTTACCTGGCCAAAACCGTTACCCGCAGGGACCCCGGAACTCGCGGCAACACCATTGAAGGCCTCTCCCGGAATGCCGAACTGCGGATGGTTGAAGAGGTTAAAGAACTCCGTGCGGAACTCGACGCCTACTCTTTCGCCAATCGTAGTTCTCTTGAAGATGGCGAAGTCAAAGTTCTTAGCTCCGTCACCGCGAAGGACTGAGTCCACCCGCGACTCGTCACCGAATCCCCACTGAAATTGCGGCCCGCCCGGGTCGGTGATGGCGGGGGCTGAGAAGCAATCGGTGTTAAACCAATTCGCAACCGAGCCGCCGCCCGCCTTCTTGTCACATCCCGGCACGACATTGGGACGTATCCCGCCGATTGCGCCGACGCCCAGGTTGGCGGCCTGTAAAGCAGTGGTACCGGCATAGCTGATCTTCAAAGGGAAGCCCCTTTGAAAAGTGGTTATGCCATCGACGCCCCAACCAGAAACTACCTTGTCGCCAACGCCGCTCATCCCGGAGAGATAGGGTTTGCCGTGACCAAATGGCAGATCAAGCACGTAGCTGATGGTGAGGTGCTGCGAAACATCCTGCGAGGAAAGCGACCTCTCGCCCTTCAGATTGTCCCAATCCTGTACTCCTCCGACGCCGCCAGTTGTGCCGCTTTCCAGCCAGCTAGTGAGCGTGTCCGTATTGCTGAGCAGCTTGGCGTTGGTGTAGGCAACAAGCAAAGTGCCTCCGCCTTGAAATCTTCGAGTTACTGTCGCCTGCAGTGAGTTGTATGTGCTGCCGCAACAACCGTACCCAGCGAGGGATACGTTGTTGTATTCCGGATAGGGACGGTCAAGCTGGCCTTGAAGGATTGTGGCTCCATTCAGGCCCGAATAGGGGCTTCCAGACAGAGGGTTGGTGCAAACCGGGTAGCCGACGCACTGGGCGATGGTCGGAACCGATACTCCGGGGTCAACAGCTGCCTGCGCGGCTGCCTGCGCGATGAAAGAGTCAGGTATCTGGTTGATGTTGGTGTTGTATTGCTCCAGGTGCACGCCGTGAGACCCGGCGTAGGCGACATCGGCGAAGAATCCCGCGGGTAACTGCCGCTGGATATCGAAATTGTACTGTTCAACATATCCGTACTTCGGGTCGGACCACGGAGCCAGCGTCGGTGAACCATTCGCGGCTGCGGTGAGAGAAGCGGGTTGAGTGCGCCCTGGAGGCAGCCCGATGCCACCCGCGCCAAACGGCCCCGAATTGTCCCCGCAGGTGGGGGCAGCAGTGCCTCCGGCGGACGTACAACCGACGCCGCTAGCCGTTGTGCCATTCATCCAACTGAACGCCGTGAGGTATGAGTCGGTCGTTGCGGTAAATGGGGTGGTGGCGAGGTTGACGACATCATTGTCGGGGTTCAAGCCGAACGATACATAGTTAGGGATGAAAAATACGCCGTAGCCTCCACGGAACACCGTTTTCTGGTCGAGGCTGTAGGCAAAGCCGAGTCGCGGCGAGAACGCCTTCTTATCCAAGGGCATGTTGTTGTCGCTGGAGTTTGGACCGGTTCCCACGAGCTCCGCGTCGCCAGGGCACGTCCCCGAGCTATTGCATCCGGTGACAGTGGCATTGGTAGCGTTGGGGTCCCAGTAGCTGAGCCGGTTGTAGCGCTCCGACCATGTCCCGGGTAGTTCGTAGCGCAACCCGAGGTTGAGGGTGAGCTTGCTTTTCACGTGCCAGGTATCGTCGAAATACAGCGCGCGATAGGTTTGCTTGCCAGCCGTCAGAGCGGGCACCTGCGCCGCGCCCTCGGTCTGGTTCACGAAACTCCCCTGGTTCACAGAAAGACCCAACAGAAAATCTGCGAATGCGCACTGAGTGCACGTCACAAGGCCGGGTCCGCCGGTGCTGGAAGTCCAGTTGCCACCGAATGCGAAGGCGCCGCTGGCGATGTTGGTTTGGTAGTAGTTGTCCAGACCCAACTCGTACTGGCCCCCGACTTGGAAGGTATGTTTGCCGCGAATCAGGGTAAGTTGCGGCGAGATGTTGTACTGGGTGTTGTGGTCTCCAATCGCGCTGTTGCCCTGCGACCTGCCGACGTCGCCGGGGTAGGGAAAGGCCGGCGTGGGCGGGGTACGGATAGCGGCAGCTGGACTGTTGTAAGCTTCCGTCCAACCGAGGGGTGTAAGGTCAAAACCCGAAAGAATGGGGGCTCGCAGATAGATAAATCGGCTGCCCGCAAGGTTAACGTCCAGGATGGTGTTCGGGGTGAAACTATGGTTGACGTCTATTGCTAAGGCCTTGGTGTGATAGTCCTCAGCGCAACGGTCGAAACACAGGCCCGTGCCGAATGGATTGGTGGGCAAATCAAGCAAGCCGTAATAAGAGAACCGCGCGAACAGACGCGTATTGGCGGAAATGTTTTGGTCGCCTCGCGCTACAAATTCGTTGGTATTGCCTCCGGAACTGGTGGCGCTGGTGAAATTATTGGCGCCCGTGAATTGAGTTTGGGAAATGTTTGGCGGAACGTAATACGTGTCCCACATTTTCGTTGTGGCCGGGTTCCAAAGAGCCATTGGGATCTGGTTATTGGCGAAAGGAGTGCGGTTGCCGGCAGGGTCCAGCAACCACGGGTTGTAAATCTGATCAGGGGAAGTCGGTTCGCCGTTGACCATGGTCACGCTGTCACCGCAAATGGCCACTCCATCGACCGCGGGACCCGTGAAGCCCGCTGCACACAACGACGAAAAGTCGCCTTGCCGCATTCCGCCGCTCACTCCTGCAGGAGTGAATGGGCTTGACGCGGTAACTGGAACCGTGGTGGACAGCACTGATCCCGTTCGCAGCCGGAACTGCTCCCAACTAACAAAGAAGAAAGTCTTATCTTTAATAACCGGACCACCAAAGCTGAACCCATACTGGTTCTGCACGTAGGGAGGCGGGGTGTTTGACTCGCCTGCCGCTAATTCCTGGTTCTTGTAGAAATACTCGTTCGAATTTAGCGCCTTGTTGCGAAGATATTCGTACACGGAACCGTGGAACTTGTTGGTACCAGACTTGGTGCTTATGTTCATCACACCGCCGGAGAACTTGCCCCACTCGGCGCCCAAGTCGTTGTATTGCACCTTGAACTCATCGACCGAGTCCTGGGTTGGAATGATGATCGGCAAATTGATGTAGCCGATATTCAGTGGCTGACCATCCAGGTACTCTGCTCCTTGGTTCGCGAAGGAACCGCCAATCTGGTAGTTGCCCCAACTAAATGGGTTCTCGCCCACGGGCGTTCCGCCAGATCCACCTTGGGCGACCGCCGCCGGGGAAACCGTAATCAGGTTAAAGATGTTGCGTCCGTTCAAGGGGAGTTCGTTGGCCTTGCGCTGTTCTACCACCTGGCCTAACGAGGAAGTCTCAGCCTGCAACAACGGCGTTTCCGACGTAACCTCAACAACCTGGCTGACCTCGCCCACTTGCAAGCTAGCCACGATGTGCGTGTCCTGCTGCACTTGGATAGTAAGCGGAGTTTGGGTGAAGTGCTTGAACCCCTGTTTCTCCACATCAATTCGGTACTGGCCAGGGAACAGGTTCACAAACGTAAAAATCCCGTCCGCGCCGCTGGACTGCGTGCGCTTTTCCCCCGTCCCCAAATTCGTCAACGTCACGCCAGCGTCCGTGACGACGGCGCCCGTATTATCGTTCACCGAGCCCGTCACCGAGCCATAAGTGGACTGCCCGTATGCGGAGAGATGCAACCCGAGCACGAGAAAACCCAGAGATAGAACGATCGTCCAGAACCTGCGAGCATCCATGTTGACTCCCCAGCAGAACGGAATGTGTTGGAGGATAGGGTTGCAATACCGGGACCCGAACAGGCGTCGACACAGGCATCTCTTCCTCTAGTCTCTTTCCACTACTACGGAGAGGCCCGTCGATGTGTACCAAGAATTTCTATTGGCGAAATCGGTTACTCAAATACGAACAAGGAGATGACTTGTCATCCTGAGCGGAGCCGTTTTTCAGGCGCAGCGAAGGATCTCCCACTTAACCGGCCGCACGCGTCAGCCAAACTGCACCAAAGCTACGGATGATTCGCTTCTTTGCGCAGAAGTGCGTAAAGGAAAGGCTTGCCGGTGGGTTTGGTACTGCCACCATGCGGCTCCACGGTGACAAAGACGGCGTCGATCTCGGCCAGCTGTTTCGCGTCATCGAGGCGTAGAACCCAGCGCCGATTCGATTCGCTGTCCATATACAGAATGCCGAGGTTCATGGCGTGAACCTTCTCGCTGAACTCGGCATCCTTCTGCCCCCATACCTGGAAGATGCTGGCGTTCTTTACTCCTGCCTGATGGTCCAGATCGAAGGCATAAAAGATCAGAGACTTGTTCTGGGTATAAAAGACGCGGCCGAAGGGCTTGCGCGTGCGGCTGCCGCTATCAACGTCGAAGACGTCGGCGATATAGAGCTTGCGCGCGCCCATGAGTTCGCGGATGTCCCGGTCAGAGGCTAGAAACTGTTCGTCGTCTCCGAGCCGCCGTTCCTGCTCGCGATTCGCAGCCGAATACTCCTCAACTTTCGATTCAAGCGCAGCCGTGTGCAACAGCGCGCGGTCATGTTCGGCGCGAAGGCTCACCAGCTCAGCTTGCAGCTTTTGATACGACTGTTCCGCCTGCCGCAGCTGAACGAGCTCGGCGTCACGTTGCTCCGATACCGTCCGCAGTTCCGCTTCCGCCTGGCTTCCGGCCGCAGCCAGCTCTTTGGAGTGATGGTCCAGCGTGACCAGGGACGCCCGCAATCTGGCGATCTCCTGCTGCTGTTGCACATTCTGCTGTTGTACCTGCGAGATGGTAGCGGCCTGCGACTCAACCAGGTCGTCGCTCGACTTCTTCTCCGCCGCCAGGTTGTCCACTTGCTCCTGGAATTGTAGCGATGCCTGTTTTTCTGCCGGGTGCGTCCGTCGGCCTAAATGGTAGGCGCCAAGGCTGATCGCCACTGCCAGGCACGCTGCAACTGCCCACCGCACATTCTGGTTTAGCACCAGTTTGTTCAGCGCCAGCACCAGAAGCGAGCGAGGAACTCCCGACGACGTGCCGGCGCTTACAGCAGCGGCGGGACTTTCCAGGTCTCGAACGCGGGCGAGGATTCGATCCCGGGCTTCCTGTCGAGCCTCGGACTCATCCCAGTGTTCCTGCTCTTTCTCCAGCTCTTGCGTGTGGCTGTAGGTCGCCGCCAGGTAGGGCATTCCAACGCTGCAGATAAGTCGATATTGATCAAATATCTGGCGGCAGTCGTCGCAAGCTTGCAGATGACGCTCTAACTCGAAGCACTCCGCGGCACTGAGCGTGCCGGAGTTCGCCAGCGCCGCCAGCTCTCTGAATCTTTCATGGCCATCCAGACTCCGGCCTTCATGCTTCATCGGTTATTTCCCCGGAGCCTCTGCACCGACGGGCTCTTGCGCAGCCGTTCCAAGCCACGGTAAAAGTGGTGGCGCACGTTGCTGAATGGCTCGTGCAGTTGTATGCCGATCTCTCTCAGGTCCATGCCTTCGAAATAAAATAACTCGATGGTCCGCCGCTGCATCTCGGTCAAATCCTCAAAGGCGCTCTGCAGGTGCTCAAGATCGAGCTTTGCCCCAATCTCACGCTCAACATTTGTCTTGCCTATTAGAGTATCGGTCACAGATTCAATTTCTGTACCAACGTAAAAGCCGCGGCGCGATAAATGAGCTTTGCGATCCAGCGCCCGGCTGAACGCAATCTGCACAACCCAGGCCTTGGCGCCGCCTTTGTCAGGATCAAACAGTGCCGCCTTCTTGTAAATATAGAAGAAAGCCTCCTGGACCACTTCCTCCGCTTCACTGTAATCGTGCAGGATCCGGAAGGCGATGCCGATCACCAGCCGCGAATACCGGTTGAACAGAGCCTCCAGCGCAGTCGAATCCTTCGCCTGCAAACCCGCCATTAATTCTTCATCGCTGGGGGACCGGACTGGCGCCGCTTCCGGTAAGGCGACAGCATAGCCTTGATTCCTAGTCCAGACCAAAGGAAAAGCAAGGGCGCGTCCATTCGGGGGAGAACTCATATCGAGCGAATTAGCCGAGTTTCCGGAACCATACATCAATGAGTAATCGATTTTCCAGATAAAAGCGCAGCGAAAAACAGCAAAAGAAAATTTCGACAGAGCTGGTACACGTTGGCTCCGTTCGACGTATATCTTCCTAGGTATTTGTGGGTTTCGGTTAGCCGCTTGCTGCATTCTTCGGGCTACTTTAATTCTTGCGCGACAGGATACAGTAGGATTCCTATGCGCAGAGTGGTCCGAGCCGTGCTCTTCAGCGCCCTGCTTTCCGGCGCTCTTCACGCCCAGTCCACCAATGCATCGCTGACCGGCCGCATTACCGATCCTCATAAAGCCGTCATCAAAGACGCAACCATCACCGTAATCAACACTCGCACTGCCGTCCACTACCAGGGAATGACCAACGAGACCGGCGCCTACTATGTCTCGAACCTGCCGCCTGGCCGCTACCGCATTGAAGTCGAAAAGCTCGGCTTCAAGGCCGTGATCCAATCCGGAGTCATTCTTCACGTGCAGGATGCTCTGGAAGTGAATTTTGAAATGATGCTGGGTTCGACCTCGGAAAGCGTTACCGTAGAGGGCGAAGCGCCACTGCTCGACACCGAATCTTCCACCGTCGGCACGGTGGTCGAACAGCGTAAAGCGAACGAACTCCCGCTCAACGGTCGCAATGTTTTCAATCTCATCGTCCTGGCTCCCTCGGTGATTCCCCAGGGCAGCTCCACCGGCACTCCAGTCGGAGTGAACCCCTTTGGGTGGAACAACTATCAGGTGAGCGGATCGTTCGGAAACCAGAGCGCCGAATATCTCGATGGACAGCCCCTCAACATCGGCTACATCAATTTGCCTGTTCTGATTCCAACTCAGGATTCGATTCAGGAGTTCAAAGTTCAAACCAGCAATCTGGGCGCCGAATGGGGCAAGTTCGCCGGCGGAGTCACCAACCTCAGCACCAAGGGTGGAACCAACTCGCTGCACGGTGAGGCCTACGAGTATTTGCGCAATCGCATCTTCAACGCCAACGATTTTTTTCTCAACAGCGCCGGCCAACCAAGACCACCCTGGGTGCAAAACCAGTTCGGAGTAGAGGTCGGCGGCCCCTTGCACCTTCCCCACTACGACGGCCGCAACCGCACATTCTGGTTCGCAAGCTGGGAGGGTTTCCGCTTGCGCACGGGAGAACCTTTTACGACTACCGTTCCCACCTCCGATGAACGAACGGGAAATTTTTCTGCGATCAGTACGCAGATCATGGATCCCTGCGCCGGCAGCGTAAACGCTCAGGGAGCATGCCCCGGCAGCAACGCCGTACCGGCGCCGTTCGCTCAAAATATGATTCCGCAAGACCGGATCAGTCCTACCTCAAAGGCTCTCCTCTATCTGTGGCCGGTCCCGAACGCGCCGGGGGTCGTAACCCCTTCTGGCACGATCAACAACTTCACCACGGTTGCGAGCACGGGCGGAGACCAGGATCAGGTTGTGGCGCGCATCGACCAGGACATCAGCAGCAAGCAGCGCTTGTTCGTCCGTTTCAGCCACTGGAGCGTGCTCGACCTGCCGGTCGATCCTCTCGCAAACGGCTTGTGCGCCGACCGCTGTTCCGAGAACTACGCGACCAGCGCCGGCGCCGCTGGATACAACTACAATATCGGTCCGCAAACAATTTTCGATTTCAACGCGAGTGTCAGCCGGTTCAAATACAATCGCAATCCGAAAAACGCCGGCTTCGATTTGACCTCAATCGGCTGGCCGTCCACCTACAACGCTTCCGTTCCTTCCAATATGCGAACGCCACCTACGCCATGCGTGGCCAACATTACTGACAACATCATGTGCACGCAGGGACAAAGCTTCATCCAGGACCGCAACACGCAATACAACATTTCGCCTAGCCTTACCTTGATGCGCGGCCGCCACCGTTATCATTTTGGCATCCAGTTCGAAGCCGGGTACGACAATTACGCTCAGACCAACGTGGCCAGCGGAGCCTTCGACTTCTGCGCTCCAAGTCAGGCCTGCTTTACCGGATTTTCCTTTGCCGACTTCCTGCTCGGATACGCCGACAACTTCAGCAACTTTGAGAATCACTTCTTCGCCCAGGCGGTCGTTCCCGATTTCACCGCTGGAAAACAGGTCTATCGGGCTTTTTATTTCGACGATGCCTGGCACGCAACCAATAAGCTGACCGTGAGTCTTGGCCTGCGTTACGAACTGCAGGGGCCGTGGTCGGAGCGCTACAATCGCCTTTCCTATTTCGATCCCACCGCGAGCAACTACCTGAATCAGTTTCTTCCCGCGGGTTCCCCGACGGTGAAAGGAGATGCGTTTCTGATTCCTGACGGGACGCGGAATAATATCGCTCTCGATAAGGACAACCTGGCGCCGCGAATCGGGCTCGCTTATAGCATGACGCCCAAGACCATCCTGCGCACCGGATATGGAATCTTCTGGGTACCAAACTACGTATCGTTCGCCGTGAACCCCGACAACGACATGGTGAATGCCGCCGGCACCACCTACACCGGCACGGTCGACGGCACCCATCCCTTCAACTCGATTTCACTTCCCTTTCCAAACGGAATCTCCCCTCCGCCTGGCCGCACGCTCGGCGTCCAGGGAACTCAGCAATTTCTCACGCAGGTGGTGCACTCGATCACAGAAGTAGATCGTGTTTACCATCCTTCCGCCTACGTGCAGCAGTGGAATTTCAACATTGAGCGGGAGCTTCCGGCTGGATTTCTTTTGTCCGCAGCCTACGTGGGCTCGAAAGGCACGCACCTCGAACAATACTCGCAGCAAGTGAATCAGATTTCTGACTCGCTCCTGGCGCAGGCCGCCTCGCAGTTTGCCGCAGGCGGAAAATCCGCAGTGACCCTTTTGCAGTCCGCACCCAACCCGTTTTTTGTAGGAGGCCAGGCCTTGGCCCTCGCCGCGCCCACAACCACAGAGGGCCAATTGCTGCGGCCATATCCGCAATACACCAGCGTGGAGCTTGCCGGGCAGGGCTCGTTCGCCAGCATCTATCATTCGTTGCAGCTCACCGCGCAACGAAGGTTCGCAGGCGCCGGTACGCTGCTGGTCGCCTACACCAATTCCAAACTCATCAGCAATACTGACACTCTCACTTCGTGGCTGGAAACGGCCGTGGGCACGATTCAGGACAACAACAATCTCCGCGCCGAGCGCTCCCTCTCGTCACAGGATGTTCCGCAGCGCCTCGTAATCAGCTACGTCCTCGATCTGCCGTTTGGTGAAGGCAGGAAATATTTTTCCAGCGTGGGCGATGGAATAAACAAGCTTGTCGGTGGATGGGGCATCGATGGCGTGACGACATTTCAACGAGGGTTTCCTTTAGTTTTCAGCAACGGCCAGGCCAACGACGCCACTCTATTCGGCTCAGGGTCGCGCCCCAACACCGTGGCGGGATGCGACGATTCGAGGCCCGGCGGAAATCTCTCGAGATTGACCGAGTGGTTTAATACGACGTGCTTTGCCGCGCCGGCGAACTTTACCTTTGGCAACGAGGCCAGAGTCGATCCCAGATTGCGCTCCGACGGTGTCACGAATTTTGATTTTGCCGTCTTCAAGAAGGTTCTTTTCGATCCCTACGAGCGCTTCGGCCTCGAATTCCGCATGGAGGTCTTTAATCTTTTCAACCGCGCGCAATTCGCTCCGCCCAACACGATATGCTGCACCACGAACAATGCCGACTTTGGCGTAGTGACAGCTACGGCGCCGGGAACGAATCCTCGGCTGGTTCAATTCGCGCTGAAGTTTTTGTTCTAATGTGCGGTCCAATGTTCATCCGCTCTCAAATTGTCCCCACACTCCTTCTGATCGCCTCTCTTCCCGCGCTCGTTGTCCCGCTCTTCGAAGTTAAGTCTCCCCATGGAATCGATTTCACTCTCCAGAATTCTCCCACGTCTCTCAAGTATCTGATCGAAACCATGCCGGGCGGCGTGGCCCTGCTCGACTACAACAACGACGGATTGCTCGACATATTCCTGGTAAACGGCGGCCGCATCGACCCCGCGCATCCCGACAATTTCGACCGCCACGATCCCAAATACTGGAACCGCCTCTACCGGCAGAACAAAGACGGAACGTTCACCGACGTAACCGAACAAGCCGGCCTCGCGAACGCCGGCGACGGAAATTACGGCATGGGCGTCGCCGTCGGCGATTACGACAATGATGGCTATCCCGACCTTTACGTAACCAGCTACGGCAAAAATATTCTCTATCACAACAACCGCGACGGCACCTTCACCGACGTTACGGCAAAAGCTGGCGTCGCCGGCGGCGGCTGGTCGGTCTCGGCCGGATTTTTCGACTACGACAATGACGGCAAGCTCGATCTCTTTGTCACCCGCTACATGGATTGGGACATGCAGCACAGCAAAGATTGCGGCGGCAATTTCCACACTTACTGCCCGCCCGGAGAATTTCCCCGCACCACAAACATCCTTTACCACAATCGCGGCGACGGCACCTTCGAGGACGTGAGCCAGCGCTCCGGCATCGCCACCAAGAAAGGTCACGGCCTTGGCGTAGCCTTCGCCGATTACGATGGCGATGGATTCACCGATATCTTCGTGGCTAACGACGGCATGCAGCAATATCTGTTTCACAATAACGGCAACGGAACTTTCACCGAGGTCGGCCTCGAAGCCGGCGCTGCCCTCAACCTCGATGGCGGACCGCTCTCCGGCATGGGCGTGGTGTTTCAGGATTACGATAATGATGGCAAACCTGACATTATCGTCACCACTTTGCCGCGCCAGACTTACGCTGTCTTCCACAATGATGGCAAAAGCTCATTCAGTGATCGCGGCCTGCAAACCGGAGTGACCATGCTTTCCGGAGTGACCTCCGGCTGGGGGGTTGGCCTCGAGGATTTCGACAACGATGGCCAGAAGGATTTATTCATCACCCAGGGTCACGTGCTCGACAACGTGGAAAAGATCGACCCTTCGCTGCATTATCTGGAGCCAACCCTCCTGGCGCTCAATCACGATGGACGATTCGAACAGGCCGACTCCGGAAGCAGCGCGTTGCTGGCGGGACGCGGCGCGGCATTCGGCGACTTGAACAACGATGGCTGGATCGACGTCGTCACCACCGCATTGGGCGAACATCCTCAATTTTTCTACAACCGCGGCGGCGGCTCTCACTGGCTGACGATCACCCTGCGCGGCACGCGCAGCAACCGCGATGGTCTCGGCGCGCGCGTGCTGGTGAACAGCCAGACGCGCTTCGCCACCACCGCCGGAAGTTACGAATCGGCAAACGACAAGCGCCTGCACTTCGGGCTGGGCAGCGCCAAGTCCGCCAAAGTTGAAGTATTCTGGCCCTCGGGAACTCATCAAGTCCTGAACGACGTTGCCGCCGATCAATTCTTAGAAGTACGGGAACCGGAGCGACCATGATCCGAATCTTGTTAGGCCTGTGGCTGGCGTGGCAGGCGCTTTCGCCCCAAGTTCAGCGTGATGCTCAGCACGACGCCCAACATGATGCCGCGCAACACATGGAAGCCGGCCGCAAAGCCGAAAGCGAACGGCACTTCGACGTGGCGGCGGCTGAGTTCCGCAAAGTCACGGAACTCGACCCTTCGTACGCAGCTGGTTTTGTCGGCCTGGGCCAGGCCTGTATGGAGCAGCGCGATTACGCCGCGGCGATTCCACCGCTGAAGCATGCGCTCGAACTTGATGCGAACCTAGCTCCCGCGCATCAGTTGCTCGGCTACGCGCTCCTCGTGCGCGGATACGCCGCCGAAGCGATTCCACATTTGCAAGCCGCTCACGAGCAAAGTGCATTAGGAATCGCCCAGACTGAGACCGGACAATTCGCCGAAGCCATCGCCAATTTGCAGGCTGCATTGCAGCAGCGGCCGAACGATCCCGATTTGCTCTACTACCTGGGCCGCGCCAGCGGACTGCTCTCGAAACAATCGATCGACACCTTGCTGGCTTCCAGTCCGGATTCTCCCCGCGCTCACCAGGCGATGGCAGAAAACTACTTCGTCCTGCGCCGCATGCCCGAAGCCGAGAAAGAATATAGCGAAGCACTGAAGCTGCGGCCCGATGTTCCCGAAGTTCATCTCGAACTCGGCGAAGTCTATGCCAGCGCATCGCAATGGTCCAAAGCCGAAGCAGAGTTTCGCGCCCAAGCCGAGCGCCAGCCCGGCAACGCCGAAGCCGCCTACCGTCTGGGAACCGCATTGCTCGAACAAGGCAAGGCCCACGCCGCACGCGCCGAACTCTTGCGCGCCGACCGCCTTATGCCCGATATGCCCGAGACGCTGTATTCGCTCGGCAAAGCAGCCTCGCTCGATGGCGACTCCGCTGCCGCAGAGAAAGCCTGGACCAAACTTCTTTCCCTCGAAAAACAAACCTCGCTTGCGGCGCAGGCGCACTTCGGGCTAGCGGCGCTTTATCGTAAAGAAGGAAAGACCGCAGAGGCGCAGCGCGAGATGCAGGAATTTCAAAAACTCCAGGGCGGATCCACCCAGCCGCAATAGGCATTAGTGCTCAGCATATTCTCGGTCCGCCAGCAAGCCCCCGAAGGCGCCGAATGCAAGTTCTTTCATGCTATCGGCCCGAGCTGAACGGGTGTATGCTGGTCGCCGTTTGTTCGGTTCCCGGCAGGCTTGCTGGGGCGTTCCCTGCTCGACACATCCGGCAACCGATGGGGCGCAACGCAAATCACCTGATCTGATTGTTGGCGGGTGCCCGTCTGCCTCACGACTGGTACCCGAGCCTATGAAACGCGCAAGCCGTTCGGGTCACTATTCCATTTGTGACCTCGGAATGACGAAGAGTTCCGAATGGCGACGAGTTCTGAGTGAAGAGGAGTCGGAATGACAATTACAATGACGCGCAAAATCCAGATGTTGGCAGCTGTAGTGCTTGCTCTCGGCCTTCAGTCCAATCACGCAGTGGCTCAGGATGAACGCGGCCCGCTCGAAGCTGCGCGTCCCGGCGGCGCTGAGCCCCTGGTCATCGTCGCGACCCCAACCTCTTCAGTCCTAGTTTTCCATGCCGCGGCGGTCGGCGTTTCCGAAGCTTCCGCGCAAAAGCTCACCGCGACCTTCGATGTGTCCGGCTACACCGGCACCTTCACGCCCACGGCAGCATTGCATTACGGCCACGATTACAAGCTCGGCCCAGTGACCTGCGTCGTCAGCGGGAGCACTGAGACCTGCAAGGTAACCGTTTCATTTCTACCCACCCTGCCCGGCGCCCGCAAAGACGCTTTGCTCCTGCTCGACGGCGCCACCACGCTGGCCACCGTTCTGCTGGGCGGCACCGGTCAAGCTCCACTATCGCTCATCCAGCCCGGGGTCGTGACCAGCCCCGTCCTCAACGCGGACTACTACATCTATCAATCCGTAGTCGACGAGAACGGAACGGTGTACTACCTCTCAGATAACAGCAACGCAGTTTATAGCATCACCAAGGCGGGCGTGGTGACCCAATTGCCGATCACCGGCCTCAGCTCCCCGCACGCCATTGCCATCGATGGCGCGGGCACGCTCTATATCGCCCAGAATAACTACGGCACCGATATCGTCACCTATTCCGCCAGCGGAGTACAGGGCTCGATCACTGTAGTTCCGCCCTCGCCGCCATACTCTCCTTGTTCAAGTTTTGAATATCTCTATTCGGTGGACTTCGATCAGTCGGGAAATCTCTTCGTCCTCGACATCGAGTGCCAGCAGATTTTTGAGCTCAAAGCCAACGGAACTTATGTGACCAATGCGATTGATCCTGCCATAACTCAGCCCTCCGAGATTTCCGTCGACGCAAGCGATAACGTCTTCATCGGCGGATATGCCATTAACAAGCTCACCGCCAGCGGCGTCCAAACTCAGATCAACACGATTGGTGCCAGTGAGGGAGTCCCCGTCGACGCAGCGGATAGTCTTTATGCCACAAGGTACACCGGAGGCGGTGTGGCGGAGCTGCCAGCCTCAGCTTATTCAACTTCCATTACAAACCTCGATCCCGCCGCTTCTCCGCTAGGTGATTCCGTAGGCTCCGACGGCACAGTTTACGTCGGAAATTATTACGACCTCGACAAGGTCGACCGTTCGCAGGGTGTGATTGCCTTCGGCGAGCAATTTGTCGGAGTCACCAGCTCGGAAGAAGAAGTCGGCGTTTATAACGGAGGCAACAAACCTCTGACCGTCGCCTCAATCGCCCACACCGGCGCCGGCTTTGCTGTAAAGGCCGCTTCCAGTCATAACTGCGTCGCGGGCATCGTGATTGCCCCCGGCGCGTACTGCCAGGTCGAATCCACCTTGACTGCGCCGCACGCCGGCACTTACTCCGGGACCATCACCTTCACCTCGAACTCCCTGAACACCGCCAGCACGGCGCAGACGGTCGCGCTCTCCGGATACGTCTATGGCGTCTACGCCGTACCCACGCCCAAGTCGCTGACCTTCCCCGCGACCACCGTCGGCACTACCAGCGCCACGAAAAACGTGAAAATCACCAATGAAGGCGACCTCTACGCCGGATCTTTCGGCACTCCTGTCGCTCCTGCTGGTTTCAACGTCACGCTTGGCACCTGCGATGTCTCTCTCCCCGTGGGCTCAAGCTGCGAGCTCGATGTGACCTTTAGTCCGACCATGGCTGTCGCTTACAGCGGCACGGTGACCATTCCCGTGAGCAGTGCTGGTGGCGGCACAACGCCATCGGTCACATTCAGCGTCAGCGGCACGGGCATGGCCGCAGCGACGCCAGTTCCGTGAAAGTGAAACTCATCCTTCGACCCGCACAAAAAACGCAGGCCTCAGGATGACAAGTCCATATATGGACTGAGGCTCAAAATGGCCCCGCTACGCGTAAGCAAACGGCCGGCTTCCGTGGCTCTTCCAGAAATAGGCAAGAATGATTACGCTCGCCACAGCAGCATACGCGCACCAGAGCGAGGTAAACGCGTAGCGTTTGACCTCCATCACAATGAGGAGAATTGCCAGGTTGGCCATGCCGAACAGTATCATCGGCCTGATCTTCGAGAAGAAAAGCGATCCGCAAGTTGCGATCACGTAGAGCACGGCAACCGCCTCATTGTTGGTCGCTGGATTGATGTAGACAATGCTGTTTCCCCTGACGTAGATCTGCGTCGGAAACGCCGTCAGCGCCCACAGTATATAAAGCGTAGTTCCTCCTCCAAGCAAGAGAAACGGCAACATGCGCTGCCGGCTGTCTGCCGTGGGCTCGAAGAGCAGCACGCTGAGCGGCAGTAGGAACGGGAGCAATCCCTGCGCATAGAGCATGAAGGCCGCCCCCATGTCGTGCGCCACCGCAGGCGAGAGAATGCCGTCGAGCCCGAGCCACACGAATCCCTCAATGAACTGATGAATGGCAAACAGCAAGGGCAGCGCGGCGAAAAGCAGTTCGCGCCGGTGCTTCACTCTGGTTAATGTGACCACGCCAACCGCGCCGAGCACTCCGCTGCCCACAAAGTTCGCTGTCGCCGAAAAGCACATGGGGAGTTTTCTCCGTTGCGAAGATTACACCCGTCGTCGCAGAAGGCAAAACATTTCTTAGGATGGGCGCCGCTGGGTTTATCTGGCCGTTTTTCCCACAGGCGAAGACTTCGGGAACCGCGCATCGCAGATGGTTCTTAGAGAAGAGAGCAGGTGATTACCGATTGTGTCGGATTTTGAGATCACATCTTTGACGCCTACGGCTTCGGCCTCTTTGCGAAGCTGTTCGCTGGTGTGCATGGTAAACATGACCATCTGCACGTTGGGATCGATCCTGGTAATCTCGCGAGCGGCCTCAAGTCCGCTCATCACGGGCATGGAAAGGTCCAGAATGACCGCGTGCGGCTTGAGTTCCGTCACCTTCTCCACGGCGATCTGGCCGTTCTCGGCCTCGCCGCACACCTGCCAGTCGGTGTTGTGTTCGATGAAAAATCGGAGCAGAGTGCGGATCGAGGCACTATCGTCGACGATGAGGATCTTCAGAGGCATGCACGATTCCCGCTGTGCCTTGGCGGGTTGCTGGCGGGATCCGAACCGTGCAGAGAAAGCCGGCGACGGGGGAAGGCACTATCAGTACCCTAGTCCTTTGTGGGGGACCAAGGCTATACAGGGAATACCGTACGCTATCGCACAATAGTGTGTCGTTTATGGAACATTCGCCAGCATCGGCTTTGGGCGGGAAATCGACCTGAATTCTTAATTTCCGATTAAGTACAACAAAAGGGAGTATCCTGACAGTGTCTCTTCTAGCATCTTTCCGCCGCGCCCATCAGGGTGACGGTTCCTTGCAAAAACTGACAGCGTGTTCGCTGCGCAAGGAGCCGTTATGGCCAAGTCTTCCTACCTCTCTGCCCGTACAACCACCTTTTCGAAGCGAGAGGGTAACAGTCGCGGAACCGCGTCATCCAGAAAAGATGGCGACGGAAATCAGGTTTACAACGAAATCCTGCTCGCCCTCCCGCGCGCAGAGAGCGAAGCGGTTTTTCCCAAACTCGAATTCGTGCGATTGAAGTTGCATCAGGTTCTTCACGAAGCCGGCGAAACGCTGCGATCATTGTATTTCTGCAATTCCGGCATGTTCTCGATCCTGAATGTCATGCCCGACGGCAAAAGTGTCGAGGTCGGCCTGATCGGCAAAGAAGGCGTTTCGGGCACGCCATTGGTTGCGGGGTTTCGCACCAGCCATACTCGAGCCGTAGTGCAAGCCGAGGCCTCTGCCTTCAGAATGGATGCTGATGCCTTGCGGGCTGCTCTGCCAGAATGCCCTACGCTGGAGCGGCAACTAAACCGCTATGCGCAGTTGCTGGCGGTGCAGGTGACCCAAATCGCCGCCTGCAACCGGCTGCACGAGGTGAACGAAAGATTGGCCCGGTGGCTGCTGATGACCCAAGACCGCGTCGGCTCCAGGCATCTTCCCCTGACCCAGGAATTCCTCGCGCAGATGTTGGGAACACGGCGCTCCAGCGTTACCGTTGCGGCGGGTACGCTACAAAAGGCCGGATTGATTGCCTACTCGCGCGGAAACGTCACCATCCACGACCGGCGGAAGCTGGAACAGGCGTCGTGCGACTGTTACGATCTGCTGCAACGTCAAGTCACAGAATGGCAGAGCCAGAATGCCTAGAAACGACACGTAGACCTCTGTCGCCCAGCGTACATATATAAGTTCTTCGACGTGCCGACGCGCTGCTTGTCTTCAGGCAGCATATTTCGGTGGAAGCAGCACCGTCCAAAGCGCACATTCTCCGATCCATCGAAAAATTCTCGGAGCGCGAGTCCTTACCTCCGAAACCGCGGCAATGCTTGTGTTGTGGGTCGTCGATGCAGTTTGTCGACGCTCATTTCCTGCTTAGCGGTACCGCAATGAACTGGAACGTGCTTCTGCCATTCTGCGCGGTTTGCGACCGGGAGATCTCAGAAGATCTGCCTACGCCGGAGATCATCCACTGACCCGGCACGAGGACGTGAATCCCAAGCGATCTCCGAAACGATCTCATGACCTGCCGCGTTCTGATGGCAGGGCAAAGCAAATCTACAACGAAGTCCTGCGCGAGCTTCCGCGGAATGAATTCGAAAGCGTCTTTCCAAAGCTGGAACTCGTCCGCTTGCAACCTCGACAGGTGCTGCATGATGCGGGCGACACCTTGAAGTCGGCGTATTTCTGCAACTCCGGTCTCATTTCAATCCTCAGCGTGTTATCGGATGGCAAGACCGTGGAAGTGGGGCTGGTGGGCAGGGAGGGACTGGTTGGGTTGCCGCTGATTGCGGGTTTCCGCACTTCGGCGACACGGTCCGTAGTGCAAATCGTCGGCACGGCGCTGCGAGTGGATGGCGAGGCATTCGCAGTACTGCTGCGGCAGTGTCCTCATCTGGAGCGCAAGCTGCAACAGTTTTCTCAAATCATGGCCATGCAAGCCACACAGATTGCGGCTTGCAATCGGCTGCACGATGTCGAAGCCCGGTTGGCGAGGTGGCTGTTGATGTCCGCCGACCGTGTGGGCGCCACTTCTCTGGGATTGACGCAAGAGGTGCTGGGCCAGATGCTGGGCGCGCGCCGCTCCAGCGTGACCGTGGCCGCCGGCGTCCTGCAAAAGGCGGGATTGATCGCTTACACGCGCGGGGATGTAAGAATCGTGCAGCGAACGAAACTTGAGCAAGCGGCCTGCGAATGTTACGGGCTCATGCGGCGGCAGGTCGAACTGTGGCAGGGACAGGCGGAATAGTCCCTCTGTCATCCTGATCAACAGGTGGCCCATTCAAGCCGTCTTTTGGCTTGAGTGGGGCAGTTCTATCGCTTTATGCTTCGCCAAACAGCGGGTGCGCTGTATTCACTCAGTTTTAAGCCCATCTTTACGCTTTCCTTATGAAGATGTTGATATGCTCGGGAGGCGCCCAATGTCTAGAATAGATCTGTGTCCAATCGACGCCTTGAGGACAAAATTCGGGCGCTCTGTGGCCTTGCAACTGTCGCAAAGGACGACGACGCGTGGTTGCTGTTGTCGGAACTTAGAGTGTTAATTACGCAGCACGTTGAGCATCTGCGAATTGTTGCCGCAGGCAAACTCTCAGGAAGAGCCGAATTTGTCGAACGACGGGGACAGAACGCCCGCCCGCCCGAAAATCAATCGCCTTAGCAGCGAGAATCTGCAGGCGTAAGGGGTGGCCCGTTCAAGCCGTCTTTTGAACATCCCGATCTGCACACCGAAATCCCGACCAAAACGAGGGGCTCAAGCCAAAATCGGCATTGAGTGAGCTACCGAACCAAACTACTGCGCACGTCTTTGGGGTAATTTGCTCTGCGGGGTCGACCGCTTTTTCGACGCGATCTTGGCGACCGAACACTCCTCGTGGACGGCCAGTCCGTGTTCGTCAATCATGCAGGATTCGAGAGAAACCGCCCTCCCACATATCCAGCACACCCGCGGGAGTCTTGAGTTGGCTGCCACGTGCCGCCTCCAATTGGCACGATGAATCAGTCCGCCTCCGACAACCGGCGGATAAGTAAAAGCATACACCGCAAAGCGGCGATCGTCTCTCCACTGCCGCACAATGTTTACAAGGTGATCTCGCGGGCGGCCAGCGTGGTTTTCTTGCTGGGATGAATCCTGTTTTGAAACTCCGCCCCATTTCTGCAGACACACACTTTCGTGCGCTCGACTTTCCGTTTCAACTGAGCTTTCTCTAACTAGAATCGGTGGTGATTAAGGCCCACTTATGAGGATTCTGATTGCCGAAGATGACGCGGCGCTGGCCGGCTTTGTGCGCCAGGGGCTGCAAGGGGAGCACTACGCCGTCGATGTGGTCCAGGATGGAGAGCAGGCGCGGGCCATGGGCAGCGAGTTCGACTACGATCTGGTGATTCTCGATCTGAATTTGCCCAAACTCGATGGCGTGAGCGTCCTGCGCCATCTGCGCCTGAAGCGTCCCAGTGTGCCGGTCCTCGTGCTGACGCAGCGCAGCCGGGTCGAAGACCGGGTGCAGTGTCTCGACACCGGCGCGGATGATTATCTGCCGAAACCTTTTTCGTTCAGCGAACTCTCAGCCCGCATCCGCGCCCTGCTGCGCCGCAGCCATTTGCCCTCAGAATCGGTGCTGGTGGTCGACGACCTCAAACTCGACCGGGTCGAACACCGCGCCGAACGCGCCGGGCGCCGCATCGAACTCACCTCCAAAGAATTTTCCCTGCTCGAATACCTGATGCGCAACGCCGGCCGCCAGGTCTCGCGCGCCATGATCATCGAGCACGTCTGGAACCTGACTTTTGATACTACAACCAATGTGGTGGACGTTTATATCAACTACGCGTCTTCGCAGGTCGATAAGCGGAGGGTTGGCAAACTTTCGCTCGCAATTCAGGTTGCATTCCAGGAGTTGGGGGTCTTCCCGGCCTCGACCACGCGGATTCCACTGGACGACAACGAGCCGATGCCGTTCAGCACGGTGCAGGCTATCGAAAACGTAAAGCACAACACTGAAGTTGGACGCATTGCCTCACATCCTGATGATGCTTTGGCTGCGGCTTCCGACGACAGCGATCTTGCCACCCTGCAAGCTGAGTTGCAGGAAGCGCTGCACAAGGAGATCGCGCTGCACCAAGTGGCGTTGCACCGCGAGGCGGATGGGCTGGTGATAAGCCTGCGCGAATTTGGCTTCTTCGACAGCGGTTCGGCGACCATCAAACCCGAAGCCCTGCCGGCACTGGATCGCATAGCCTCGATTCTCGCCATCCGCACCTGCCAGCTTCGGATCGAAGGGCACACTGATGATATTCCGATTCACACGCCGCAGATCGCTTCGAATTGGGAGCTCTCGACGGCGAGGGCCACGGAACTGATACGACTGCTGATTATTCGCCACCGCTTCGCGCCGCAGAGGCTTTCGGCCGCGGGTTACGCACAGTATCATCCCGTCGCGAGCAATCTGACTGAACCGGGGCGGGCGCAAAACCGCCGCGTGGACATCGTTATCCTGGGCGGCGGGGGCAGCGCCACGGAAGATGCGTTGGCCGGCGGGAATGGCATCGAAAAACCGACACCCTCCCGTCCTTAAGACGCTGTTTTCGGTGGTTCGTGAAACATCCAACCGCAGCATTTCCACATGCTGGTCCCGGCTAACGTCCTGCTCTTTATTTGCCGATGAGATTCCCAGACGCAGCATCGCACCGCTTCGCGCAGGATGGAAACAAATGCCAACAACTCGGAGCGAAAATCTGCGGCGCACCAGCCCCGAAAAACACAGACGGAGTTGCTGCAACTGATCGGATTTCAGGTTCGTCTGGTTCTCGACCCCGCCGGGCTTCTTAAGAATTTGCAAATCTCGGCCCTGAGCCGAAAGGCATTCGCGTGACCATCGCGTCTGTGCCGCAACCGGCACTGGCCATAGTGGGGCCGCCTGATCCCGATCTGGTGCGTATCCGCGATCTGATTTATCAAGTGGCCGGGATCTTTCATCCCGACAACAAACTGCGCCTGCTGCAGGATCGCTGCTGCCGGCGCATGCGGGAACTCAAGGTGCAAACCCTGCGGGAATATTTCGAGCGCCTTACCACCCACCCGATTCGTCAGGCGGAGCTAACCGCTTTGCTCAACGAGATCACCATCGGCGAAACCTGCTTTTTTCGCAATCGGCAGCAACTGGATGCGTTGCGCCGCATCGTGATACCGAACATTCTCCAGATCAAATCCAAAACTCCCCTGCGCCGCCTTCGCATATGGAGCGCCGGCTGCTCCACCGGAGAAGAACCGTACACCCTGAGAATGTTGTTGCTGGATGACGCCAGCGGCCCGCTCAAAAACTGGTCGATCGAAATTCTCGCCACCGATCTCAATGAGCGTTCTCTGGCGCACGCCAGGGAGGCGGTATATGGCACCTACAGCACGCGCAACCTCACGCCTGCCAACCGGACCAAGTATTTTATTCCCCACGGCGAACAGCTTCGGGTGAGTCCGGCGGCCCGCACAAACATCGGCTTCAGCCGCCTTAATCTGTCGGACGACTCGCGCATGACATTCATGAAGAGCATGGACGCCATCTTCTGCTGCAACGTGCTCATCTATTTCGATCTGGCTTCGAAACGGCGCGTCATTCAACATTTTTTCAATAATCTTCTGCCGCACGGCTATTTGTTTCTGGGCCATGCCGAGTCTCTCTACGGCGTGAGCGACGACTTTCGTCTGGTTCACTTGCCCGGTGCCACCGCTTATGTGAAAGGGGAACGCCTGCTTGGGAGTACGGCGCTATGACAACCGCTCCCATGAGCAAACAAGTCTTACTGAAGAAGCTCGATGGACTGCGACAAATTCCCACCATCCCAGCCGTTCTTGCCCCGTTGCTGAAATACCTGGAGCAGCCGGTAGAGCGCCTTCACGTGCAGAAAGTCACGGACCTGCTGGCGCAGGACAAGTCCCTGGCGGCGCAGTGCCTGCAAATGGCGAATTCGCCGCTTTTTGGCCGATGGCAGAAGGTTGAGTCGTTGCGTGGAGCGGTGGTCAGCCTGGGATTTCGCAATGTCAGCGACATCGCGATGTCATGTGGTGTGCTGAACATGTTGCCAGGGGAAAAGACCAGCCTCGATCCAGTGGTCTTTTGGGAGCACTCTTTGGGATGCGCCCTCATCTGCCGGCACCTGGCGCGCAATACGAATCAGAGCGACCCGGCGAAAGCCTATCTTGCGGGTCTTCTTCACGACCTGGGAATTATCGTTAATCTCTGGGTCTTGCCGCAGGAATTCCGGACAGCATATGAGAGCGCTAAAACCCGAGGGATTCCGCTGCACGAAGCCGAGCAAAAGTTCCTGGGCTTTACCCACTGCGATAGCGGCCGCTTGCTCGCCGAACGTTGGGGGCTCTCTCCCGAGCTGATTGCGGTCGTGTCCCACCACCACTCCCCGGAGAACTCGTCTGAGCATGCCGGCCTGGTTGCCCTCGTACACATCGCCGACTTGCTCTGCCGCATGAGCGGACTGAATTACGGCTACATCGAAGATCGGGAGGTGAACCTGTTTGAGGACCCCGGTTTTACCATCCTCGAACAAGCTTCGGCGTCGTTGAAGAGTTTTGACTGGGCCCGCCTGACATTCGAGCTGGATTCCTATATGGACGAAGTCCACGGCCTGGTCCGGGCCATTTACCGCAAGTGAAACTCGAAGACAACAACGCGAAGGTACGGGTGCTGATCGTGGATGACAGCGCCTTCATGCGCACCGCCCTCTCCCGCATGATTGCTTACGATCCCGATATTTCGGTCGTGGGCACCGCGGCTAGTGGAATCGAAGCCCTAGAAAGAATTGAACGGCTCGACCCCGATGTGATCACGCTCGACGTGCAGATGCCAGGTCTCGATGGGTTGGGAACCTTGCGCCGCATCATGGCCGAGTTCCCGCGCCCGGTCATCATGGTGAGTTCGGTCACGATGAAAGACGCGGAAACCACGTTCACCGCACTGGGCGCCGGGGCTTTCGATTATGTGCCCAAGCAGCTTTCCTCCACTTCACTGGATATTCTTCACATTCGTGACGATCTGATCGCGAAAATCAAGGCTGCGGCAGAATCGCAACGTTCGAAAAATCACCTCGCCCTGCAGACCCAAAGAAAGCCTCCCCGCGCTGTAGATCCGCCGAAGAGAAAGGTTTCGCCGCCGCCTCCCGCTATTGTTGCGGTAGGTATCTCGACCGGAGGCCCCAAGGCGTTACAGGAAATACTACCGCTGCTTCCGCCCGACCTTCCGGTTCCTATTGTGGTGGTGCAGCACATGCCGCCGGGCTTCACCGCGCCTTTTTCCAAGAGGCTGAACGCTCTCTGCGCAGTTTCGATCCGCGAAGCAATGCAGGGCGAGACTGTCGAGCCCGGTGTGGTCTACATCGCACCGGCGGGATTGCATATCACTGTGGAGCGTCCCGGCAACTCGCACACCGTGGTCTGCATTTCTCACGAGCCCGGAAACCAACTACACACGCCTTCAGTCGACCTCATGATGCAATCCGTGGCCTCCGCATTTCATTCGCAGGCCATGGGAATCATCATGACGGGGATGGGAGCGGACGGAGCGCAGGGCATGAGCGCCATCCACCGGGAAGGCGGTTTCACCCTGGGACAGGACGAAGCGAGTTGCGCGGTCTATGGCATGCCGCGGGTGTGCGCGGAAATGGGGATTCTTGACCGAGTCGTGCCGCTCTCGCAGATACCCCGCGAGATCCTGCAAGCTACGGGCTACCGGAAAAGCGAGCGTGAGTCAGGCTGATGCTCCCAGGTCGAACTGATTTGCGTCCAGCATTTCGCGCACTTTTTTCAAAAGCGTCTGCGTCGAGAAAGGTTTCGCAAGGTATTCATTGCCAGTAAGAGATGGCCCCCGTCGCACCAGTCGCTCCGCATAGCCGCTCATCAGCAGCACTCGTGGCCGCAGGTATAATCTCTGGAATTTAGCTGCTAGTTCGTGCCCGCTCATTCCGGGCATGACGACGTCGGCAAGAAGCAGATCAACCGTTTCGGTGGATTGGCGGCAGGCTTCTAATGCCTCTGCCGAATTTCCGGCAATCAGGAGTTTGTATCCAGCC
>Ga0209380_10000652_pt1 | contig 24468 bp, 19 predicted proteins | sample HubBroMetageWFT6_FD_188347 | JGI IMG/M metagenome (GOLD analysis project Ga0209380, IMG submission 188347) | Warmed and freeze-thawed soil microbial communities from the Hubbard Brook experimental Forest, New Hampshire - Hubbard Brook CCASE Soil... | ecosystem: Environmental > Terrestrial >... | reverse complement strand
TGTCGACGCGCCCGACGTAAAGCTCTACCACGACGTCCGGCGGGCTCAAGCGGCCGAGATGGACCTTGGCCCGAACTGGCATGGCGCGAGTTACCGAGATGGTGTCGGCAGGGCCGTCCTCGACGCCAGCCACCCATACCTCCGGCCACTCCCGGCGAATGCGATCGATCGCGGCCGAGAGTTCACGCGCGCGATGCGCATTGTCCTCATCGAGCGCGCGGAACTGAGCGTGAGCCTTTACGTAGTAGCCTTCCACATAGTCGCGCACCATGCGATGCGTGGTGACGAAGTGACACAGCGAATCCACGGATGCCTTCATCCGCCCTACCCACCGACGGGGAATTCCCGCGATCGTAGAAAGCCGGAACCACATCTCGTTCCAGCAGATCGTAAAGCGATTCTGCTTCGACCTGGTCCTGGTAGTTGAGGTCGCCGTAGGACTCTCCCTGTCCGATGGCCCATCCCATTTTCCTGGAATTCTTGGGATCGTTCCACACTTCGTCCCACCAGCCGTCAGGAACACTCATGTTCAGGACGGCGTTGGCGGCAGCCTTCATGCCGCTGGTGCCTGAAGCTTCGTTGGGGCGGAGAGGCGTGTTCAACCACACGTCCACGCCCTGCACCATGGCGCGCGCCACCGCCATGTCGTAGTCCTCAAGAAACACTACGTGGCGGCCCATCACCGAATCGCGGCTGAATTCGGTGATCTTGCGAATCAGTTCCTTCCCGGCCTCATCCTGTGGATGGGCTTTGCCGGCGAAAATCAACTGCACGGGACGAGCCTGGTCAGTGAGAATCCGCCGTAAGCGGTCCATGTCTCGCAAGATCAGTGTGGCGCGCTTGTAGGTCGCAAAGCGGCGGGCGAATCCGATGGTGAGGGTATCAGGGTCGTCGATCTCCGCCTGTGGAGCACCCCACGGCGCATGCGTTGATCGCGCACTCGACGCCTCGTCCATGCGACGAGCCGTTCGCGGCGGCGATCGTGGGTCCGCCACAACTCCTCCGCTGGAATCGCCTGCACCCGGCTCCAGACCTCGCTGTTGGCCGGTTCTTCTCGCCAGGCGGGCCCGAGGTAGCGGTCATAGAGTTGATTGAACTCGGCGGAAATCCAACTGCGATAGTGGACACCGTTGGTAACATGCCCGATGGGAATCTCCTCGACCGGCACGCCGGGCCACAGGGATTGCCACATCGTTCGGCTGACTTCTCCGTGCAATTTGCTGACGCCGTTAGCGCGCGACGCTAGACGTAGGGCAAGCACCGCCGTGCAGAACTCTCCGTCAGCCTGCTTGCGTCCGAGATTCAGGAAGTCTGTCTGCGATAGCCCCAGTTGTCGTGCAGTATCGCCGAAGTAACGGTTCATTAACTCCGGCTGAAAGTAGTCGTGACCGGCTTCCACGGGCGTGTGGGTCGTGAAAACCAGGCTCGCTGCGGCCAGCTCGCGGGCCTCCGGCAGGCTGAGGTGACGCGTGCTCATCAAATGCAAAATATGCTCGAGCGCCAGAAATGCCGCGTGGCCCTCGTTCATGTGATAAACCGTGGGCTCGAGACCAATCGCCTGCAACGCGCGATAGCCGCCGATCCCCAGCAGAATCTCCTGCCGGATGCGCATCTCGCGGTCGCCACCGTAAAGCTGGTTGGTAATGTTGCGGTCGTCGGCGCGTGCGTTGATCGGTATGTTGGTGTCGAGCAGGTAGAGCGAGACTCTTCCAACTTGCACTGTCCACACTTGCGCGTGCACCGGTTGTCCCGCGAGGTTCACTTCGATCGTCACTGGACTGCCGTCTGAATGATAGGCAAGGCTCACGGGAAGATTGTGAAAATCATTATCTACGTACGATTCCTGCTGCCAGCCCGACTGGCTGAGGTACTGACGGAAATATCCCTGCTGATAGAGCAGTCCGACGCCGATCAACGGCACTCCCAGGTCGCTTGCCGACTTGAGATGATCGCCGGCCAGAATGCCGAGGCCGCCGGCGAAAATCGACAAGCACTCGGTTAACCCGAACTCTGCGGAGAAGTACGCTATGAGAGGCGCATCGCCGGACTTTGTATACGTCCTCCGAAACCAGGTCGAATCTCCGATCAGGTAGGTGGCAAGGTTGGACTCAATCCGCCGCAAGTGCGCAAGAAACGCGTCGTCACGGGCAGCTTCTTCCAGCTTGGCTTGTTCGACGGTGCCTAGCAGCAGGACCGGATTGTGCCCAGTTGCCTCCCATAAGTCACTGTCCAGGCGCCGGAACAGCTCCACCGATTCGTGACTCCAGCACCAGCGAAGGTTGTAGGCAACGGTGCGCAGCGATTCGATCGCCGGCGGCAACGACGGTACGACACTGAAGGTATGAACTGGTCTCATGATGAATGTGTTCCTTCGCATTGGAGCGTTTGAATTCTCAAGACCAAAAGCTGGCCGACCTTCGACAAACGCAAGTTCGTCTGCCGAATGATGACCTCGGTATCTATCGGCAGAAAAGACGCAAGTGTTAACTCCCGCGCGCACATTCATACGGAAGACCCGTGGGATTTCGCCGAACCCGGCTGATAGAGTATTTGTGGGTACAGTGCGAGCCTTGTGTATCAATTATCGGTAACACGCCATCGCCATGTTCTATTCGACCGACGACCTACGTATCAAATGGACGAAAGTAGTTCTGCCGCCAGTGTTCCTGGAGGAAGAGTTGCCCACCACCGAAACAGCGTCGGCTACCGTCCATGAAGCCCGAGATCGCATCGCTAACATCCTGCGGGGCGATGACGAGCGCCTGCTGGTAGTAGTGGGTCCGTGCTCCATTCACGATACGCAGGCCGCACGTGAGTATGCGAGCCGATTGAAGACTGCCATCGACGAGCACGCGGAGCATTTGCACATCGTCATGCGTGTCTATTTCGAAAAGCCGCGCACCACAATCGGTTGGAAGGGGCTCATCAACGATCCCTACCTCGATCAGTCTTACAAAATCAACGACGGATTGCGGCACGCCAGGCACTTGTTGCTCGACCTGGCGGAGATGGGAGTGCCCGCCGGAACCGAGTTTCTCGATATGATTACGCCTCAATACCTGGCGGGATTAGTTAGTTGGGGAGCAATTGGCGCACGTACCACGGAGAGCCAGGTCCATCGTCAGTTAGTGTCGGGACTCTCGTGCCCGGTGGGGTTTAAGAACGCCACGTCCGGCGATGTGCAAATTGCGATTGAAGCCGTTCTCTCAGCCGCGCATCCGCACACCTTTCTAGGGCACACCAAGCACGGACAGTCGGCCATCTTTGCGACCACCGGCAATCCCGATTGTCACGTGATCCTGCGTGGCGGTCGTAACACCGTCAACTACACCGCTGAGGCTGTCGCAGATACCTGTGGCAAGCTCGAGAAGGCTGGACTGAAGCCCAACGTCATGATTGATTGCAGCCATGCCAACAGTAAGAAAAATCATGCTCGCCAGGGCGCGGTCTGCCGCGATATCGCCGGCCAGATTGCCGGCGGCGACCGGCGAATTATCGGCGTCATGATGGAAAGCAATCTGGTCGCCGGGGCGCAGAAGTTGGAGTCCGGTAAACCCCTTGTACCGGGCCAGAGCATTACGGATGCATGTTTGGGATGGGATGAGACCGTCGGATTGCTCGCTGAATTGGCGGGGGCTCTACGCGCCGGGCGGCCGCGGAATACGTTGAAGCCTGCCAAATCCTAAATTTGAGCCCCGTGGTGTAGACTTTTGCGGCACAACGCAGTGACCCCAATTTCACCGCGGATACGACCTTTATTGACAGTCGGTGTCGGCTAACGGAGTTGATAAATGAAAGTACTTGCCATCGATGTGGGCGGCACCAACGTCAAGATGCTGGCTTCGGGGCACGAAGCGCGCCGGAAGTTTACTTCCGGGCCTAAGCTTACCGCTAAGCAGATGGTCGACGAAGTGCGGAAGATTGCCGCTGACTGGAAATATGACGTGGTCTCGATCGGGTACCCCGGTTCTGTTCTCGATGGCCGGATCCTGGCGGAGCCCCATAACCTCGGTAAGGGATGGGTTGGCTTCAACTTCGAGAAAGCTTTCAACTGTCCCGTAAAGGTCGTAAACGATGCTGCCATGCAGGCACTGGGTAGCTATAAAGGCGGCCGCATGCTTTTTCTTGGACTCGGCACGGGCCTCGGTTCAGCGATGATCATCAACGGAAATCTGCTTCCGATGGAGTTGGCTCATCTTCCATACCGCAAGGGAACCTATGAGGACTACGTGGGCCTTCGCGGACTACAACGGTTCGGCAAGAAGAAATGGCGGCAATCTGTATTCGACGTGGTCGCGAGACTTACGGCGGCCCTCGAACCGGATGACGTCGTACTGGGCGGCGGCAACGTGAAGTTTCTGAAGACTATGCCGCCGAGATGCAGGGCCGGCGACAACGCCAATGCTTTCAAAGGAGGCTTTCGTCTTTGGGAGGATAGCGCCGAACCGGCCGAAGCTCCGAAACCGCATCCCGTTTCTGCGGGCGGAGGTCGTCCGTCGGCAAAGCGTCAAGCAAAGCCGGAAGCGTCCTAAAAACGTATTTAGTTCGTTTACGATGTAGGTAAGCGGCGTTCAGTTTTTTACGGATATAGAGATCACAACGAAAATGCAGCCCGGCTCCGATGTTCCGACGACCCCGGCTCCGGCCTCTAATCTCGATGCACTGATCGAGGAGGCCTGTACACGCATTTACAGCTTGGTGCAGCAAACGCCGGTTGCCCTACTGCCCCAAGATTCCCGCATCGCCTCAAGTACCCGCGCGTACGCCAAGCTGGAACAATTACAACCAACTGGTTCCTTTAAGCTGCGCGGGGCGACCAACAAGATTATGGGGCTTTCTCCTGAAGCGGCGGCAGCCGGTGTAGTGGCCTCGTCAACGGGAAATCACGGCCTTGCTGTTGCCGCAGCGGCCAGGCATCGAGGCATCGAAGCCGAACTGTATCTCTCATCGCAAGTGTCCGAAGCAAAGAGGCAGAAAATCGAATCTTACGGCGCCCGCATTCGAATCGTGGGCACGAACCCGCTGGACGCCGAGATCGCAGCACGGGCCGCTGCCGAGGCCTCCGGCCGGACCTACGTATCGCCCTACAATGACTGGCAAGTAATCGCTGGACAAGGATCCATCGCCGTGGAACTCATGCACCAGATCGAGAACATCGACGCCGTTTTCATCGCGACCGGCGGCGGAGGTCTCATCAGCGGAGTCGGAAGCTATTTACCAGAGAGGTCTCCAGGGACCGAAATTGTGGGCTGTTGGCCGGAGAATTCGCGGGTGCTTTATGAATGTCTGCGGACGGGCAAGATCCGTGAAGTTCCGGAGACTTACACGCTGTCCGAAAGCACTGCTGGAGGCGTGGAGCCGGGCTCGATCACGTTTGATCTGGCGCGCTCAGCGATCCACCGCAGTGTGCTTGTGTCCGAGGATGCGATTCTAGACGCGATGAAGTGGGCCCGGCAGCGAGACTGGACGATCGAAGGCGCCGCCGGCGTCGCGCTCGCCGCATTCTTCAAAGAGTCGGCGAGGTTCGAAGGCAAGACCGTGGTGGTGCTGTTCTGCGGAGGCAACCTTTCACCCGAAGTACAGGCTCGCATGCAGTGACATCCAACGGGGAGCGAGACAGATCCTAAGGCAAAGGGTTCGATTTGTTTAAGCGCGCCATCGTACGCCCGCCCGCCAACAACTTCGCAGACGGCCTGACCACGGCGGTACTGGGAAAGCCTGATCTGCCGTTGGCGTTGCGTCAGCACAAGGCCTACTGCCACGCGCTCGAGAATTGCGGTCTCGAACTGGTTAAGCTTCCGGCCGATCTTCAACATCCGGATTCGACCTTTATTGAAGACACAGCCGTATTGACTGGCCACTCTGCGATTCTCGCTCGTCCGGGAGCGCCCTCCCGCCTGGGAGAGGTCGCTGCCATTCGGGGAATAATTGAGCACTTCTATTCTTCCGTTCACGAAATTAAAGCCCCGGGAACGCTTGACGGCGGGGACGTCTGCGAGGCAGGATCGCACTTCTTCATCGGAATCTCACATCGCACAAACGAGCAGGGCGCGCAACAGCTCGCCGAGTTTCTTGCCGTCGATGGATTCACATCCTCACTGGTCGACATTCGGCGCGTGAGCTCAATCCTGCACCTCAAAAGCGGGATCGCCTGTCTGGACAACAGCAACCTCATTGTCATGGATGAAGTTGCGAGCAGGGAAGAATTTTCCAGCTACAACGTCATCCGGGTTCCGCCTGAGGAGAACTACGCCTGCAATTGCGTACTCATCAATGATCGCGTGCTGATGCCGTCGGGATTTCCACGATTGTTTGATGACTTGACACGTCGCGGATACGTGCCACTACCCCTGGATATGTCGGAATTCCGCAAGATGGATGGTGGGCTGAGCTGCCTCTCGCTGCGGTTCTAACCTACGTCTATGAAATCGCGGCGGAGGAGCCTGAGGCCTGGCCGGCGTAACTTCCGTCTTAGCAAAACGCCGACGCTCCCAAGGCCCGATCCCAGCAGCAACATGCTCGACGGCTCGGGAGTCGGTGAGGATGTCGGAGCACCGACCAGATTTGACGACAGCTTAAACTGGAGGTTATCAAATTCAAAAGCGGGATGGCACACGCCGGAGGAGTTGCAGGCCGAGAAGCTTATGCTCTTCCAATTTGGTGCACACACAGGATTTTGACCCGTTGTACAGTAGGGCGTAAAACCGATAGTCGCCGAGGTTACATCTGCGCACGAAAAACTAGTGCAAGTATGATTAGGATCGGAAATGATGAAACCACTGGAGCTTAGATCTGTGCCATAGACCGTGGTTGTGTTTCCGCTGGTATCTGTAAATTTAATAGAGTTCCATGTATCGACGCTACCCCAGTAAAAATCGAAGGCACTGAAGTACTTCCCGCTTGGCGGGGTTATCGTAATCGTGGATGCACCGGGCGTATACAAGTAGTAACCGTCGTCGCTGATGGGTTCCCTGAACAGCTTAACGTTGTTGCCTGTACCGCCTTCGGCGAGATTGGCATTGCCCCCAAGGGAGAATGACAAATGCTGTGTACCCGTGCAGTTCGTGGTGCAAACTACCAGGCCGTTCAAGTAACTCTGGGCGTTTGAACCGTTGTAGCTGTGCCAACCTACGCTGGTGGTGGTGCTGCCGGATGGGGCCAGGGACGAGTAATTCGATCCATAGGCCTGCCTGGAATACCCGCAGGTGCCCGTGACTCCAGTTGGGCACGGAGTTGTAGGTGGGGTGCCGACTGCAACGGGATAGGCCGACCATGATGCGTTAACGGCGTTTGCATTGGCGCTGTTTTTGTCAGTAAAACTGCCAAAATATTGGCTGGTAGCTGACAAATTCGAAAGACCGAGGCCAAAGATTACGCAGCCAATGAGCCACGGACTAACTCGCCGCATCAAGATTGTCCCCACTCTAGGCACTTAGGTCGGAGTCCTGCCGAATACCAGCGCGTACTGCGTGTAGGTGCAATCTAATGACCATCGACCAGTTTGTCAATGAGTATTCCCATTCTGCGTGTTGCCCACGCAGTTCCCATGGATGCAAGATCACATCATGAAAGACTTTGCAGCACCGGTCACCACAAAAAACTTCCGGTTAAGGATCCTCGCTAGTTGCGACCTCCCAGAAATCCACTGGCAGCAGACTCGGACAGTAACCCGCCGGTTCCAAATCTAAAGTGGAGTCTTTCGCGCCAAAGTGTGCTAATGTCATCCCATCCGAACGTGAACTGGTCATAACTATTGCCAATAACAGGAGTTAAACCAAGGGAACCATGCCACTTTGGTCGTGTCCCCGATTGACCTTCGCTTCAAATCCCCAGGTCGGGTGGCGGAAGTTGGGAGCTTTCCAGTATGCGGCGCGCCAAGATTTTTGCTTTGGTAATGATTGCGACATCGTCTATCAGTCTGGCCCAGGACAGAGCGCTCATCAGCGGGGACGCTGAAGACAACCAGGACACTCCGGTTTCCGGGGTCCGGGTCACATTGAGCAATGACTCCCTTCGCATTCAGCGCACCACCACCACCAATTCCGACGGCCTATACTTCTTCGCCGAAGTTGTTCCGGCAGAAGGATATGTAATCAGTGCCGACGCGCCAGGTTTGGCGTTTTCTCCACAAAGTGTGAAATTTGAGGTTCAGGTCGGGGAGACGAGGCATATGCTGCCATCGTTCATCGCCGATAAGATGCCAATTCCGGTTTCCAGGCTGCGACGTCCGGACTCGACCTATCGGGTAGCTGATGTCGCCGGCAGCGGACTTCCCGAAACGCGTTCGAAGTCCTCGGCACCGGTCGTACCCGCTGTACTCAAGCCGGGCCAGGGGAAGTCGGCGGCGCTCGTCGGCCGCTCATCCATGGCATCGAAACCTGCTGCCTACGTTCCAGTCCGGTTGGCAGCTCCAGTTGGTAGTTCGCCTGAAGGCTGGGACGACTCGAGCGGGCAGAACAAGAACCCAAGTTCCGCTCCTCCATCTCAGGGCGCGCCGTCCCCGGCTGGAGGGCAGCAACCAGCAGCACCCGCTCCTAGGCCCGGCAGGAAAAAGGCGCGCACGAACCAGCGGGGCACCGTCGAGTCTTCACGGGTGCCATTGGACATGCTCTCCACAGCCGTAAGCACCGTGATCACCAGCGATCAGTTGCGTAGCCTTCCGTTCTTCAATCGGAACTTCCTGGCGCTGGGCCTGCTCGTCTCGAGCACGCATGACGTGCCGGCCTGGTCGGAACTGAAGGACACGACGTTCAGCATCTCTGGCCAGCGGCCGACGTCGAATGCATTTCTGCTGGATGGAATGGATAACGAAGCGTCAAGCAGCAACCAGGCCATCCCCTTCCAGGTGAACGACGCGATTCAGGAATTTCGCGTGGTCACCGCCACCTCCGACGCGCAGTTTGGCCGCAACATTGGCGGCGTGGTGAATATCGTGACCCGTCGTGGCACTGCCAAGTTTCATGGCAGCGCGTTCGGCTTCTTCGCGTCCGATTCAATCGATGCCAGCTCGCCGCTGTCGGTCTATAACGGCTCGGGCTTCGATCAGGCTGCAGCCTTTGCTGGACTGTTGAACGTGCAGCCGGCGCCTAACACCAACCCTCTTTACTCCCCGATCTATCAGCCCACTTCCTACAACCAATATGTTAAGACTGTGGAGTTGCTGAACACGAATTACGGAACCAGCTATTGCACCTCGCCATCCGGATCGGGGGTATGCAATCAGCTCTTTGACCCGGCTTCGGTCCTGGCGCAGCACAACAGCCACACCCAGCCGTTTTCGTCACAGCAATTTGGCGCCCAGGCGGGCGGCTCGTTCCTGAGGCGCTGGTACTGGTTTGGAGATTACGAAGGCACTCGCATCAACAATCCGAATCCCATCTTCGATCGGGTACCCAGCTCCTACGATCGCAGCCACCTGAGCCAATTCCAGCCGGGAACATCGGGATACACGGATGCGCAATACGCACAGAGCGTGTTGTCACTCTACCCGCAATCCAACGTTGTCGCCGTTCCGGATGTTCTGGAGTTTTACCAGGGACAGGCTCCTAACTACACCAATGTTGGAAACTACCTGGGCCGGGTTGACTTTACCCAGTCGGACCGCACTGACTGGACTTTTCGCTACAACCTGCAGAATCTGTCGCAATTGCACGATGACACGTTGCCCAGTTCGTCGGTATACCCCGGAAACGGGGCGCAGCGCGCCGTCCTGAACCAGAATCTGGTCGTGACCTTTACGCATCGCTTTTCGAACCAATTCAGCAATGTCCTGCGCGGCGGATTCACCAGGTTTCAGGTCACCGAAACACCTCAGGACGCCAACTTCGATCCAGCCAAGGTCGGATTGCCAAGTGGTTCGCTGCCCACCTATCTCCTCTCCGGCCTTGATCCGCAATATGCGGGTGCCTCGCCTGCCGGCAATGGAGCGTTCGGAGGATGGTATGACTCGATTTGGTTTCCATTCTTTTCGAGCGTGCCTGTAATCACGCCTTCTTTGGATGGGCTGTTTCCCTTTGCCCGCCTGGGCGCGCCGTTCAGCGCTCCAGGTAAGCGCCGCGACACCGAAGGCGAACTCGTGGACAACATTGTATGGTTCCGCGGAAAGCACACGGTGCGCTCAGGATTTGACCTCCGCCGGCTGCAGAACGTTTTCGACAACAGCGGTTTTAGCAGGGGAATGGTTGTTTCCAGCGATATAGGGGAGTTCACCAGCGACAGTGAGACTTGCGTCTTCTGCTCCCCCGCCGCTTTCGCCAGTCCTTCCTACGACTACGCGATCAAACAACCCAGCCCCTACCAGACCACGTTTCACTCCTACGCGATCGGGCTGTATCTCCAGGACACATGGCGGCTGAAGCCGAACCTGACAATTAGCCTGGGCATGCGGTACGAATACTTCTCGCCGCCGTCGGAGACCAACCACCAGGTCTGGAACTACGACGCAGCGGCCAATGGACTGGTCCGGCAAGACACGACTCAAGTACTCGATCCCTTTGGCAACCAGTGTGGGACGGGGCTTAGCGGTACCGGTTTCATCTATCCGGATCAGGCCGTTCAGTTGCCCTGGACTTGCAGCCCCAATGGCAATGGAAGTTTCGTAGTGGCCAATACAACCAATTTCGAACCGCGGATTGGCGTTGCGTGGTCTACTCCCAGTGGCAATACCGTTGTTCGCGCGGGATTCGGAATCTTCTACGACCAGATTCCAGCCAGCCTGATGGCGCAACTCGCGTTCAATCGCCCGACGCCTCGGTCGTTCACGAATCCCCAGACCCTCTATGGCCAAAACATGTCGAGTTTTTTTTGCGGCGGCGCACAGTGCGGACTGGGCAATTCGAGCTTGGTCAACTCAAATTTCATGTCGACTTATCAGGCCGCGAGCGTTCCTTTTGCGTTGAGTGCGATCGACCCGTCCAACTTGAAGAATCCGCTGACCCGGCAGGTCAGTTTCTCAATCGAGCGGCAGGTGACCCGAGACGTTTCTGCCGAAGTTGACTATCTTGGCAACTTCACATCTAACCTTCCTGAGACTAGCAACACCGGGTTCAACAACGAGTGGTTCTGCACGGCCTCCGCGCCAGGACTCTTTGGACAGCCATGCGACGCTTTTAGCTACGTTCCGGTGTTCACTACTGCGAACGTCGGTTACGGCAACTACAACGCCTTCGTGGCAAAAGTGACCACCCGGGGCTGGCACGGATTTCAGGCGCGTGGCTCTTACACCTACTCGAAGGCACTCGACAATGGATCTGCGGCAGGTGCACCGTTGATTCCCGGTCCACTCATGACTCAGGTGCTTGGGTTGCAGTTCTTCGGGAACGGCAATCCTGTTCTATATGCGCTCGGCAGCAACTCCAGCGGATTTGCGCCCCCGCCCGGTCTGTTCAGTCCGGGTGCGATCTCCGCGAATCTCTCTGCGCTTACCGGACTGTTGACGGCCGGTGTCAACACTACCGGCGCAGGCCGTGCTCAGGTGACGCCGTATACGATTCCCCAGGATCCGTATAATTTTCTGAGAAACGACTATGGCCTCTCTGATTTCAACCAGACTAACAAGTTCATTCTGGAGTACACGTGGGAGGTCCCCACATCAAAACCATCTCAGCTCCGCAGCGGCTGGTTATTGAGCGGAGTCCTCACCGCAGAGAGTGGGCAGCCCTTCACCATCTTCAGTGGTCCGATCGCTGGGGAATTGACGCAGCGCATCAGTCTGACTGGGTCACTGACCACGACGGGAAATCCTAACGCCTATATTGGCAACATGTCATCGATCGTTCTGCCCGGCACGAGTTGCCAGAACCTTTCCGGCGCGTTGTCGCCTTTCATCGTGCAGCAAACAGTCGGTATAAGGGATGGCGTTGCGGGAACGCCGTGCCTCGGCAACTCTGCCCGGAACCAATTCACAGGGCCGGCGTACGTTGATTACGATATGGCTATCCAGAAGACGTTCAAACTCCGGGAGGTCGCCGCGTTGTCGCTTCGGGCCGAGTCTTACAATCTCTTCAATCGTCCCAATTACTACAATCCGATCAGCAGCTACAGTCTGGACGGCGTAACGCCGTACTCGCAATTCGGTGAAATCAAATCGGCCCACAACGCACGCCAGTTCCAGTTCGCGGTCCGGATGAGTTGGTGAAGCGTCTCGAACCGAGTCTTGCCCCATCGAAGATGCCGAACTGGCTCGTCCTCCGGATGAGCCACACAAAAGTTGGAGTCGGACGACGCTCTTTCGCTTTTCAGCTCCCAACTGTAGCTGAACTTCAGAAATTGACCTGGGTTAACCTGGTTGTGTTTAATCGTCAACCTAAGTTCCAGACGCCGAAGAGCAACACAGTTGCCGAGTTCTTGTGCCGCAAGCTTCGGCGACGTTGCTCTATGCCGCTGGTTGAGATGATGAGTCGCCATGGCCTTTGAGAAACAAGTCTTCATCAGTTACGCGCATATCGACAACGAGCCTCTCAGCGAGAAGCAGTTGGGCTGGATTACCCGCTTCCACGTTTCGCTTTCGGCGATGCTGAGCATGCGAATCGGCCGCAAGGCCGAAATCTGGCGCGACAACAAACTCTCAGGCAATGACATCTTCGCCGATGAAATCTTGCAGCAGTTTCCTCAAACAGCCCTCCTCATCTCGGTGGTCACCCCCCGTTATGTCGATTCGGAATGGTGCACCCGCGAGGCGCGAGAATTCTGTCGCACGGCGGAACTCACCGGCGGAGTCGTCGTCGATAACAAATCGCGGGTGTTGAAGGTCGTCAAGATCCCTGGGGGTGATGAGAATCCTCTTCCCGAGCCAATGAAGCTGGCGTTGGGCTATCCGTTCTACGTTTTCGACGACCAGCAGACGCCACTCGAACTGGATCCCGCCTATGGCGAGGAGTTCACCCAGAAGTACAACCTGAAGATGGCAAAGCTGGCCTTTGACATCGCCCAGTTGATCAAGAAAATTGAGACCGAGCCGATTCCCACCGTCGCGACAGCACCTGCATCGGAGTCTAAGACCAAGCCTTCCATCTATCTCGCCGACTGTAGCTTCGACCGCCGCGAGGACCGCGAGGCCATCAACGCTGACCTTCGCTTGCATGGCTACCCGATTCTGGCGGACGTCCAATTACCGATGGACGAAGAGACGTTTCTCGCCGAACTCGACAAAGTCATGGGACGGTGCAAGTTGTCCGTCCACATCGTCGGGGCCAAGTATGGAGTGGTGCCCGATGGTCCCAGCGAAAAATCACTCATCGTTCTAGAGAATGAGGTCGCGATTCGCTACAGCAAGAATGCCGGACTGAAGCGCATTATCTGGATCCCAAGCGGGACTCACTCCGACTCGACCCGGCAACAGCATTTCATCGATTCGCTCTTAAAAGATGCCGAAGCCCAGTTTGGCGCGGACCTCATCACCGGCGATTTGGAAGACTTGAAGGCGGCCATTCATGCGGCCTTGAAGAAGATTGAGACGGCCGAGGTCCCCGCGCCGCCCAAGGCCCCTGCGGAAGCGACGGAAGCGGATACCAAGCTCGTGTATCTACTTTGTGACGAGCGCGACCGCAAGGCTACGATACCACTGCGGAAGTTTCTAAAGACCCAGGGATTCGAGTCAAAAATCCCGGTTTTTGAGGGCGATGCTGCCACCGTCCGTCAATCCAACCAGGATCTATTGAGCAGCTGCGATGCCGTGTTGGTCTTTTACGGAGCAGGGGACGAGTCGTGGAAATCCTCGGTCGATTCCGAATTGCGCAAAGCTTCCGGTTACCGCTCGACAAAAAAGCCGCCGACTACATTTACCTACCTGTCAGAGCCGGCGACTGACGACAAGAAAGAACTGATCGAGCTCGAAGAGCCACGATTGATTGATGGCCTGGCCGGCTTTTCCGAAACAGCCTTCACTGAATTCGTTAACGCGGTTTCCGGAAAGGCCAAGTTGTGACTCAGGTCAACGCAGCCGGCACCCGGCTGATGAACCCATTCCCAGGGCTGCGGCCGTTTCACGACGATGAAGAATACCTCTTCTTCGGACGCGAAAGCCAGATTGACACCATGGTTGACAAGCTGGCAGCCACGCGTTTTCTGGCGGTCGTGGGCACATCTGGAAGCGGCAAGTCTTCCCTGGTGAATTGCGGCCTGAAACCCGCACTGAGCCGCGGACTGATGGCCTCTGCCGGGACGTCTTGGCGAATGGCACAATTCCGTCCGGGCAGCGATCCCATCAAGGCAATGGCCCACTCTCTGGCTCAGCCCGGGGGGCTCTTCGGCAACCCGCGCTCGGAAGTCCTCACTGTCGAAGAGATCGTCGAGGCCACCCTGCGAATGAGCAAACTCGGTTTGGTCGACATCTACGGGCAGGCGCAGTTCGGCGAGGGACCGAATCTGCTGGTGATTGTGGACCAGTTTGAAGAGCTTTTTCGCTACCACGATCTCCAGGCTTCGTCCGCGGAGGACCACGGTGGCGAAGACCGCTCCGTAGCGTTCGTTAATCTTCTTCTCGAAGCGGCTTTCTCGGAGCTGCCCATCTACGTTGTCCTCACCATGCGGTCGGACTTCCTCGGCGACTGCTCGCAGTTTTACGGATTGCCCGAGGCGATTAACCGCGGGCAATACCTGGTTCCTCGCATGTCGCGTGACGAGAGAAGGTCGGCAATCGCTGGACCAGCGGCGGTAGCTGGTGGCGAAATCAGCCCGGTGCTTCTGACCAGGCTCGTCAATGACGTTGGCGACAACCCCGATCAGCTCTCCATTTTGCAACACGCCCTGAACCGCACTTGGGCCCAATGGCAACGGGAAGGTGGCGCTGGCGCCATGGATCTTCCGCATTATGAAGCCATTGGCACCATGAGCCGCGCGCTCGATCTTCACGCAGAGGACGCTTACGCGGAATTGCGCGACGATCGGCAGAGAGCGATCTGCCAAAGAGTATTTCAGGCGCTCACCGAAAAGGGTCCCTATCTGAGCGGAACTCGCCGTCCCACCAGCGCGGAAACCCTCTGTGCGATTAACGACGCAACCCTCGACGAACTGAAGCTGGTACTCGATGTATTCCGTAAGCCGAGCCGATCGTTCGTTATGCCCCCAATGGCGGAGCCCATCACCCCCGAGACCATCATCGACATCTCGCACGAAAGCCTGATGCGCATCTGGGACCGCTTGAAACGCTGGGTGGACGAGGAAACCGAATCGGCGTCCCAGTATGAGCGCCTGGTGCAGAACATGTCGCTGCACAACCGGGGCGCTGCCGGCCTGATTACCGATCCAGAGCTATCACTGATGTTGGAATGGCAGCAGAAGTGGGACCCGAACGAAGCATGGGCGGAGCGTTACTCTCCCAGCTTCGCCGCTACAATTGCGTTTCTCGAGGAGAGCCGCAAAGCCCGCGACGCAGCCTTGTTAGCGGAGAACGCCCGCCAGAGACGCGAACTTCGCCGCACTCGCCAGATTGCCGCTGTATTGGGCACGGCACTCCTGCTCGCCGTTGGCTTCGGCGGCTACGCCCTCTATGAGCAGCGTCGGGCCCTTTTTGAGCAACGCCGCGCCACCGCCGAGCAGGCAGCTCGCAAGCAATCCGACGCTCTGGCGGATGCGCAGAAGAAGCTGGCCGAGCAAGAGGAAAAGGCTCGCCAGCAGGCGGTTGCGCTCCGCGACGAAGCTGAAAAAGCCAAGGCCGAAGCCGAGGCCGCCGATGCCCGCGCCGAGCACGAAAAGGACGTGGCCGAGACTATGGCGCACAAGTTCCTCGCGGCCAGTACCGAGGCACGCCTTGCCGACAACTACCAAATCGAGAAAGCCGAGCAGTTACAACAGGATCAGGATGAGCACAAAGACACTTCTGTGATTAATCGTGACCAGAAGGAATTGGACGCCTCGGCCACCAAGGCCAAAGAGTTAAAGTTGGACGCCGCCCAAAAGGCCGCCGACGCGGCCGCATTTGCCGCGAGCGTCCATTTGATCAGCCCGAGCCAGATAAGCAATTCTGATTTGTTCCAGAACTCACAGGTCTCGAACTACAGCGGTAAGGATCCCAAATACCTGGTCAGTAATTCCCAGTGCGATACGGCGCTGCCGGGAGCCACCAGGAATCCCAATGATATGTTTCGCGGGTCAGACGGTTCGCCCTGCCGGTCGACTGTTTTTGAGGACGGGCAGCAGGTCGGATTCGAGCATTTCATCGAATGGAAAACTCCCAAACCGGTGACCATCAACAGTCTCGGGCTGTTCGCCGCCCACGATTCAATTCGTTACCGCAGGTCCTTCGAAACCTTCAAGTTGTACGTGAAGAAGCAGGGGCAATGGTCCAGAGTGAAGGAATATAGCCCGGCCTTGATGTATGGCGGAAGCTGCGGCGGCCAGTCCTGTTTTCCCCCGCCTGCTACCAAATACGCTCCCGGAACCGTTCTCGCGGCATGCATTGACCTGCCCTCCACCACCGGCCAGGAATTCCGCGCCGTATTCGTGCAGTCCGTCAGTTCGGTCGAAAAATTTTCCGGACCGCGCGTGCTGCAAATTGACGGCTACTCGAATGCCAACTGCGCGAAGTGAGTTTGGTTGCCTGCGGAATTCGGCCAACAAGCCGCATCACTCCAAATCGTCAACCGCCACCTTCATATGCTGCAAATGTTCCCGCATGTGATGAAGGTAATCCTCAAAAACAAACCGAAGCGTTAACGGCTGCGAGCCGCTAATCGTGCAGGTTCGCGACCACGCTGAATCCGGCACTGCCTCTGCGGCTGCCAGCAATTGACGATTGAGGGCGCCCCACGCACCGATTAACTCGTGCCAGTCTCGTTTCTGATAGGCGTGCAGTACGACCCACGCTGGCCCGTCATAGCCCGGCATCGCCGGGTTGTCTTCCAACTGGGCTCGAACAATTCTCTGATGGTTATTGGCGGCCGAGTCGAGCAGGTGTCCCAACTCTTCCTTCACCGACCATGAACCCGTAGGCTTAATCTCAACTGAGTCTGGCGGAAGTGCTTCCAGTCGTGCGGGCAGGCCTTGCAGCAAAGTGCGTAATGATTGCAAACTCTCCATTCCGTCGTCTCCTTCGGCAAATATTATGCTCTACCTTGGCTTTCCCCGTTCCACAGCCGCAGACCGTATAATCGAAGCTTCCTTCCATGAGTTACCAAGTCCTGGCGCGCAAATATCGACCGCAAAAATTCTCCGATGTGATCGGTCAGGAGCACGTCACGCGCACCCTGAAGAACGCCATCGAGCAGCAGCGGATTGCGCATGGCTACATCTTCAGCGGCCACCGGGGCATCGGCAAAACCACAATCGCGCGCATCCTGGCCATGGCATTGAATTGCCGCTCCAAAGATCATCCCGTTCCTGAACCCTGCGGCGTTTGCGACTCCTGCGTCGAGATCCGCCAGGGCAACGCTGTTGACGTAATCGAGATCGACGCTGCCACCAACCGTGGCATCGACGAAATCCGCGAACTGCGCGATGCCGCGCGTTACCGCCCAGCCCGTGACCGCTACAAAATCTGGATCCTCGACGAAGCCCACCAGATCACCGATGCCGCCTTCAACGCGCTTCTGAAGACGCTGGAAGAGCCGCCCTCGCACGTGATTTTCATGATGGCGACCACGCAGCCCGAGGACATTCCGCAGACGATCCGCTCGCGCTGCCAGCACTTCAGCTTTCACGCTGTCAGCTTCGACGACATCGTCGGCCAACTGCGCGATATCGCCAAGCAGGAGGGCATCTCCGCCGACGACAACGCTCTCGCCATGCTGGCCGAAGCGGGCGACGGCTCCATGCGCGACGCTCTCAGCATCATGGACCAGGCCATTGCCAGCTGTGGCGACACCCTGAGCGCCGAGGTCGTTCGCGGGTTGGTCGGCACGGTTGGCTCTGACATTCTCGAAGATGTGATGGGCGCCGTGGCGCGCAACTCGAGCGAAGATGTACTTCGCACCATCGACCGCCTGCTCGTCGAGGGACAGAGCGCGCAACACTTTGCCCGCCAGATGGTCCGCTTCCTGCGTAATACCGTCGTAGCTAAAGTCGCAGGCAGCGATTCGCCCGTGCTGCAAATTTCCTCTGACGAACGCGCGCGAGTCTCGCGCGTTGCCGAGCGCTTCAGCGAAGAGGACCTCACACGGTTCCTGCAGATCATGCTGCGAACCCACTCCGATCTGGGCTACAAGCAGGAGCAGCGCTTCCATCTCGAGCTCGGATTGCTCAAGCTCGTCCACGCCCAGCGCCTGCTCCCGCTGGAGCAGCTTCTCAGCGCGGAAGCGCCCAAGCCGGGCACGGCGCCCGCAAGGCCCGCTGCGCCGTCATCGAACTCGAGTGCAGCAGCGACCCGCAGCCCAGCGCCACCTGTCCCAACGCGAGCTCCTATTTCAGAATCGCCAGCGTCGCGCACATCAGCTGCGTCTCCATTCAAAGGGCCGTCGCCCTTCGAGGCTGATCGCAGCCGCAAGAGCGAGCCCAAGGCCGAATCGCCTCAGACTCCCAGCGTTCCTATGCCCTCCGATACGCGTGCGTACATAGGCGAATCCACCGACGCGATGCCCGAGGCCAGATCAGCTTCCGCCGTCGCTATCGCTGAGGCGCCGCCTCCGGACACCACTGCCGAGGTGACTCCCGAGCTGGCGCGCAACGCAGTTCTCGCAGCCCTCGAAGATGCCAACCAGCAGATGCTGGCGCACAACCTTGAATTGGGCGAGTGGAGTGTGCGTGGCATCGAAGTTTCGGTCAAAGTCGCAATGTCACAGATCATGGTTGACGTTGCTCTCGGTGACGGCCCCAAGCGTATCGTGCACGACGCTCTTATTAAGGCTGCGGGTAGGCCTCTGAAGTTCAAGATGGTGAGCGGAGGAGCGCAATTCGCGCCAAAGGCGCCGCCGCTATCCGCGCCCCCGGCAAACGGAGCAGGCGCCCGCAGCCGGGCCGCTTCCGACCCGATTGTGCAGCGCATGCAGGAAAAATTCGGCGCCGAGATTCGTTCCGTGATCGACCAGAAGGATCGCAGCTAGAGATTAGGCATCAATAGTTCGGAGCATTATGGGTGGATTCAATTTGCAGGACATGCTGGCGCAGGCGCGCCAACAGGCCGAGAAGCTGCAGGAAAAAATGCAGCAGACCGTAGTCGAAGCTTCCTCCGGCGGAGGCAGCGTCACCGTCAAGATGGACGGCCAGAAGCACGTTCTAAGCGTCGTGATCGAGCCCGACGTTGTGAAGTCTGGCGACATCGAGATGCTCCAGGACCTCGTCGTAGCTGCGGTGAACGCCGCCGCGCAAAAGGTCGAGGACGCGATGAAATCGAGCCTGGGCGGAATGTTGGGTGGCCTCGGCCTTCCGGGAATGTAGGTATATCGCAAATTGGTAGAGCTGACCTTCAGGTCAGCGTCGTGATTGCTGTTGGAATTCAAGGGGGCTTTAGCCCCGTCACATTATCGAACCGAGGTCACGTTGTCCAAGTTTGCCGAGCCTATGGCTCGCCTCATTGACGAACTCAAGAAGCTCCCCGGTGTGGGCGGCAAGACAGCGCAGCGCTTTGCGTTTCATATCCTCCGCTCCAGCGACGAAGACGCCGAGGTGCTGGCCGATTCCATCCGTCAGCTAAAGGCCAGCCTGCATCTCTGTTCGGTCTGCAACAACATTACCGACATCGATCCCTGTGTCTATTGCTCGAACCCGACGCGCAACCAGCGCCTGGTATGCGTTGTCGAGGAACCCACCAACATCGCCGCGATCGAAAAGACCCGCAACTACAGCGGCGTGTATCACGTGTTGCACGGCACCCTCTCGCCCCTTCACGGCGTCGGCCCCGACCAGTTGCGCATCGCCAGTCTCGCCCGCCGCGTCGAAGCCGGAAACGTTGATGAGTTGATCATCGCCACCAACCCCACCGTCGAAGGCGAAGCCACTGCGACTTATCTCTCGCGGCTGTTCAAGTCATCCGAGGTCAAGGTCACCCGCATCGCCACCGGAGTCCCCGCCGGCAGCGACATCGAGTACGCCGACGAAGTCACCATGCAGAAGGCTATGGAAGGACGCCGGGAACTCTGACATTAGGCGCCCTAGCCTGTCTACCTCGAACTTGCCGGTGCCTTGCCCGCTTTCGCCAGATAGCCGTTAATCGCCTCCTCCCATTCCGGTCCGCTCTTCGCATCTCCCTTGGCAAGATGCATCACGTGGTCGTTGGCCTCCGGGCTGAGCGCCGTCCGCTCGTAAACAACCGCGACCCGGGTCTCATTGACTCCCACTTTCGTCAGGTGAATGTCAACCAGCGTGACCAGCGCATCGTGAATCACGTACACGTACTGCACGTGTCCGCCCGTTGCGTCAAAAGCGGTGTTCGTCCACACGCTCCTGATTCCTACATGCGCGATCGTAAAGACCATTCCGGGCTGATCGCTGGGCGATGTTGGATAGACAAACTGAGGATCCCATCCTTCCGCCCATTTTTTCTCTTCCCATGCTCCAAAGAGAGGGAAGACACGTTCATACGAAGCCTTCGCCACGAATGTAAATTCATTATGAGTGTGTGTCATCGCGGATATTGGAGCCTCCTGTGCCTCCCCTGATTTTGGAGTCACAACTCCGGCCAGCAATGCCATCACGGTCAACATGAATGACAGTTTCATTTCCGCTTCTCCTTCAACTGATGGCTGTCCGTTGCTTTCAATGTCAGCCCGTAGATGCTGCGCAGCTTCTCGATTTCCTTCAGAGTGTTCTCAGAAAACGGAGCCTTTCCCTCGAAGGCATGCAGCACGATGCCCTCCAGCAGGTCGCCGAGGGTCATGTCTTTCAGTTCGGCCAACCCCTTCAGCACTTTCAGCAGCCGCTTTTCCATGCGGACGCCTGTTTGCACCCGCTCCACCACGATGAGATGTTCGGTTTGTTCCTTCATGGTACAAAAATACCAATGTACCAAGATAACGTCAAGCGGCTTTACCCAAACTGTCTCCTCCCGCTGTGCGGCGCCTCACAACAGCTCAGTGACGCACATCACCGCCTGGCTGGTCGTCAAATTCGTACAGTGAAGGTGGCGGAAGGATCGCCGAGACTGCCGCCCGGCGAGGCTGGCAGACACAAGACATCGGAGAATCGCAATCATGGCATACACAATCACTGACACCTGTACCAAAGACGAACTCTGCGTGGAAGCTTGCCCGACCGACTGCATCCACCCCAAGAAGGACGAGGAGTCGTTCGAAGCCGCCACACAGCTTTATGTTGACCCTAACGGCTGCATCGACTGCGGCGCCTGCGTGCCCGTTTGCCCGACCAACTCGATCTTCCCCAACGACGAGGTTCCGGTCGAGAAGGCTGAGTTCATCGACAAGAACGCCGCCTATTACGCATAACGACGCCTCCGCGACCTCTCGCGTCAGGTTGCCGTCGCTCGCGCCGCGTACAGCGGCCCCGCCCATCAGCGGATAGAAACGTGGCACAGCCGCGCCGCTGTACCTCTGCCTTCTCGAACACATATTGACTCCCGCTTGACTCCCGCCGGTTTCGGATTAGACTGACTCCTGCTATTCCTGACCCGAAGGAGCCATTATGCGAACGACCGTCAATCGACTCGCGATCTTCAGCTTTCTTTTGCTCACAGCAGTCGCCTCGCAGGCTCAGTGGGTGGCAGTCGCTCGCGCTGTTTCCGGCCGCATCCAGCACATGCAACAGCAGAGCGCCGATGGCAAGGGTGGCTACGACGTCGCTACCGTGGTGATCGAGGCCAACGCCCAGAAGGTATACGAGACCGCGTTGCAGCGGATTCAGGCGCATAGCAGCGAGGTCAAGCTCATCCGCAACGACGCGCGCACGCGCACCGTTTCCTTCACCAACGGCGTCCAAACCGCCAGCCTGCAAGCAAACACCTTAGGTGACAAGCTCACGCAACTGGTCGTCGCCTCAACCCTCGACCCCTCCCAGAACAGTGCTACCCCGCTGGTCGTCAAGAGCATCCAGAACGTCTGCTCCGAACTGAAGGTGGAGTGCACGCTGCAGAATGACTAACCACCAGCTATAATCCGGCGTCATGCATTCCTCCAATCGCAGCACTCCGATGTTCTCCCGATCTCTGCTCGTCCGCGTTCTCCTGTTGGCCTTGTGCCTGCCCGCGGTACAAAGCCAGGCATTCGCTCAGGCCACAACGACCGCCCCTGCGAATGGTCCACAGGCAGTCGCAGCCCCACAACAGAACATCCTGCCTTTCATTAAGGGTGCCTGGAACACTCTGGGCCGTTCGATGAACGAATGCTCCTCGATCTCCGATCCCAAGTTCGGTGCGGGCGCGACGTCGGTCATCTACCTGCCATTCGGCGTTACGCCTCCGCCCGCGGTTGCCGCCCTCAGCAAGTGCGGCGTGAAGGTCGAGAACCTTCCCAAAAAGATCACCGGACTCGGTACTATCCCAGTTGGCGACTTGAACGCCCACGGCCTACTTTACCTGCCAAACAAGTACGTCGTCCCCGGAGGCCGCTTCAACGAGATGTACGGCTGGGACAGCTACTTCATCATCATCGGCCTGCTCGAAGACGGCGAGCGCGACTACGCGCGCGGCATCATCGAGAACTTCTTCTACGAGATCGAGAACTACGGCGCGGTGCTCAACGCCAATCGCGCCTATTACCTCACGCGCTCGCAGCCGCCGTTCCTCACCTCGATGATCATGGCGCAATACACCGCCGACAAGAAGGCCGGGAAAGCCGACAACAAGTGGCTTGCGAAGGCCTACGACTATGCCCAGCGCGATCATGATCTCTGGATCAAGCCTCCCAAACTCGCGGGCGATACCGGACTCGCGCGCTACTTCGACGTGGGCGAGGGCCCGGTGCCCGACATCGCCGACCATCCTGAGTACTACGCCGCCATCGCCGACTGGCTGCTTAAGCATCCCGAGGCCCAGGCGCAATACGGATACATCGCCGCCACGCTTGAGCAGGGAATCGGCCCCGAGTTGCAGGTTCCGCTCTGCGACAACAAGGCATGTCCCAACGCGCATCCCGTCAAGCTCACCGCCGACTTCTATCAAGGCGATCGCGCTATGCGTGAGTCGGGCTATGATCCGTCCTTCCGCTGGGGTCCGTTCGACGGATCCACACACCACTTCGCGCCCGTATGTCTCAACAGCCTGCTCTACAAGGCAGAGATGGATCTCGCGGAGATGGCCACCATTCTCGGGCACCCTGCAGACGGCAAGAAGTGGCGAGCCGCGGCCGACACCCGCAAGCAACTCATCAACAAATATCTCTGGAACGCCGACAAGGGAATGTTCTTCGACTGGAACTTCATGACCGGTAAGCAGTCCACCTATAACTACGTGACGGCGTTCTTTCCACTATGGGTCGGGCTGGCGACGCCCGAGCAGGCCAAGGCCGTGGTGAAGAACATCGGCATCTTCGAGCATGAGGGCGGCCTGGCGATGAGCGACCAGCAAACCGGCGTGCAATGGGACCTGCCGTACGGATGGGCGCCCAACCACCTGATCGCCGTCGAGGGGATGCGTCGTAACGGTTTCAACTCCGACGCCAATCGCGTGTCGGTTGAATTCCTCGACACCATCCAGTCGAACTTCAAGCGCACCGGCACCATTCGCGAGAAGTACAACGTGGTGACCGGCAGCGACGAAGCGCCCGTGCTCGCCGGCTACCACGAGAACCTGATCGGCTTCGGCTGGACCAACGGAACCTTCCTGGCGCTCTACCACGCGCTCCCGCCCGAGCAGCAGAAGAAGGTGCTGACGAATGAATGAATCACCCGCGGTTTTCTTACCGGTAATCCCTGGAGTCACTACGCCTGACGCGGAAGCGGAATATGCCCGCCTTGCAGAAGCCTGTGGTTCCCCCGTTCCGCCAATGGGCCAACGCATCTACTCGATAAGCTACGTCCACGATGGCGAACGTTGGACGGCAACCGTAGGACAGCGGTTAAAAGGAACTCGGCACAAGATCATCCGTCATCGGAAAACAAAAACAACAACGGAGTACGACATCCTGCTTGATGACTGCGCGGTGGTGGTGGCAATTTTTCCAGGAGTTCCGTACCGAGTCATGACTGATAGCGGCAGCACGAACGGCGGACGGTCACATTGGGAGAGCCCGTTTTTCGCTGGCAATCCTGGCGTAACCTATTTTTCTCAATGAAACGCGAAGCTCTGGAAACCACCTATGAAGGTGAGGACTTGCCGCACCGCCTGATGTGGGCGATTGTTGCGGAACAAGCGGAATGTGCAAAACAAGAGCGCGATTGGGGAAAGCCGTCGCTTATTGCGATGGTTTTTGCCTTCCATGCGATGGAAGCGTATCTCAATTACGTGGGTCCACGACTCGCTCCGGAGCTGTGGGAAAACGAAAGAGAGTCTTTTCGAGGATGCGGCTTCAAAGGGAAGCTCCGCGAGGTGATGGAGCGTGCGGGGTTGGACTGGCAGCCAGGCAAACCGCCAATTCAAACGGTGTTGACGCTGGAAAAGCTTAGAGATGCCATAGCTCACGGCAGGCCAGAGAAACGCAAAGATACAAA
>Ga0209380_10000651_pt1 | contig 24502 bp, 21 predicted proteins | sample HubBroMetageWFT6_FD_188347 | JGI IMG/M metagenome (GOLD analysis project Ga0209380, IMG submission 188347) | Warmed and freeze-thawed soil microbial communities from the Hubbard Brook experimental Forest, New Hampshire - Hubbard Brook CCASE Soil... | ecosystem: Environmental > Terrestrial >... | reverse complement strand
CCAGGGGAGATAGGAAAAATCAGTCCACCCGCCGTTGATGAATCCTCCGGCCCGCGCAACCTGATTGGAGGAGGCGAGGAGAATCTGGGCGCGGCGAGCAATGCGGGGCGAGCGCAAACTGACCTCCCAGCCGCGAACAATGGCGCGTTGAATGGTGAGCGGGAAGAACAGATTCGATTCGCCAATATTGTTGTGATCGAAAAAATTCGAAGCCTTCGTGCGAAACATGTCGGCGTCAAGGATCCAACCGCGCCAGGGGATGTTCACGCCGAACTGTTCTTCTTCGTCGCGCTCGCCGTGAAGCGCGATGAGAGCGGCGGCTGGTAGTAGTGGCCGTAAGAGGCGCGAAAGGTCCACTTGAGGCGCGGCACGTTGAGCGCCACGCCGAAGCGCGGGCTGATCGCATTCTCGGTAACCCCGCCGGAAAAGTGAGTGGGCCTCATGCCGGCGGAAAAAGTGAGCCACGATGTGGGCTTGAACTTGTCATCGACGAAAAATGCGGTCAGGCTTCCGGACGGATTCTGGGCGTCGTTAAACGGCGGGTTGCCGCTCCCGTTCTTGAAGGTCGCTCCGAGGACTTCGCTGTTTGCTGGTAGAAACTGTACAGGCCAACCTGAAAATCGTTCTTCGCTTCATTTTCGTGATTCAGGGGATGGAGACTCTAGGAGGAGCGCGCGTGGATTGCGACGAGAAGAGTACCGCCGATGGATTTTGGGCACTCAGGTCCGCGAGCGGACATCGACATGATCAGCGACAGCGACTGCCAGCGAGGATTCTGGATAGGCTGACCGAGAGGTCGTGACTCCACGACCGCAGCCTTGATTGCAGCAACTTGTGCTGTGAACCGTGCGCTGGTCAGCTTCGGGGCCTGAGCCATGACACTGGGGTGCCGCCTTGCGAATGGAGCAGGCATGCGGTGGCGCAGCAGTGGCCGCCAGCGCGGGCGGAACGAATGTTCCGGCGAGGGCGAACAACAACAGAAGTCTGGCGGTTAAGCGCCGCATGTTGGTTGAGTGAATCAGAGCCCCAAGGTTGGGAAAAGCGTAGAACATAATCCCGAATGGGCGCAAGCAGAGGCGGACGGTGCCCCGACGGGGCCCGACACACAACAACCGGGTCAGGCCTTGCCGTTGATTTTTGCCCACCACCAGCGAACGCCGACAAAGAGGAATCGCCAGTCGCTGAAGAATTCGGGCGGCTTGCCTTCAAAAGCATGGCCGACGAACTGGAGAATCCAGCCCACCACGAAGAGCGCCAGCGCGTAAAGCCACAAGCGATGGACGAAGAGCCCGGCAACGAAGACTGCCACGGAAAACAGAATCAGGGGGATGCCGAAGGTGTGGCAGACGCGGTTGACCGGGTGCTGGTGACTTCGCGAGTATCGCGCGATCCACTCCTGGCTGTTATATCCGCCCAACATGCGGAGAAGATGATACTACGGCGAGAAGCCCGGCGGTCAAGGATTTCCCGATCGTGCCTTGGCGCCGGAAGATCGATCCCCGGCCTCACCTGAGAGGGCTGCACGGCTTTAGCGAGCTAGCCGAGTTCGAGATGACTCCTGCCGCCGACGCTTTAGCGATACCTACTTCACCGTACACGCTCCTACACGCTCCCGTCCTTGTTGAGATGCCCGCTACCCGCGTGGTAGCATCCTTAGTTTTGGCAGGGGATGCTGGGTTGGCCTGTTGCTGTCCTTAATCCTCATTTCTAGGCCGTTTCCTTCCCACGCCTGCCGAAGGAGCCCAACTTGAAAGTCTATTCGGGAGCAAACATCCGTAATGTAGCGATTGTAGGGCACGGGCACGCGGGCAAAACCACGCTCGTCTCGGCCATGCTGTACACGGCAGGCGCGACCCCGCGCTTCGGGCGTGTCGACGACGGTTCGGCCACCACTGACCACGACGACGAAGAAATCGCGCGCAAGATGTCGATTGCCACCGGCGTCGCCGTCGTCGAGTGGGGCAACACCAAGATTAATATCCTCGATACCCCCGGATTCAGCATGTTTGTCCACGAGGCCAAGATGTCGCTGCCCGTGGTCGACGCAGCCATTGTTGTCGTCGATGGCGTGGCCGGCGTGGAAGTCGTCACCCAGCGCGTGTGGAATTACTGCGAAGAGTACAAGACGCCGCGGCTGATCGTGGTGAACCGCATGGACCGCGACCGGGCCAACGCCGAGCGCGTGCTGGAATCGCTGACCAACGCCTTTGGCCGCGACGTGATTCCGATCGAACTCCCCATTGGCAGCGAGAAAAGTTTGACGGGCGTGGTCGACTTGGTGCGCATGAAGGCCTACACCTACGAATTGGGCGGCAACGGCAAGGGCAAAGAGACCGAGATCCCCGCCAACATGCGGGCACAGGTGCAGGAAGCGCACGAGATGCTGGTGGAACTGGTGGCCGAGGGCGACGACAAGTTAATGGAAAAGTTCTTCGAGGCCGGCACGCTGGGCGAAGAAGATCTGATTCCGGCACTCCACAATGCGATCCGCGAAGATCGGATTTTCCCGGTCATCTTCAGTTCAGGCCTGGGCAACGTCGGCGCCGACCGCGTCATGGATTTCATCATCGACTACACTCCCGCGCCCTCCGAGCACGATTGGGTGCAGGGCGAAGCTGGCGGAAACGGCGACGCTCCCAAGCGCCATGAATCTGACGAAGAGCCAGTTTCGCTGTATGTGTTCCGCACGGTGTCGGATGCGTTTGCAGGACGGATTTCGTACTTCAAAGTTTTTTCGGGCGTGCTGAAGAATGACGCCACGCTGCAGAACTTCGCCCGCGGCGGCCAGGAGAAATTTGCGCACATCCAGGTCATGCAGGGAAAGACGGCGATTCCGGTTCCCGAGCTGCACGCGGGCGATATCGGCGCTGTCGCAAAATTGAAAGAGACGCTCACGGGCGATACGCTTGGGGATAAATCGGCGCCCATCCAGTATCCTCGCGTGAAACTGCCGGAGCCGGCGATCACCTTTGCCATCGAGCCCAAGAGCCGTGCCGATGAAGACAAACTGGGCCCGGGCATCCACAAACTGATGGAGGAAGACGGGATGCTGCGCTTCTTCCGCGATCCTCAAACGAAAGAATTCCTGATCGCGGGCACCGGCCAGCAGCATATCGAAGTGATCGTTGCGAAGCTGAAGAAGCGCTATCACACCGAAGTCGTTCTGAAAGCGCCCAAGGTCCCATACCGCGAAACCATTCGCGGCAAGGCCGACGTGCAGGGACGCCACAAGAAACAAACCGGAGGCCATGGCCAATACGGCGACTGCAAGATCCGGATGGAACCGCTGCCGCGCGGCGGCGAGTTCGAGTTTGTGAACGACATTTTCGGCGGCGCGATTCCGAAGAACTATATTCCACCCGTGGAAAAGGGAATTCGCGACGCAGCTGCGCGCGGCTATCTCGCGGGATTCCCCGTGGTCGATTTTCGCGTCGTGCTCTATGACGGGTCCTATCACGATGTCGATTCGAACGATCTATCGTTCCAGATGGCGGGCCGCATCGCGTTCAAAAAAGCGATGGAAGTGGCCAAGCCCACGCTGCTTGAGCCCGTCATGGCCGTAGAAATCACGGTTCCCGACGACTTCGCCGGTTCCATCATGGGCGATCTCAACAGCCGCCGCGGACGCATCCAGGGCATGGACAACAAAGGCGGCAACACCGTGGTGAAGGCCGAAGTGCCGATGGCCGAGATGCTGACTTATGGCGTCGAGCTGACTTCTATGACGCAAGGCCGCGGGAGCTTCAACATGGAGATGCATCACTACGATGTGGTGCCGGGCCAGTTGCAGGAGAAGATTATCGAGAAGGCGAAGACGGAGCGCGGCGAGGTGAAGGAAGAGGAAGAGTAATTTGTACGCTACGCGTGTAGGTCTGAAACTGAAGCGAGGTCAAGCATGAAAGCAATCCTGATTCTCATCTCATCTGTGTTCTCCTTAGCGCTGATCGCCCGAGCCGCGGACCAAGCGCAGACCTTTCCCACCTCGGCCGGCCCGGTCAAAATTACTCCGCTCAACCACGCCAGCACCCTGATCGAGGCGGGCGGAAAAACCATCTATCTTGATCCCGTGAAGCCCGTGAAGTTCACTGGACTGCCCAAGGCCGACCTCATTCTGATTACCGACATTCACGGGGACCACATGGACCCCGACTCAATTAAAGACGCTAGCCAGGCCGACACCGAAATTCTGGCGGCCCCGGCAGTCGTCCAGACTGTGACGACCGCCAAGCCCATTGCCAACGGAGAAACCAAAAGCTGGCAGGGCTGGACCATCGAGGCGATTCCCGCATACAACCTGAAACGCGGTCCGTCCGAGGGAAAGCTTTTTCACGACAAAGGACGCGGCAACGGCTACGTCCTTACATACGGCCGCAAACGGTTCTACTTTTCCGGCGACACCGAAGGCACCCCCGAAGTGCGCGCCCTTAAGAACATCGACGTGGCTTTCGTGTGCATGAATTTGCCCTACACGATGCCTCCGGAAGAGGCTGCTGACGCGGTGAAGGCCTTCCACCCCAGGATCGTGATTCCCTACCACTACCGCGGCTCGGATCTGCAAGTGTTCAAGAAAGCATTGGAAGGAACGGGTATTGAGGTGCGGCTGCTGGATTGGTATCCAAAATAGAAGGCGCCGGGTTCGATGCTTCACTTTTGGATCGCGATATCCGTGAGGCTGAAAGCAGTTCCCTTCGCCAGAAGTGGTTCACCTGAAACTTTGGCTAGCGCCTAAGAGAAACAGTCGCCGGAATTGAGCCCCGCCGGGTGCCGCCCCTTACCGTATTTGCGCCAAGCCGAGGGTGGGAGATCGGCTTGTTCTCGGTCAACCGGCACGATTTCAATATTGGCACGAACCAGGAAGAGGTCGAACTCGCGACCCGCGTTCTCGCCTTGCCGTCCTTCGAGAACGATTCCAGTCTCCAGCCCACTCGCTGCGGATATCAGTCGACTTGCGGCCGCAGTGATGGCATGGAGGAAGGCCGTACGTTCAGGTTCGGCGAAGAAAGTGGCTGCAAGCGCGGATGTGTCAATTACCATCAACGCGGCAGCCCGTGTTCATCGTAGCCAACGATTTCGTCAGGAGTCCGAGAATCCAGAATTGGCAACTGATCAACCCGGCGAAGGATGTCTTCGAGCTGTGTCGATAGCCAGGGACTTCGGCGTTGCTGCTTGAGCCGCTCGAGACGCTCTTCCAAGGACTTTTGGATGGCACCAGTAAGAGATTCACCGGTTCGGGATGCGAGCTCCCGGGTCAACCGCTCCGTCTCTAAGCTCTTGATGCTAATTGCCATAGCGCTGCCGTTATACCATTTTAGATAGGAGTATATAAGTGTTTAGGCCTTGAAAATCTCCTCCACTGGCTTGCGGAAGATCTTTGCGATCTTGCATGCCAGCGGCAGGCTGGGATGGTTTTTTTCCGTCTCGATGGCGTTGACCGTTTGCCGCGATACCCGAGTTTCTGGGCGAGTTCGGCCTGCGTCCAGCTCAGCGGCGCCCGCAAAATCGCGCACGCTGTTTTTCACTGATACCTCCGCTTGGCGATGCCCAGCCCCAACCCCCACGGCAGGATCAGCAGAGGCGCCCCCAGTTCACGTCGAAGCGGGGCAATCCGCATTTTGTTGGAAAGCCCAAGTCAGGGTGATCAGGCAAATGGCAAGGAAGCTGAATGCGACCGCTTCCAGTTGGATTCGCCGCTGCAGCTCGTCGAGCCCGCGGAACATTCGCATAAATGCCACAAAGGGCTAAAGCTAAAACCGACGGAATGAGGGAAGGAAAGCGATACCGTATCCCGGCAGCGTGTGTTCGTGGCCTCGCAACCTCCACATGGAAACCGGAACCATCACCGCGTAGGCGGTCATCGAACCCCCGAATTCCTTCAGGTAGCGCTTCGCATTGGCGTCCATGGAATTCCCCAAGTCAAGCATGCTTTCCATCTATGTCAAGAGTTCTTTCGCGAGCCGCGGAAAGGTCAAGAGAAAGAAAAGAGGATGCGCTTAGATCGCGAGGAAAGCGGCGCGAAAGTAAAGTACTCATAGAAAACGGAGTCGACCTGAAGGTCGACTCCGAGAAAGTTCCAGTTCGAAATTTCCCTTTCGTGCTGCAGGCCTACTGCTTCTCGCCGAAAAGATCCGACATCGCCGCCGTGGTTGAGTCGCAAGCGTGATTCAGGCAGGGAAGATTGAATCCGCCCTCCAGCGTACGCAGCAGTGAGAAGTGGGTGTAGAACTTTGCGCTAGGCTTGCCGTGCGAGCCGAAGTTCGTGTCCACGATTGCGATAACCTGGTTCGTATTCGGCGCGGCCGAATAGTCATTCTCGTCCCAAATCACGACGATGGCGGTCTGCCCCTCCTTCCACACCGGAGAAGCGTGAATAGCGGTCACGATCTTCTGCACCGTCTGATCGCCCAGAATGATCGAGGCGGGATTCAATCCAGCCTGCGTGCCGTTGTCGGTCGGGTCGAAGTTGCAGAACGCACCGGCGTTGCCCCGGCCGTGCTGATCGTTGCACTGGTTGGGCGCGATCAGGGAAAATGCCGGCACGTTACCGCTGGCCAAATCGGCCCACAGCCCGCGCGCGCCATCGAAGGGAACCATCTGGTTCAGGCTGAGCGTCGGATGGGTGCCTTCCTGTACAGACTGGAAATAGGCGAATGGGTTGTGCTTTACGGCGTAGAGCTGCACGATTTCCCCGTGGTTGAGCGGCGGCGTCAACTGCGGATTGATCTTGCTGAAATTCGTGAAGTTGGTGAAGTTGCCGTCGCTGTAATTGACCCAGTTTGCGCCAGTCATCGGAAGATCTTCCTGATAACTCTTCCAGGTTTTCCCGTTGGCGACGAGTTGGTCAGCGATCGAAATTCCCAGCGTCGTCGTCGAGGCTGGATAGGAAACCTTCCCGTCCAGATTCAGATCGCAGGGAGGTGCGCTCACTTCGTTCGAGCAATCCACCGCGGGCGTAGCCGCTTCGGTGCCGCTGCCGGTAATGGGACAGATGGACGCCGCGTTCGCTTCCAAGTTGGGAGCTCCCGTCGCGAGATTCGGCATGCACGAAGTGTTGTGCCACAGGGGAGGATCGTCGTCCAGAACGCCGAAATTCGATCCGCCCACAACCTCCAGATAGTTGGTGAGGCTGGGATGGGCGACCGCGAAGTAGTTGGTCGCCAGGTTGGCGTTTTTCGCATACGAGTTGATGTAGGGAGCGTTGGGGTTGCCGATGATTTGGCTGTAACCGTGATTTTCCATCATGATCACAAACGCGTGATCGAGGTGAGGGACGCTGTTTGGTACCGCGCCTTGCTGGGCGAACGCCGAGCCAACGAGCGCGACGAACAGGCCCAGAGCTGAGGTGGTCTTTTTGACGTTCATGATTGTCTCCTGAACTTCGCGAAGCTTGGTGTCGAACGGAGAAATTGGCTCCCAAGCGTTTTCAATCCTGCCCGGGACGCGGAAATCCGGCCGACGCGACCTAGAGACCCTAGCCGGGATTTGTTACAGCCCGGTGACAGCGACGTTAAGATCGGGTGAAATTCCCCTCGGACACCCCGGACAGAGGACAATTGCGCGGCTGCGCATTTCGTTCTACCATCCGAAGCAGTGGCTATCGCCAAGAACAATCCCAGCCTCAATCCCAACCGCGAGCGCCTCGTTTCTGGAGCGCCGGTTGAGGACGATTCGTCGTTTGAGTTGAAGCTGCGGCCGCAGCGGCTGGCCGAGTTCATCGGCCAGAAAAAGGTCAAAGACAATCTGGCGGTGGCGATCGAAGCGGCTCGATCGCGCGGCGAGGCCATGGACCACGTGCTCCTCTACGGGCCGCCAGGGCTCGGCAAAACGACGCTCGCCAACATCATCGCCAACGAACTCGGCGTTCACTTTCAGCCGACGGCGGCGCCATTGTTGCAGATCAAAGGCGATCTGACTGCCATCGTCACCAACATGCAGGACAAGCAGGTGCTTTTCATCGACGAAATCCACCGCCTGCAGCCGGTACTCGAAGAGTTGCTCTATTCGGCGCTGGAGGATTACAAACTCGACATCATCATCGGACAAGGTCCGTCGGCGCGAACCCACACGCTCGAAGTGAAGCCGTTCACGTTTGTTGGTGCCACCACCCGGGCGGGATTGATTTCGGCTCCGCTGCGATCCCGCTTCGGCATTGTGTTGCGGCTCGAGTTTTATGCCCCGGAAGATTTGCAGGTGATTGTGGAGCGGTCGGCCGAGATCCTAGGCGTCGAAGTGGATGATGCGGGCGCCAAAGAAATCGCTGGCCGTTCGCGCGGCACGCCCAGAATCGCCAATCGCCTCCTACGCCGCGTGCGCGACTATGCCCAGGTGCGCGGCGCCGGAAAGATCGACGAGCCCACCGCCAAGGCTGCGCTCGAAATGCTGGAAGTGGATCAGTACGGATTCGACGAAGTCGACCGCCGACTGCTGCTCACCATCATCGAGAAATATCAAGGTGGTCCGGTCGGTGTGAATACGTTGGCGGCGGTGCTGGCCGAAGAACCCGACGCCATCGAAGAGATCTACGAGCCTTTTCTGATGCAGATCGGATTTCTGAACCGCACTCCCCGCGGCCGCGTCGCCACCCAGTTGGCTTACGACTATTTCAAAATCACGCCGACACGAAGACAGAGTTCGCTGTTCTAGACTGCACATGTCCTGGAACGTACATTGGTTCGGCTCTTTCTGAAAATCTCAGACAGACGCTAAGCCCTTTAGCGTCATTCGAAGGCGAGCGAACTATCCGAGACGTAGCCGCTATCAACCTTGTCCCACAGAGCAGTTCCCTCGATCATTTCCGAACCGCGTATCTGATCGGAGACCTGCACTCGCGTTCCACTCAGCCCCAACCATTGGATGATTGGGACGTTGGTCCCCGGCCGGACCCCGACTTGGCCTTCCGTAGTTTTGGCCCAGCCAGTTTTTTTCTTCTGCCCCGGCGCCCACCACAAGAGAGAACCGTCCAAGCCCAGTATTTCGTCCGCACCGGGGGGGATCGGGCATGTCATAACCCTTAAGGAAGTTCGAATAAATGTTGAGCTGAGTCTTCTTCGTATAGGTCTTCCCCATGTATTGCCAGGTGTAATTGTCCGGCTTACCACTTATGCCAGGGGCGTACACGACAGAGTAAAAGTCTTCCGGCGTAGCCAAGGGAGTGGGAATGCGGAAATGCTTTATCGTAATTTTGAAAATAGATCTGGACGTCATCCAGCTGGCCGATCGGGTCCTTCGCCGCGATCGCAGGGGTAAAGGGAGTGAATCCAATCAATCCCCCGCCCGCGTCGCTCGTGTTTGTCGACCTGTGAGGCGCGCTGCCGCCGTTACCAGCGTGATAGGCCTTGTACTGACTGGTTTCCCAGCTCATGGCGGCAAGTAACCACTCCACCGGGACGCCAAACATTGCGGCGACTGTGCGCGCTTTTACGACGAATTCATGTCCACGCGGCGCTCAGAATAGCAGGCCGGCAAGAATCGCCATCCTGCCCAGGCACTCGTGCCGAATCACGACTCCAAGCTGCGTCCCCCCTGGGCGGTCATGCGGGTACCCACAGTCGCTTCTGCGAGTCGCGGGATCCAGCACATAACGTTCTTTTTATGTTTCATTACCCGGCCGATAGTGTATCGTTTTCCCATTCTCCGTTAGGGGGTGGAGAAGGAGCTGTGAGATTTGCGTCTGTACCGAGTGCTGAGTCAAAGGACCAATTCTCTCGCGAAATTAGCAGTTCTTCTAGTCAGTTTTCTGTCCGCAATAGAAGTGCCTGCCTCGGCTGTTTTGCTTGGCTGTGCGCTCGCACAGGATCCGAGTCAAGTTTCGCAGGAACCCGGATCCTCGCAATCGGCTCCCAGCCAGCAGAATCCGCCCTCCACGCAGCAAAACGCGCCGGAAGCGCATCCAAGAGTCCTCCTCCCACCCATTCCGCCTTCGCCACAAAATCCTTCCCCCTCGGCGCAGTTGCCGGAACCTCCAGTCAAAAATCCGGACACGCAGCCGGCGCCGAAGCCCGCAATCGAACCCCCCACGCTGACTATCCCGCGTCTGCCGCGCGCTCCCGCGTTGGATGACTTTCTCAGCATGCAGCCCAAGGGAGAAATCGCGCAGCAAATGGCGAAGGTTACCGGATTCACCCAGCGCGACCCGCATGACGGAGAAGCCGTCTCCGAACCGACGGATGCTTACCTGGGCTACGACCAGAAAAATCTATATGCAGTCTTCGTATGCTTCGACGATCCCCGGCAGGTCCGTGCCCGCATGTCGCGCCGTGAAGACGTCTATGACGACGATGAAGTCGAGATCATGCTCGACACCTTTCACGACCGCCGCCGTGCCTACGCATTTCAAACCACGCCGCTTGGCGTCCAATGGGACGCGATCTGGACCGAGGCTTCCCGCGAAGAAGAAACCAGCGCTCACTTCGACACCTCGTTCGATACCGTGTGGGATTCGCGCGGCAAGGTGACCGAGCGTGGCTTCGTTGTCTGGATGGCGATTCCCTTCAAGAGCCTGCGTTTCCCCTCCGCCAAACAACAGGAATGGGGCATCATTTTGTATCGCGGCATTACCCGCAAGACGGAGAATTCTTTCTGGCCCCACATTTCGCTAAAAATGGAAGGCCGCCTGGGTCAGGCCGCCACTCTCAGCGGTCTGGAAGGAATCTCGCCGGGCCACAGCATCGAACTCATTCCTTATGGCTTGATGCGCAGCTTTCGCGCACTCGACACTCGCGACTTCTCCAATCCTTACTTTCAGAAGGCTACTGCTCAGGGCCAGCCCGGCATGGACGCGAAGTTCGTCATTCGCGATCGCTTCGTCGTCGATATGACCGCGAATCCGGACTTCAGCCAGGTCGAGTCCGAAGATCCGCAGATCACGGTCAACCAGCGCTACGCCGTCTATTTTCCTGAAAAGCGTCCCTTCTTCTTGGAGAATGAAGATTTTTTCCGTACGCCGATGGATTTGTTTTTCACCCGCAGCATCGGCGACCCTTCGGCCGGAATCCGTCTCACGGGAAAAGATGGCCCGTACTCCGTAGGCCTGATGGCTGCCGACGATCGCAGCCCCGGCTTGGCCGTACCCGACAGCAGCCCGGTCTCCGGTATTCGCTCGTATTTCACCATCGCCCGCGTGAGCCGCGACATCTTCCGCCAGTCGAGTGTCGGCGCTCTCTACACCGACTGGGAGTGCCCCACCACGGGAGAATTCAACCGCATCGGCGGCCTCGACACGCACCTGAAATTCAATCCCAACTGGACGCTCGACGGACAGGCCGTCGTCACTTCGAGCCATCTGAACCTGAACTGCGAGGGCAACCTCTATCCCTTCAGCTCCGGCAATCGAGGAAACAACAATTATTACGCCGGCCCGGCCGAACAACTCCACCTGCATCGCGACGGCCTGCACTTTAGCTATGACGGAATCTATAACGACATCAGCCCCGGCGTCGTCTCCATCCCCGGGTTTATCAACCGCGTCGATATCCGCGAGACCACGCAGGAAGCGGATTACCGCTTTCGCCCCAGGAAAGGCTGGGTCGTCGATTGGGGCCCGTCGGTCACCGCTCGCTACGACTTCGACCACACTGGTCTGCGCCTCGACACCGACTACGGTCCCTACTTTGCGATCCAGGGACGAGGTCAAACCGTCATTCTCCTGCGTCCCTACGAAGAACTGCGCGAACGTCTGCGTCCGCAGGATTTTTGTTTCTACGGATACGCGCTCTACTGTGCTCCGAGGATCTTGGGCGATCAGGACTATCACGAACACACCAGCGGCGCTTCCATCCAAACCGGCTACTTCAAGAAAGTAACGCTCCTCGCGAGCTATTACTGGGGAGAGGGCGTGAACTTTGTCGCCCCGCCTCCGGCGCCTCTGGAAACCCCCACGCCATTGAATCACCCGTTCCTGGCGAGCCAGGACACGGCCCAAGCCAGCTTGACGTTCCGCCCGGTGAAGCCGCTCAAGATCGAGAACACATACCTATTCGATCGTCTGCGGGCTACCACCAGCACCTATCTGTTCGAACAGGCGCAATTTCCTGGCGCCGGGCGCGGCATCTTCAACGACCACATCCTGCGCAGCAAGTGGAACTGGCAGTTCACTCCCCAGCTTTCTGTGCGCCTGATCCTGCAATACAACGCGCTTCTGGCGGGAACGCCGGGCGTCGGATCCCCTTATACCTATCTGCCGACCTCGAAGCAGTTCAACGCCGACTTCCTCATCACCTACCTGGTCCATCCGGGAACCGCGATCTATGTCGGCTACAACAGCGATCTCCAGAACCTGAACGTGCAGCCGGGCGTCGGCGTGTTCAGCGCGCCGAAGAACTACCTCAACGACAGTCGCCAGTTCTTCGTGAAAGCAAGCTATTTGTTCCGGTTCTGAAAAAGCGGTCAGCTCTCAACCGTTAGCTCGAAACCTGCGCCGTAGGCTGCCATCAAGTAGCGTCGGCGCCTTGCCGGCTGTAGCGAGGGCGCCCCGCCCTCGCACCCCGCGAGCGAGTTGCCCGCCGGAGGGCCTCCAAGATGGTGCTAACTGGCCCGTGCTGATAGCTGAAAGCTGACAGCTGGAGAGCGGTCCCCGATTGCTGAATCCAGGCCGAATCCGGTAGAATCTAATACTCGAATCGAGGTAAGGACCAGCTATGAAAGCAGCCATTCATCCGGCATACAACGAAGTGCGCGTGCATTGCGCGTGCGGCAACGCATTTATGACCCGTTCCACCCATAAGGGCGACATCAGCGTAGAAATCTGCTCGAACTGCCATCCTTTCTTCACCGGCAAGCAGAAACTGATGGACACCGCCGGTCGCGTCGAGCGTTTCCGCCGCAAGTACGCAAAAAAGGACGCCCCCGCGACCGCTGCGAAGTAACTTTCGTCACGGATTCGCGCGGATCAATCCAGAATTCAGCCCTCGCTCCGGCGGGGGCTTCGTTTTGCCTGACCAAGTAGAATAAAACCGTGAAGAAGTTCTGGGACAATCCGAGCACAGGTGGCGCGGGCGCCCTCGCCCGCGAGGCAGCTCCACTGCAGTCCGTCCCTGCCGGCCTCTCCATTGGCACCGCCGCGATTTCCCCCGCCACGGTCCTTGCGCCCATGGCCGGGGTTACCGACACCGTCTTCCGCCGCTTCATCCGCAACCTCGGCGGATGCGGCCTGATCATGACCGAGTTCACCTCGGCGGACGGCGTCCTTCGCAAAAAAGACCAGAAGGCCAAGCGCTATCTACATTTCTACGAAGACGAGCATCCGATCTCTGCGCAGCTTTTCGGCAGCGATCCTTACGTGATGGCCGAAGCGGCCCGCATGGTCGAAGGCCTGGGCTTCGATCTGGTCGACCTTAACCTGGGCTGCCCCGCGAAAAAAGTAGTCAAGTGCAACGGAGGCTCCGGCCTACTCCGTGACCTTCCTGCCATCGGCAAGATTTTCGAAGCCGTTCGCGCTGCCGTGACAATTCCCTTCACTGTAAAATTCCGCGCCGGTTGGAACGACGAAGAAATCGTCTGTGTCGAACTGGCTCGCATGGCCGAAGGATGTGGCCTGGCGGCTGTCGCGCTGCACGCCCGCACCCGCGAAATGGGATACAGCGGCAACGCCCGCTGGGAGTGGATCGCCGCCGTAAAAGATGCCGTGAAGATTCCCGTCATCGGCAATGGCGACATCCGCAGTCCCGAAGACGCATGCGCCATGGTCACGCAAACGGGATGCGACGCGGTCATGATCGGCCGTACCGCCCCTTCGAATCCGTGGATCTTCCGCCAGATCGAGCAATATTGTGCCGCAATGAACAGTGCCCGAGTGGGCACAGGCGCCCTCGGCTGTCCGGTCGAGCCAGGCTCGATTGGTTTTGATGGCGGCGGTGGACTCGAAGCACAGGAATCGGGCCGTCGGCTCGAAGGACAGCCGGGGGCGGCTCTACCCGCATGGCCGTTGCCAGATCCCCATCCTTACGATCAGCCCTCAGAGGCTGACCGCTACCAGATGATCCGCACCTACTTTTCCATGCTGATCGAAGAAGAGCTCCCGGACGCCGTCGGCAAAATGAAGCAGTTCGCCTCCTGGTTCACCCACGGGGTCCCCGGCGGCGCGGGACTGCGCAAGGCGATCTACGAGTCCAAGAACGCCCCCGAGATTCTGAGCCGGGTTGAAGATTTCTTCGAAGCACGTCTGTGCGGCGCGGGCTCCCTCGCCCGCGAAACGGCGGGAGCAATTCCCTCAGGCAACGGTTCGGTGGATTAACGCCTATGCCGATGCGGGCCACCGAATCTTCTCGAATATTGCGCGCAGACGACTCCCCCTGCTTGGGTTAATCATCTCGACGAAGGCTACCCGACCTGCCAGGTGTGAACGGAAGCACGGACGCGCCTCGCGGTTCTGGCTGTCCGGGCCAAATCGGACGCAGTTGGTGAGCATGGCTTTGAGCCGATCGAAGTCACTCCGCACAACGTTAACCCGTTGGTTGGTCACCAGACCACCGAGGTGTTGCCGTACTCCCTGACGCATGACTCGCGTCTTCCGATGATGTACCTTGAAGCCTTCTTCCAGCAGAATCGCCGCCACCTGCAGTCCGAAGCGCTCAGCGCCTTTCTCAAATTCCTGGTCAGCCGAAAAGGCAAGATCATCGGCATAGCGCGTATAGCTCGCGCCGCTGGATTTCGCCAACGAACTCAGGCGGCAATCCAATCGATAACAGCACATGTTTGCCAGCGCTGGCGACGGAGGCGCACCTTGCGGAAGATGGGGCCGCGAATAGAGTCGCCGGACTTCGCCCGTACACACCGGACCGAGATCCGCGGCAATTTCCGCCCATACTTGCTGGGGTGTTGCGTTGGTGCAAATACCTCCGAGAAGATCGGCCACCGGTTCGGGATATCCTAGCGTGCGAAAAAGGCTCTGAATCCGCACCCCGCCGAAGGTAGGAAAGAAATCCTGCAAGTCCATCCGCAGCACAACCCGCCGGCCAACATGGGGGGCAACAAAACTTCTTATGGACCGCCCTTTCACGAAGCCATGCGCTGCAGCATGCGGAGGCACCTTTTCCAGAATCCACATGAGGATCTGTCGCTGCAAATCTTTCAATCGCGGTTTCGGCGCTTCAATCACTCGAATACTACCAAAACGCTTGGTCAGAATTCGGTAGTGATAATGCTGCAACCGCGGCTCATTCCGTTTGTAGCCTAATCCCTTCAAATCTGCGAACCATCGCAATTCGCCTGGATCGAGGCCTAGCCACTTTGCCAGATCGCCCGGAGTCTCAATTGCGGGGAGTTCCCACTGCTCCGCTGCCGGAGTCGGCAGCATCTGCTGGGGTACTGTCAGCCATTCTTTTAAAGAGAGTTCATTTGAATATTTCGATTGAGCTCGCTCAAAGCCCGCATCGTCCCGTAAAAACCGAATGACATCACGGCGCCGGGGACGCGTTCTTCGAAATCTCTTGACATAGCGCTCGGTCAGCGGTCCAAGCCAACGCCAACGTTTGCCCAGAGTTCGGCTGCAACGATAGAAAAGGAGTTCTGCAGTCGGTTCGCCGGCGAGCAGAGAATCGGCCAGCGCAACCAGAAGAGAAGAATCCTGCATGACAAGACGGCAGAACGCTCCAACGAGTCTGACCTTGCGTGAGCAGCTCTGCGCCGGTTGCGCAGCTCAGCTCATGCGACGAAAATCCCAACTCCTTATGTTCCCCTGGGGTAACCCCAGAGAGGCCAAACCAGGCCCGAGGGCCCAGTCCAAGCCAAGCTTGGAGCGTTCCACCGCGTGGCCAACACTATAGCAGTTTTCGAAAATAGCAGTTTTCGAAACTCGAAGATTGTTGAGGCTGGGTTTTTGCCGGAGGACCGCGGGGCTAACTCCCTGATGCGACGACTTTCTTGAGATCAACCGGACCACCATCATCTCCCGCCGTGAACGAACCGACCAATTTGTCGCCGGTTCGTTTCAGGGAGATGCTGCCAGTATCTCCGCCCGTATCGAAGGTGATGCTAACTTTGTCACCCTGCCGGCTGCCGCTGACAACCGGAAAGTCTCCGTGACTGGAGCTGATCTTGCCTGACAGAACTCCCTCGGCGTCCTTCAGTTCGAGGGTCACGGTGATGACCTCGCCCGCTTTGTTTGTGGCCGTACCTTCGTAGCGTCCCGCAACCGAGTCGCTGGAATCCGGTGGGGCGCGATGCGGTTGGGCGAGCAGAAAGATGGAGAAGAAGAACAGAATGCAAAACAGGGATACTCGTTCCCGTCGAGACATGCCCCGAAGCTTAGCAAAATCTTCAGCGAAGCGCTATGGTGCGTAATCACTGAAACATGAAACTGCGAGGCATGAAGATTCAAGGACTTGCGCCGGAGCGGTCAGCAAAAGCTGAAATCAGAAGACTCCAAAACCCGAAATTCCCACCGTGCTTTGCGCTATATCGTGAAATTTTGATCAGCAATGCCGTGGACGCGCTGCTTTCATGGTGGCAGTGGTCCAGGAATTTCGACCCTCTTGTTGCCCATAACGAGTTGTCAGCTGATTTTGGATTTCCGGGGCGAACAGATCACGAAAGGACGCCCGACGGATAGCCGGGCTTTCATCATTTGCGCACGCCCAGAGCTATGGTACCGATACTCCCCGCGCCACCATTTTCCCCGCCTCATCCTTGCCGACATAAGCCCAAGGCGTCGTCGGATCGTGCGTGAAGACCGTGAGCCACTTCTCGGGGATCGCCTGCGCGTAATATTCCTTCTTGCTCTCGATCGTCTGTAGCGGATACAGGTCGAAGCTCATTCCCCAGGTGATATCAGTGTGCGCCGAAGTCGGAATCAGATCGGAGATATAGCAAGCGGTCGGAATGTCTGAGGAATCGGGAGGGTGCCCCACCCCTGTCGCGTCTTTTGCGCCAGGGTCGGGATTTTGAGCTCCCCGAATGATCACAGCCAGCATATGTGCCGTGTGCCCAGGAAATGTCTGCACTGAAATGCCCGGCACGATTTCCTCGCCGCCTTGCAGCAGCGTCATCTGCCCGCTCTCGACCAACGGGTCGTAATTGTCCGGCAAATAGCTGATCGCGTCGCGCTCGCTCGGACGCCGCGCATACTGCCACTCTCCTGCGGGCGCGTAATACTTCGCGCGCGGAAACGTCGGTACGATTTTGCCATTCTTATCGCGCACCGTATTCCATCCGCAATGATCGAAATGCAGGTGCGAGTTGATGACGATGTCGACGTCCTCCGGCGCAACGCCACCCGCCGCCAGATTCTCGAGCAGTTTCGCCGGCTGCCCATAGAACTTGATCATCCGGTCCGAGAGCTTGTTGCCCATTCCGGTCTCAACCAGCACCGTCTGCTTTCCGGTACGAATCAGCAGCGAGTTGAGTCCGGCGGTTACATAGTTCTTCTCGTCGGCCGTCACCCGGCGCGACCACATCACCTTGGGCACGACGCCAAAAAATGCTCCGCCATCCAGCGCATAAGTCCCATCCGAAAAAATGCTGAGTTCAAAGTCAGCAAGCGCGATCCGTTGCATGAAACCAGTGTGCCATACAAACATCCGCAGCCGCGAATTGGCGCGATTGGCGCGGATTGCCACGCATCAAATTCATGAACTCGGCAAATTGTGGCTTCGAGAGACATTCGTGTGGGAATCGTCGCCCCGGCTGTCCGGCCAGGCGAAGCTCGACTACCTTCTGCCATCGCAAAACCAAAAGTCGGTCAAATCTTGGATTGTTGCGGTTGCGGATCCGGGGGAATCCGTGCAGATCCCTGGCTCGGCTTATCGCCCAGAAAGTTAACCGCACCCACACCCCGAATCCGACTTCCGCCTGACATCTGACCTTGATGCCAAGCTACCGATTCTGTCCTCCTCGGCAACGGAGATGTCGTGGCAGTCGGCACCTGACGGCCGGACCGAACGGAGGGAACATGCTAAGTCCATGCGGCTCAATATTTTGCCCGTAAGTGATTGGTGCGCCAGAGATGGTTTTGCGATTTCGGGCTGACACCATGATTCCACGGGGTGGGCGAGGACACTAACCAATAACATCCCATTTTTGGACATCTACTGTTCAAGGAAATCCCACGCACCGCCGCCGCGGACCTTTCCGAATCTCTGCCGCATCTAATGTTTATCAGTTCATTACTAAGAGAGATTGGAGAACGCCATGATTCAGGTTCGTCCCAGCGAGAAACGTGGAGGCGGAGACCACGGCTGGCTCAAAACCCATCACACGTTCAGCTTCGGCGACTTTTGGGATCCGAAGTGGATGGGATTTCGTTCCCTGCGCGTCATCAACGAGGACTGGGTTGCGCCCAACACAGGCTTTCCCACCCATCCGCATCGCGACATGGAAATCATCACCTACGTTCTCGAGGGCAAACTTGAGCACAAAGATAGCCTGGGGACAGGTTCGGTGATCTTGCCCGGCGATGGCCAGCGCATGACCGCAGGCAGCGGCATTCGACACAGCGAGTTCAATCCCTCGACGAGCCATGCCGTGCATCTGCTGCAGATCTGGATCCAGCCGGAGAAAGCGGCGCTGCCGCCCAGCTACGAGCAGAAGTCATTTCCTGAAAAAGACAAGCGCGGCAAGTTGCGGCTGATCGCATCGCGCAACGCCAGCGACGGATCGGTAAAGATCAATCAGGATGCTCAGCTGTATGTCACGCTGCTCAAACCCGGCGAAGAAGTCACCCATGACTTCTCTGCCGGACGGCACGGCTGGCTTCAGGTTGCACGCGGCGCAGTCGAACTGAACGGAAAGAAATTGGGTCAAGGCGACGGTGCAGCCATCAGCGACGAAAAGAAGCTGACCATCAAAGGCACAGAAGACGCCGAAGTCCTGCTGTTCGATCTGGGGTAACGCCACTTCTTAGCCACCGATCGGAACGGATTTACTCGGATCTTTTTACGGCAGGTTGTTTATCCGTGGAAATGCGTTCAGATCCGGGGCTTCGATTTTGCCGTCAAAAGTTGAATCCGAAACCAATCGAGATCACCGGATAGAACTTGAACGAAGACATGTCGCTGTTCAGTTTGTCTCTCTCGGCTTGAATGTTGGCCTGAATCGAGGGATCGGAATTAATAGCGAGGCAGTTCACACCGCTTGCATCGCAAGCGCTTCCATTCAGGTTTAGAGCCGCCTTTGGCGCACCCGTATAAATCACGCCCGCTTCGAAGGGAACGCTGAAACGGCGGTGATTGCGCGGCAAGAGGTTTCCCCAACCCACAGTAATCATCGGTCCCGCTTTGTTGAAGTCCACCTTGCCGTTTCCACCTACGGGATCAGATGGATCGCTCGCGTAGGTTACATGGTTGAGCGTGAAAGTCTGGCCGCCGGGAACGGAAGCGTTCGCCGTGAACTGATTCCCGTTGTACGCCAACACCCCGGGACTGACGTGAAAGGCTCCTCCGAACGGAAACCAATCGTAATGCGCCTCAACCGAACGGAAGCGCAATTGGCCCGCATAGGCGATACCGTCCGAATGAAAAGTGCGATCGTAGCTGAATGCGTTGAATCCCGCGCGCAGATTGGAATGGCCCGTGATCGGCGTGGCGACTTCCACCCCTGCTCCGAGCAGCGACATCTTGATGCCAATTCCCACTCTAGAGGTTGAGTCGTCATCTTGAGCAGAACAGAATCTCGATTGCAGGACGGGTGTGCAAATCAGAATCAGGAATAGGAAGAATGAACGGTTGACCATGGAATACCTCCGGCTTGTTGGATTCTCGGCGAAGCTGGCGACCACTTCCTATTGAATTCCGCGGTTAGATGCGGATTGGAAGCGAGGCGAAATCCGCAAACGGGAGTGGGAAGGTTTGCTAGTCTTCTCCTAAATGCAGCGTCCGGCAGGCGTGACTGCGATCGCGGCTTTATTCGGTTTGGCCGCGATCTATCTGTGGACTATCGGGATGGTAAAGCTGCTCGCGCCCAATGCAATCTCGCTGATGAGCGGAGCGTCGCTCATGTATGGGCTGGAACTAGCAGGTCCATATATGGCGCTGCTGGTCGGAACTGGGTGGGCTCTCGTCGGTTGGGGACTGTTCCGCCTGCACAATTGGGCGCGTTGGGCCGCGATGCTGGTGATGACGATCGGCATCGCATGGCTCGTGCCCAAGATCTCAATGGCAGAAATCGGAGTGCCGATCCTATGGTCAGGACTGCAGATCGCATTGCGCGCTGCGGCGGCGTGGTATCTGGCGCAAGCTCCGGCGGTGATCGACAGCTTCGCCAGGAAGTCGTGAAAATTCTTTCAAAGCTCAGTCGGCTTCGTGCAGCTCGCGAATCCAAATATTGCGGTAGCGCACCGGATTGCCGTGATCCTGTAAGCCCAGTGGCAGTTTGTCCGGACCAGGCTTGTAAGGTGGACGCTCGCCATGCGCGGTCGGTCCGGTCAATGCAACGTTGTCCTGCACCAGCACGCCATTATGCAGGACGGTCACGCGAGCCGGACGAACCACCTTGTCGCCTTTGAACCGCGGACCATGAAAAATGATGTCGTACGCCTGCCACTGCGCTGGCGGACGAGCAGCATTCACGAGCGGCGGATATTGTCCGTAAACGGCAGAAGCTTGGCCGTCAGCATAAGTCTTGTTCTCGTAAGAATCGAGCACCTGTATTTCGTACAGGCCCATCAGAAAGACGCCGCTGTTGCCGCGCTCCTGACTCTCTCCTGAACCTGGCGAGGGCTCGGCGAACTCGACGTGAAGCTGGCAATCTCCGAAAGCATCGCGAGAGGAAATGTTGCCCGTCTTCGCTGCGACTTCCATGTAGCCATTCTCCACCTTCCATCTCGCGGGTTTGCCATCGGCATCCATCCAGCGTGAGAGATCCTTACCGTCGAAGAGCACAACCGCGTCGGATGGAGCGCGCCCCGCGGCATCTTGAGTGCCGGCTGTCCCCGGGTCGACGATGGGCGGCAGAGGGCGATTAGGGTCGTGAATTTTCCATTTCATGGGAGCTTGCGCAGAAGAGATTGAAGTGAGTGCTATCAGCATCAGAATTGCGGTGAGCTCGAACGATCTTCGTATCATGAAAGGCTGCCTCCAGCCGCTGAACATCATACTTGAATGCCGTAAGGCCGCAACAATGACATTCCTGAGCTCTGACCGTAGAATGGTGCCTCGCGATTATGCCCCGACCCACCGGTGTCACCGTGATCGGCTGTGTTTTTCTTGGCGCCGGAGTGTACCTATCCTCCATCGCAATGGTTGTGCTGGTTGCGCCGAAGGCGCTCTCGACCTTGAGAGCGTTACCATTCCTGTATTTAATCAAACTCATGAAGCCTTAATGCGCCCTTGGTGGTGGGGCTCATTTGGACGGTCGTCGCGTGGGGGCTTTGGCAGTTGCGGAACTGGGCCCGCTTCACCCCCACTCGGTTGTTAGGAATCGGAGTAGCTTCGGCTCTGCCTATATTTGTGCTTGACGGCCACGACTCGACATGGCGGAGGCTAGGCTTCGGCCAGGCATTATCTTGAGAGTTTGGATTATTTTGTAGATCATGAAACCGTCTGTCCCGGACGTATTCCTGACTAAACGAGCCGACCAAGTTTCTGTCGGCTCGTCTGTCCAGTAAGCGCTGAGCTTAACGCTTGGCTTTCGCCGGTTCTTTTTCGCCTACGCGTCTGCTGACTTCGAACTTCATCTTGCCGGTCTTCTTGTCAGCCTCCACGATCACGTGATCGCCGTGCAGAATTTCGCCGTCCAGAATCTTGAGCGCCAGCGGATCTTGAATCACCTTCTGGATGGCGCGCTTCAATGGGCGAGCGCCATAGTTTGGATCGTAGCCTTGCGTAAACAGCAGGTCTTTGGCCGCATCGGTCAACTCCAGAGAGATCTTGCGGTCGGCGAGCAGGCGGCGAACGTCTTCGAGGCGCAGCTCGATGATCCGTACCAGCTGTTCCTTGCCTAGCGGACGGAAGACGATGATATCGTCGACGCGGTTCAGGAACTCAGGCTTGAAATGCGTGTGCAACAGCTCCTGTACCTGCTCACTGGCTTTCTCAAATTCCTCCGGCGTGCGAATGTTCTCGGATTGCAAATAACTGGAACCGATGTTCGAGGTCATGATGATGATGGTGTTCTTGAAGTCGACGACGCGACCTTTGCCGTCGGTCAGGCGGCCATCGTCCATCATCTGCAGGAGCACGTTGAAAACGTCGGGATGCGCTTTTTCGATTTCGTCGAAGAGCACAACCGCATAGGGACGACGACGCACCTGCTCGGTGAGCTGCCCTCCTTCCTCGTATCCAACGTAGCCCGGAGGCGCGCCGATCAGACGCGAGACCGAATGTTTCTCCATGTACTCGGACATGTCAATGCGCAGCAATGCGTGCTCGTCGTCGAAGAGGAATTCGGCGAGAGCGCGCGCCAGTTCAGTCTTGCCCACTCCAGTTGGGCCGAGGAAGATGAACGAGCCGATGGGGCGCTTGGGATCGCTGAGTCCGGCGCGCGAGCGGCGAATTGCATTCGCCACGCGTTCCAGAGCTGCATCCTGACCGACGACGCGCTGGCGCAAGCGCTCTTCCATGGTGACGAGTTTCTTGACTTCGCCCTCGAGCATCTTCGAGACCGGGATTCCGGTCCACTTGGAGACGATGCGCGCGACGTCCTCCTCGTCGACTTCTTCTTTGAGCATTCGCTTGCCGCCCTGACTCTCCATCTGCTTGCTGAGCCTGGCGAGTTCCTCCTCGGCCTGGCGAATCAGGCTATAGCGAATTTCGGCGACGCGCTGCAGGTTGCCTCTGCGCTCTTCCGCCTGCTCTTCGATCTTCAACTTCTCAATCTGTTCTTTCAGGGTGCGAACGCGGGCGATGAGATCCTTTTCTTTTTTCCAATTTGCCTTGAGCGTGTTCGCTTTCTCGCGAATTTCCGCCAGTTCCTTCTCGATGATCGTGAGCCGCTCTTTGGAGTTCGGGTCATCCTCTTTCTTGAGTGCCTGCTTTTCGATTTCAAGCTGCATGGCCTTCCGCTCAAGCTGATCAATGTCGGTGGGCAGCGAGTCGATCTGAATGCGCAGCGACGCAGCCGCCTCATCGATCAGGTCGATGGCTTTGTCCGGCAGAAAGCGATCCGTGATGTAGCGGTGCGAAAGCGTGGCCGCAGCGACGATGGCAGAATCCTTAATGCGCACGCCGTGATGGACTTCGTACTTCTCCTTCAGGCCGCGAAGGATGGAGACGGTGTCTTCGACGTTGGGTTCGCCGACGAAGACGATCTGGAAGCGGCGCTCGAGGGCAGCATCTTTTTCGATGTACTTGCGGTATTCGTTCAACGTGGTGGCGCCGATGGCGCGCAACTCACCGCGTGCGAGCGCGGGCTTCAGCATGTTGGAAGCGTCGATCGCGCCCTCGGCCGCTCCGGCGCCGACCAGGGTGTGCAGTTCGTCGATGAAGAGAATGATCTGGCCTTGCGAGTCTTCGATCTCCTTGAGGACGGCTTTCAGGCGGTCTTCAAATTCGCCGCGATACTTTGCTCCGGCAAGCATGGCACCGAGATCCAGTGCAACCACGCGCTTGTTTTTCAGAACTTCAGGGACGTCGCCGGAGACGATTCTTTGGGCGAGGCCTTCGACAATGGCGGTTTTGCCGACGCCGGGCTCGCCGATCAGCACCGGATTGTTCTTGGTGCGGCGGGCCAGAACCTGGACGACGCGGCGGATTTCTTCATCGCGTCCGATGACGGGGTCAAGCTTCCCGCGGCGGGCCTGCTCGGTGAGGTCGCGCGCGTAGCGTTCCAGCGCCTGGTACTTGGCTTCGGGATTCTGGTCGGTCACTTGTTGCGAGCCGCGGACGACGGTCAGGGCTTTCAGGATCGCGTCGTAGGTGGCGCCGTGGGCGGCGAGAATCTGCTGAGCAATGTCACGCTTGAGATGGGTGATGGCAAGCAGCAAGTGCTCGGTGGAAACATATTCGTCTTTGAAGTTGGCGGCTTCTTTGAAGGCTTGTTCGAGCAACTTGTTGACTTCGTTCGACAGCGTAGCCTGAGCCGCGCTGCCAGAAACCTTCGGGAGTTTTCCGATTCCTTTATAGACCTCGGCCAACACAGCTTGCGGGCCGATGCCGATTTTTTCCAGCACGGGCGGGACGATTCCTTCTTTATCTTCCAGCAGCGCAGCTAGAAGGTGGAGCGGCTGGAGTTCTGGATTGCCGTTCTCGGAGGCGCTTTCGTTCGCGCGCTGGACGGCTTCTTGCGCTTTGACAGTGAATTTGTCCCAACGGATTGCCATGGACTACTCCCTTGTGCAATTTCCCAAATCAATCATTGAACCATTGGATGACGGCATTAGATTCGCCGATTGCAGAAAACAGAATACAAAAGGAGGCGGTCAATATTCCCGCCTCCCGCGAAAAGAATCGAGCTTCGCTCAATGCCCGGGTCAGAGACCCGGTCCCACGCATGTCACTAACGCTTACGCGGCTTTGCTCGGGCTTTTGCCTTCGGCCGTCTTGTTTTCTGTGGTCTTGCCTTCGATTGGCTTCGCGCTGCTCACGCCGACCTTGATCTGCTTCGGCTTGGCTTCGGCCTTTTTGGGCAGATCGATCTT
>Ga0209380_10000650_pt1 | contig 24503 bp, 20 predicted proteins | sample HubBroMetageWFT6_FD_188347 | JGI IMG/M metagenome (GOLD analysis project Ga0209380, IMG submission 188347) | Warmed and freeze-thawed soil microbial communities from the Hubbard Brook experimental Forest, New Hampshire - Hubbard Brook CCASE Soil... | ecosystem: Environmental > Terrestrial >... | reverse complement strand
GCTCGCGCTGGACCATCTCATAACGGGGATGCAGCGCGGACAATTTGATCGAGATGCCGGGCGCGTCCTCGATCGCACGCCCGTCGGCGACTCGGCCAATCGCCGCGATCGCGGTTTCATACGCCGTGAAATAGCGCGCGGCGTCGGCGGCGGTGCGCGCCGCCTCGCCGAGCATGTCATAGGAATAACGGTAGCCGTGATGTTCGGGCTCGCGCGCCCGCTCCAGCGCCTCCTCGATCGTGCGCCCGATGACGAACTGGCCGGCAAGGATGCGCATCGCCGCGGTTACCGCCTGGCGCCAGACCGGCTCGCTCGAGCGGGCGACGAGACGGCGCAGAATACCGCCCAGATCGGCTTCATGGTGGTCCGGCCGCAGCAATCGCCCGGTCAGCATCAAGGCCCAGGTCGAGGCATTGACGAACATGGAGCCGGAATGCCCGAGATGGCTCTGCCAGTCGGCGGCGGCGATCTTGTCGCGGATCAGCCGGTCGACCGTGTCGGCGTCCGGGATCCGCAACAGCGCCTCGGCGAGGCACATCAGCGCCACCCCTTCCGGCGAGGACAGCGCGTATTCGTGCAGAAACGCGTCGAGCCCGCTCTTGCCGAGCCGCTCGCGCCGCACCGCTTCGACGAGCCGGCGCGCGGTCGCCGCGATCCTCTCGCGCGTTTCGGGCAGCAATTCGGCCTCGGCGAGGATGCGGCAGTCCGCCTCGGTCTCGTCGAGGCGATGCGCGTCGCGGATCGCCGCCCTAAGCGGCGTCTCCGGTGTCGGCGAATTGGTAAAGACGAGGTTCATACGCCTATAGCTTGGCGGCGCCGAACCCCGCCGCAAGCTAACGAAAGTCCCGGCTCGGGATGACGATTTCGCGGGCATCGTAACCGGGGATCTTTTCGGGGAGAGCGAAGGGCGGCTTGCGGCGCGGTGCCGATTCGCTGCCGGTGCGCTCGCGCCCAGTACGTTCGCGTAAGGTGTTGAGGCGTCGGGTCCAGTCGCGCAGATCCTCGGCGACGATGTGGATGACGCTCTCCTCACGCTGCAGGCGGCCGCGGCAATAGAGCAAGGTCGCGCCGAGCGCGGCGCGGCGAAAGCGTTCGAGGATCGGCGGCCAAACGATCAGATTGGCGATGCCGGTCTCGTCCTCGATGGTGATGAAGACGACGCCGTTGGCGCTGCCCGGCCGCTGGCGGATCAGCACCAGCCCGGCGATGGCAAGCCGCCGCCCGACCGGCAGGGTGACGAGGTCGCGGGCAGCGGCGAGGCCTTCCTCGGCTAGTTCGGCGCGCAGGAAGGCGAGCGGATGGCGCTTTATCGTCAGGCCTGTCGTCGCGTAATCCTCGACGACATGCTCGCCCAAGGGCATCTCCGGCAGCAGCGCCGCGGCATAAGTTTCCTCATCATTATCATTCCGGGGCGGCCCGCAGGGCTGAGCCCGGAATCCATGCGCACCGCCCTCGAAAGATTGCCCGTTCGGTCCCAATTCGGCAGGGTTCGTGTTCTTAGATTCTGGGCTCGCTGCTTCGCAGCGCCCCGGAATGACGCTTGAGTCAGCGGCGGCGAACAGTGGCAACAGGGCGTCTCCTAACGCTTTCAGCGCCCACAGCCCGCGGCGGCGGTCGAGGCTTAACGAGCGCAGTGCGTCGGTGGCGGCGAGGCGTTCGAGCGCGGCGCGGCCGAGCCCGCTGCGCCGCGACAAATCCTGTGCATCCCGGTATCCGGCGCCGCGCATCTCGGCGAGACGCTTGGCATCGGCCTCGGAGAAGCCCTTGACTTGGCGCAGGCCGAGGCGCAAGGCGCAATGACCCTCTTTCCCTTCATTCCCGCGAAAGCGGGAATCCAGGGATACAAGTTCCGTCGCTTGCCCCTGGACCCCCGCTTGTGCGGGGGTGACGATTGGGGTTAGCGGCTCCAGCGTGCAGTCCCAGAGGCTGTGATTGACATCGACGGGGCGCACCTCGACCCCGTGCTCCTTCGCGTCGCGGACGATCTGTGCCGGCGCGTAGAACCCCATCGGCTGCGAATTGAGCAGCGCACAGGCGAACACATCGGGGTAGAAGCATTTGATCCAGGCCGAGACATAGACGAGCAGCGCAAAGCTCGCGGCATGGCTTTCCGGAAATCCGTAGGTGCCGAACCCCTCGATCTGGTCGAAGCAACGGGTGGCGAAATCGGCGGTGTAGTTGTTGGCCACCATGCCGGCGATGAACTTGTCGCGAAACAGGTGGATCTCGCCGTTGCGCTTGAAGGTCGCCATCGCGCGGCGCAGCCGGTCGGCCTCCTCGGGCGGAAAGCTGGCACCGACGATGGCGATCTGCATCGCCTGCTCCTGGAACAGCGGCACGCCGAGGGTCTTTTTCAGCACCCGTTCCAATTCCGGTGACGGGTACTCGACCGACTCTTTTCCGGAGCGGCGGCGCAGATAAGGATGCACCATGTCGCCTTGGATCGGCCCCGGCCGCACGATCGCCACCTCGATCACAAGATCGTAGAATTTCCGGGGCTTCAAGCGCGGCAGCATCGTCATCTGGGCGCGGCTCTCGACCTGAAACACGCCGAGCGAATCGGCCTTCGACAGCATGTCGTATACCGCCGGCTGCTCGGCCGGGATCGTCGCCAGCTCGTAAGACCGGCCGTAATGCTGCTCGATCAGCGTGAAGGCCTTGCGGATGCAGGTCAGCATGCCGAGCGCCAGGATGTCGATCTTCAGGATATGGAGCGCGTCGAGATCGTCCTTGTCCCATTCGATGAATGTGCGGTCCTCCATCGCCGCGTTCTCGATCGGCACCAACTCCGACAGGGGCCCGCGAGTGATGACAAAACCGCCGACATGCTGCGACAGATGGCGGGGAAAGCCGATCAGCTCGGCGGCGAGGTCGAGCGCGAGGCGCAGGTTGCGATCAGCGGGATCGAGGCCGGCCTCGCGCACCCGCTCGTCGCCGATCCCCTCATTCGACCAGCCCCAGACGATGCCGGCGAGCGCGGCGACGACATCCTCCGAGAGGCCCATGACCTTGCCGACCTCGCGGATCGCGCCGCGGGCGCGGTAGCAGATCACGGTCGCGGCGATCCCGGCGCGGTCGCGGCCGTATTTCTCGTAGACGTACTGGATCACTTCCTCGCGCCGCTCATGCTCGAAATCGACATCGATGTCGGGCGGTTCGTTGCGCGCGGCGCTGATAAAGCGCTCGAACAGGACGTCGATGCGGGCGGGATCGACCGCGGTGATGCCGAGGCAATAGCAGACGACGGAATTGGCCGCCGAGCCGCGCCCCTGGCAGAGGATGTCGCGGCTGCGGGCGAAAGCCATGATGTCGTGCACGGTCAGGAAATAGCGGGCGAAATTGAGTTGTTCGATCAGCGCCAGTTCGTGCTCGATCAGGGTGCGGACATGGTCGGGGGCGCCGCCGGGGAATTTCGCAGCGGCGCCGGCCCAGGCCAGTTGCGCCAAGCGCTGCTGCGGCGTCATGCCCGGGGGCACCGGCTCCTCGGGGTATTCGTACTGGAGTTCATCGAGGCTGAAATGGCAGCGCGCGACGATCTCGAGGCTGCGGGCGAGCGCCCCCTCATAGCCGCGGAACAGCCGCGCCATTTCGGCGGGCGCTTTCAGATGGCGCTCGGCATTGGCGAGAAGGCGGAAACCGGCCTCGGCGATCGTGCAATGCTCGCGGATACAGGTCACCACGTCCTGCAATGGTCGCCGCTCGGGTACGTGGTAGAGCACGTCGTTGACCGCGACGAGCGGCAGCCCGGTTTCACCGGCGATTTCGGCAAGACGGGCGAGGCGGCGAGCATCGTTGCCGCGGTAGAGATGATGCGCGGCGAGATAGGCGCGGCCGGGAAAATCGGCCGCGACGCGAGGGGCCAGCTCAGGCGAGAGGACGATGAGGATCTGGCCCTCGCCATATGCCACGACATCGGCGTAGTCGAGATGACATTCGCCTTTCGGCGCGCGGCGCTTGCCGAGGGTCAGGAGGCGGGTCAGCCGGCCATAAGCGGCGCGGTCCTCGGGATAGGCGAGCAGGCTGGTGCCGTCGGCGAGGTCGAGCCGAACGCCGATCACCAGACGGATGCCAACGATTTTCGCCGCGTGATGCGCCCGCACGATGCCGGCGACGCTGTTCTTGTCGGTGATCGCGATCGCCCGATGGCCGAGCGCCGCCGCGGTGACGACCAGCTCGTCGGGATGCGAAGCGCCGCGCAGGAACGAGAAATTGCTGGTGGCCTGCAATTCGGCGTAGCCGAGGACGGGCTCGGGGCCAGGGCCGCGATGGCCGTGAATCACCCTTGCCGGCTTGTCGCCATGCGGACGCAGGCTGCCGTCGCCGATCGTGCGAGACAGTCTGCTGAAAACGGCATCCGATTTTTTCGGCGGCAATTCGGGCATCGGCGGGCTCAGGCGAAGACGCCGTGCACGAACCAGCGCGGCGGCGGGTCGCTTGCCGCGAGCCCGGCGCGGAACAGCCAGAAGCGCCGGCCTTCCGCGTCCTCGACCCGGTAATAATCGCGGATCGCATCGGCGGTCATGGCGATGTCTTCAGTCCACCATTCCTCGGCGATACGCTCCGGGCCGTCGGCGCGGGCGACCCGATGCCAGCGCCGGCGCCAGGTGAACTGGATCGGCGGGTTGTCGGGGACGAGCCACGATGCCTCGACCGGCTCGGGCGGCTGAAACAGCCGCACGGGGCGCGGCGGTTTAAGGGCCTTATTAGCCGCTTGCTTGATTGTCATTTCGGAGCGCCGCGCAGCAGCGAGCCCGGAATCCATTTTCCAGAGGCCCGTGTTCATGGGTTCCGGACTCGCGGGCTTACGCCCACGCCCCGGAATGACGGGAGATTTGCTGCTTCGTTTCTCACCAAGCCGAGCGCAGATCGAAGCTTTTTCCGGGATGTGGCTTTCGCGGGCTTCGATGTGGCTCAGCGCGTCAAGGCCGAAGCGATTGCCGAGCCGGTCGAGCAGCGAGGCCATGTCGTGCGCGGCCGCTTCCGGACTGTCGCCGACGCAATCGAGCTGCTCCGGCGGCAGCGGATCGACCTCGAAAACGGCGAGGATCATGTCCTCGACCCCGAGGCCGGGATCGATCGTATCGAGCTTCGCCACAAACAGCGCGGTCAGATGGCGCGGGTCGCGGCTCGGCCGGGCGGTGCCGAGGCGAATATGCTCGACCCGTCCGTCGACCCGGTGAAAGCCGAGATCGAGCCGGCGCGCGCCGATCCCCTCGCGCGCCAGCCGCGGCACCAGATCCGCGACCAGCCGCTCGATCGCGCGGGCGAGGTCGGCCGGGTCGGCGATCGGCTCGGCAAAGCTGAGCCGCACCCGCCGCAGCGGCGCCTCGCCCAAAGGCGAGAGCGGCTCCGGCATGTCGCCGAAGGCCTGATCGAGCCGGCGTGCGACACCTTCGCCAAAGCGGCGGGCGAGCGCATCGCGCGGCATCGGACATAATTCGCCGACGGTTTTCAGCCCGATCCGGCGCAAATCATGGACCGTAACCGGGTCGAGGCGCAGCGCCTCGACCGGCAATGGCGCCAGTGCCATCCGCTCCTCGCCGGTCGCAACAATGGCGGGGCTGCCGTTAACCGCTGCTAAGCGGGCAAGGGCCCAGGCGGCGCCCAAAGTCCCTGCGATGGCGATGCGGTGCGCGATCTTCTGGCGGGTCAGGCGGCGGGCGAGATCGGCGGCGAGCGCTGCTTCGCCGCCCCACAAATGAGCACAGCCGGTGATTTCGATCTTAATGCCGTCGACGCTATCTGGCGCAGTCCACGGGCTGTAGCGGCCGCACCATTCGGCGAGCCTGGCGAGCGAAGCGGCATCGGCAGCGGGATCGGCCGGAGCCGTCGCGAGGCCGGGCAGGAAAGACAGCGCGTCGGCCAATGGCATTCCGGGGGCGAGGCCGGCCGATGCCGCGGCGGGGTTGACCGCGGCGAGCAGACGCCTTCCGCCGGTCGCAATAATCGTCGCGAACGGCGCCTCGTCAGCCGGCGCGGCGGAGCGATTCGGCTTCGACCCAGCCCGTTTTTCGCCCAGCCGGCGCAGCCGATCGATCGGCCAGTCCGGCAGATAGAGATACATGACCCGTCGCATCCGCCACCTCCACCTCCCACGCCGCCGGCGCGCCGCCGCGGCAGCGCAGCAATTCGACCCGCCAGCGCGGGAGTCCAATTCCAGGCATGTTGATGTCGCGCGAGGACAGCGCGGCGACCCGCCAGCGGGTCAAGGCCGCGCTCGGCCGCTCGCGTTCGGCCAGCGCCTCCGCGCCATTGCGCCACCGCCGCAGCACAAAGGCGGTGACGCCGGAGCGCTCGGCGGCGAGCTGCAGCCGGCGGCCGGCGACCATCGGCAACCGCCCGATCTCGCCGACCACGGCGGCAAGGCCGGGGGTGCGCAACCCCTCCTCCATCGCCCACAGGAGCTCGTCGTCGCGTTTGGCGCAGACCAGCACCAGGCGGGCGGGATCGAGCCCGTGCGCGAGGAGCCCCGGCCCGTGCAAATCCGGCCGCGGCAGGCACCACAACACCGGACCAGCACCAAGGCGGGCGAGGATGCCGGCGATAAAGCCGGCAGCGGCGGCGCCATCCTCCTCATCGCCGCCCTGCCCAAGGATCTCGTGCACGGCGCCGAGCGCGAGGCCGCTGCCCGGCAAGGCGCGGTCGATCGCCGCGAGGCCAAAGGGCAACATGCCATGCCGCGCCGGCGCCTCGATCTGCCGGATCCGATCGCGAAGCGCCGCGAGACTGGCCGGTGGAGACATGCCCCCTGGGAAACCGTGCCGCATCAAATTAGAAAAGCTCATCTGTTCACCTGCTTTTGCAGGGAAAATGCAGGCTCATGGATAAGCTGTCGGCCTGGCAAGCGCTCGCCTCTTTGGCTGCTTTTGCAGCGGATTTGCAGCCAAACCTGTCGGTTTGGAACTTGGGTTGGACATGCGCTCGGTCTGAATGGTTTGTTCTCTATACGTTCTCATCCCTATATGTTCTCGGTTTGGCGGGTTGTCAACCCGGCGCGATTTGCCGTTAAGATGCGACCCATGCCGAAAACGCCGCACCCTCCCCGCCCGGCGGGCGAGACCGATGCCGCGGAAATCACCGCCCGCATCCTCCTCGAAACCGAATCCGTGCTGTTCCGCCCCGAGGACCCGTTCACCTTTACCTCGGGCCGCCAGTCGCCGGTCTATATCGATTGCCGCCGGCTGATCTCGTTTCCGCGCGCGCGGAAAAAGCTGATGGATATGGGCGCCGAGCTGATCGAGCGCCGCGCCGGCTACGAGGGCATCGACGCGATCGCCGGCGGCGAGACCGCCGGCATTCCGTTCGCCGCCTGGATCGCCGATCGGCTGTCATTGCCGATGCTGTATGTGCGCAAGCAGCCGAAGGGCTTCGGGCGCAACGCCCAGATCGAGGGCGAGCTGAAGGAGGACTCGCGCATCCTGCTGGTCGAGGATCTGGCCAGCGAGGGCACCTCGAAGCTCAATTTCGTGCGCGCGATCCGCCAGGCCGGCGGCCATATCGACCACGCCTTCGTGATCTTCAATTACGGCATCTTCCCGCAGATCGAGACGAGCCTCGCCGCCGAGGGGATCACCCTCTTAGCGCTCGCCGATTGGTGGGATGTGGCGGCGATGGCCGAGCGGCTCGGGCGCTTCCAGCCCGGGCAATACGAGGCGGTGCGCAGCTTCCTCGAAGACCCCGAAGCCTGGTCCAAGGCCCGCGCTGGGGTGCGGCGGTAATTAGAAGAACAACGCTTCGACGCAGAGGCTTCGCAGAGGACGCGGAGGAGTCCCTTCTGTCCTGTCATTGCGAGGAGCAGAGCGACGAGGCAATCCCAATCAATCAATGCGGAACGAGATTGCTTCGCTGCGCTCGCAATGACACCCCTTCCCTCCGCGCATACTCCGCGACCTCTGCGGTAAGGCGTGTTTCTTTTATCCGGCGCGGGGCAGCCAGGCGGAAAGGCGGCGGCAGGCCTCCTCGATGTCCTCGGTCGAACCGGCGAAGGAGAGCCGGATCCAGCTGTCGCCGTGGATCGGGTCGAAATCGCGGCCCGGGGTCGTCGCGACCCCGCTCTCATCGAGCATGCGGCGGCAGAAGGCGACGCTGTCGCGGGTCAACGCCGATACATCGACATACAGATAGAACGCGCCCTCGGCCGGCGCGAAACGGGTGAGGCCCGCCTTTCGCATTGTCTCGATCAGCCGGTCGCGGTTGGCGCGGTAGCGCGCGACATGGCCGTCCAGTTCGGCGCGGCAGCCGAACACCGGCACCGCGGCGAGCTGCGACAAGGCCGGCGGCGAGATGTAGAAATTCTGCGCCAGGCATTCGACCGAGCGGGCAAGATCGGACGGCACCACCATCCAGCCGAGCCGCCAGCCGGTCATGCTGTAGTATTTCGAGAACGAGTTGATGACGATCGCATCATTACCAAAGGCGCGCGCGGTCTGCGCCGCGGTCTCGTAAGTGATGCCGTGGTAAATCTCGTCCGAGACGAGGCGGATCGCGCGCTCGCGGCAGTAATTCGCCAGCATTTCGAGCTCGGCGGCCGGGATCATCGTGCCGGTCGGGTTGGCCGGGCTGGCGACGATCAGCCCGGCCAGATTGCCGGCCTCAGCCAGCAGCTCCGGGTTCGGCTGATAATGCGCGTTCTCGCCGACCTCGATCAGCACCGGTTCGAGATCGAGCGCGCCGAGAATATTGCGGTAGGCGGGATAGCCGGGCGCCGCCAGCGCCACCCGGTCGCCCGGCTCGAAGGCGGCGAGAAAGGCGAGCTGAAAGGCCGCCGACGAGCCGGTGGTGACGACGATCTCGGCGGGATCGATCGCGACCCCGTACCGCTCGCGGTAATGGCCGGCGATGGCCTTGCGCAAGGCCAGGATGCCGAGCGCGTCGGTATAGCCGATGCGGTCTTCCGCCAGCGCTTGCCGCGCCGCCTCGAGCACGGCGGCAGGCGCCGGGGTGCCGGGCTGGCCGACTTCGAGATGGATGACCGAACGGCCGGCGGCCTCGGCCGCGTTGGCGGCGCGCAGAACGTCCATCGCGATAAACGGCGGGACAAGCCCGCGGCGAGAGGGTTTGATGGCCATCGGCCTCATCTTGGCATGGCGCGAGAGAGTTGCCAGGGCGGAGCGGCTTTCGCTATGACGGGCGATCCTCTCGCCGCACCGGGGAAACGCCAGAATGTTTGACGGAAAGCCGCTCCGCCTCATCGGGATGTCCGGCAGCCTGCGCACCGGCTCCTATTCCAATGCGGTGCTGGAGACCTTGCGCGAGAAATTCGCCAGCCGCGCCGATCTGCAGCTCTACGATCTCGCGCCGATCCCGCTCTACAACCAGGATTTCGAGGGCGAGAAGCGGCCGCCGGTCGTCAAGAAGATGCTTGCCGATATCGCGGAGGCCGACGGGTTGGTGCTGTGCGCGCCGGAGTTCAACCACAGCATCCCCGGTGTCCTGAAAAACGCAATCGACTGGGCGTCGCGCCCGGCCTTCCAGTCGGTGCTGGCCTACAAACATGTAGCGATCATGGCGACCTCGCGCGGTCCCCTCGGTGGCGCGCGCTGCCTCGAACACATGCGGGTCACGCTGGATTCCTGCCTGTCGCGCATCGCATTGGCGCGCGAGGTCATCATCACCGCCTGCGAGACGAAGATCACAGACGCCAGGCTTGTCGATGAAGCCTCGCTTGGGTTTGCCTGCGGCGCGGTCGAGGCGTTGTTGAGCGAGATCCGGCTGTGGCGCTCGGTTGAGGCCAAGCAGGGATAGATGGCCGAAGCCGCGCCGATCCTCTGCACCGTCGACCGCCGCGGCGTCGCCACCGTTACGCTGAACCGGCCGCGGGTCCGCAACGCCTATGACGGCGCACTGATCGATGCCTTGATCGAGACGTTTGCTCGGCTTGCCGGCGAGCCGGAGTTGCGTTGCGTCGTACTGAAGGGCGCCGGAAAGCATTTCCAGGCCGGCGCGGATCTTTCCTTTCTCGACCATCTGCGCACCGTCTCGCTCGGGGAGAACCGCGAATTCTCGCGGCGCACGGTCGCCGCGATCCGCGGGCTGCAGCTGTTCCCGCGGCCGACCATCGCACTGATTCAAGGCGGCTGCTTCGGCGGCGGGGTCGGCATCGCCGCCGCCTGCGACGTCGCGATCGCCACCGAGGACGCGGTGTTCGCGCTGAGCGAGGTGCGCTGGGGCATCACCCCGGCGCCGATCGTCCCGCTGCTGGTCGAGCGCATCGGCGCGCGGGCGGCGGGCCGGCTGGCCTTGACCGGCGAGCGCTTCGACGCGGCGATGGCGTTGCGCGTCGGCCTGGTGCACGAGATCTGCCCGGCATCCGAACCCGACGATGTCGGCGAGCGCTTTATCGAGCATTTTCTGATGGCCGGCCCGGAGGCGGTGGCGATCACCAAGCAGCTGATCGCCGAAGCCATCGAGACGCCGTTCGAGGACGCGTTTCACGACCGCATCGTCGAGGAAGCCGCCTCGCGGCGGCGCAGCCAGGAAGCCGCCGAGGGGCTCGCCAGCTTTCGCGAGAAGCGCAAGCCGCGCTGGTACCCGGAAGCCGAGGCGCAGCGATGACCGGCCGCGTGATTGGCATCATCGGCGGCAGCGGGCTCTACCGCATTGACGGCCTCGCCGACGTGGCGTGGCGTCGGATCGAGAGCCCGTTCGGGCGGACCTCGGACGAATTCTGCTTCGGCACGCTGGACGGGCAGAAGGTGGTGTTCCTGCCAAGGCATGGGCGCGGCCATGTGCTGCCGCCGACCGCGATCAATTTCCGTGCCAATATCGACGCGCTGAAGCGCTGCGGCGTCACCGATATCCTGTCATTGTCGGCGGTCGGCAGTCTGCGCGAGGATCTGGCGCCCGGCGATTTCGTCGTCATCGACCAGTTCGTCGATCGCACCTTCGCCCGCGAGAAAAGCTTTTTCGGGCCGGGCTGCGTCGCCCATGTGTCGATGGCGCAGCCGGTGTGCGGCCGGATCGGCGACGCGGTCGCCGCGGTGGCGCCCAACGCCGGTATCGCCGCCAAGCGCGGCGGCACCTATCTGGTCATGGAGGGGCCGCAATTCTCGACCTTGGCCGAGAGCGAGCTGTACCGCAGCTGGAAATGCGACCTGATCGGCATGACCAACATGCCGGAGGCCAAGCTCGCGCGCGAAGCCGAGATATGCTACGCGACGGTGGCGATGGTCACCGATTACGATTGCTGGCATCCCGGCCACGAAGCCGTGACGGTCGAGATGATCCTGTCGGTGCTGAACGCCAATGCCGAGCGGGCCCGGGCGCTGGTGCGCCAGGTCGCGCCTTTGTTGGCGGAGCATCAGGGGCGGTGCCGGCAGGGCTGCGACCACGCGCTCGAACACGCGCTGATCACCGCACCCGAAGCGCGCGATCCCACCCTCCTCGCCCGGCTCGACGCTGTCGCCGGCCGGGTGCTGAAAGGCTGACGCCGAGATGAACGTCGCGGGCCGGCCGATGCGTACAATCTGGCTCGCAGCCGACGGTCGCGGCGTCGAGATCATCGATCAGACGCGGCTGCCGCACGAACTGGTGATCCGCCGTCTCACAAGGCTCGACGACGCGGCGCGGGCGATCCGCGACATGGAGGTGCGCGGCGCGCCGCTGATCGGCGCGACCGCGGCCTACGGCATGGCGCTGGCGATGGCCGAGGATCCCTCCGACAACGGCATCGAGCAGGCGGCCGAGACCTTGGCTGCGACCCGGCCGACCGCGGTCAACCTGCGCTGGGCAATCGCCGAGCTGCGCCGCGTCCTGGCCGAAACGCCGCCTCAGCGGCGCTTCGATGCCGCGCTCGAACGCGCCGGCGGCATCGCCGAGGAGGATGTCGCGATCTGTCGCGCGATCGGCGAGCACGGCGCACCACTGATCGTGGCGGCCTGGCATGCCAAGGGACAAAGCAAGCCGGCCCAGATCCTGACCCATTGCAACGCCGGCTGGTTGGCTACGGTCGATTGGGGGACAGCGCTGGCCCCCATCTACCGCGCGCAGGAAGATGGCACCCCGTTGCATGTCTGGGTCGACGAGACGCGGCCGCGCAATCAGGGGGCGAGCCTGACTGCCTGGGAATTGGGCCAGCACGGCGTGCCGCACACGGTGATCGCCGACAATGCCGGCGGCCATCTGATGCAGCGCGGCATGGTCGATCTCTGCATCGTCGGCACCGACCGGACCACCGCTATTGGCGATGTCGCCAACAAGATCGGCACTTACCTGAAGGCGGCGGCGGCGCACGACAATGGCGTGCCGTTCTATGTCGCGCTCCCCTCACCGACGATCGACTGGCACATAGAGAGCGGTACGGCGATCCCGATCGAAGAGCGTGATCCGCGTGAGGTGACCCACATCGCCGGCTGGACCGAGGACGGAAAGCGAGTCGAGGTGCGACTTACACCGGACGAGAGCCCGGCGGCGAATTACGCCTTCGACGTGACCCCGGCCCGGCTGGTCACGGGCCTCATCACCGAGCGCGGCGTGTGCCCGGCCTCTCGCGACGGGCTGCTGTCGCTGTTCCCGGAGCGGCGCCAGCGCGGCGCCGCATAGCCGGACGCTTCGCTGTCATTGCGGAAGCGGAGCGACGAAGCAATCTCGATGGGCAGAGCACGAGCGGGCACGCGATTGCTTCGCTTCGCTCCGCAATGACAGTCGTAGGTGCGGGGAGAAGCCGATGACCACGAGCCGCCGCGAAATGCTCGGCCAGGTCACAGGCGCGATGGCCGGGATCGCGTTCACCGGCTGCGGGCTCGCCCGCCCGGCTCGCGCGCAGGGCCAACCGCAACGGCGGCGTGAGGTCGTCGTCGCCGGCAAGCGGATCACCACCATCGACATCCACGCTCATTGTCACATTCCCGAAGCGACGGCTCTGATGGGAGTAAAGCAGAATTTTCCGGCGCTGGTGATCACGCCCGACCGGGTCAAAGTGATGGACGAGCAGGGCATCGACATCGAGGCGCTGAGCATCAACCCGAACTTCTGGGACCAAGCCGAGCGCGACCTCGCCGCGGCGGTCGTCGAGCTGCAGAACGAGAAGCTGGCCGAGATCTGCGCCAAGACGCCGGACCGCTTTGTCGCCCTCGCCTCGCTCGCGCTGGCATATCCCGATCTGGCCACCGAGCAGCTCGAAACCGCGGTCAAGAAGCTCGGGCTGCGCGGCGCGCTGGTCGGCGGCAGCGTCAACGGAACCGAGCTCGCCGACCCGAAACTGCACCCGTTCTGGGCCAAGGCCGAAGAGCTCGGCACACTCATTTTCATCCACCCGCAAAGCGGCACCGAACTCGAAAAAAGCGGCCGGCTGAAGGGCAGCGGCGGCCTCTACAACGTCATCGGCAACCCGGTCGAGACGTCGATCGCGCTGTCGCACCTGATACTGGAAGGCACGCTCGACCGCTTCCCCGGCCTCAAGATCTGTGCTGCGCACGCAGGCGGCTATCTGCCGTCTTATTCCGGGCGGACCGACGCCATGTGCGCCAACCGGCCCGACCAATGCCCGGTCCCGCTCAAGAAAAAGCCGAGCGAATACCTGAAGCAGCTTTATTTCGACTCGATGGTGTTCACCCCGGAGGGGCTGCGCCACCTCGTCGCCGAGGTCGGCGCCAGTCAGATCGTCATGGGGACCGATTACCCGTTCCCCTGGACCAAGACCTCGGTCGATCACATCCTCGAGGCGCCGGGCCTGAGCGATGCCGATCGGGTGGCGATGCTCGGCGACACCGCGGCCAAGCTGCTCGGCATCAAGACCTGAACGGCAGGCAAACAGCGAACATAGGCCGGGTTGAGCGACGCGAGCCCCAGCGTGTTTGACGTCGGCCGCCCAATGGGCTTCGCTGCGCGCAACCGATCCTACGAATCCGAGCCACGAGCAATGCAGAACTGGACCGAGACCTATCGCGGCACCGTGCCGCCCTGGCAGTGCGACGTGACCGAGCATTTCACGATCGCCTATTATTTCGACCGGCTCGACGAGACGGAGCCGAACTTCGCCGAGGTGCTGGGGCTCGGCGACCTGCTCAGGGGAGCCGGCTTTCATCGCCGCTTCGATGTCCGGTTTGCCCGCGAGCTGCGAGCCGGCAGCAGCTTCCATGTCGAGAGCGCCGCAATCGGGATCGATGGCGGGCTCCGGCTGGGGCATCGCTTTGTCGATTCGGCGAACGGCGAAACCGTGACCTGGATCGAGGAGGGCTGGGACCTGGCCGCGGCGCCGCTGTCGCCGGAGCAGCAAAGCAAGCTCGCTACTCGGCTTGCCGCCTGGGAGGGCCCGGTGGCCGAGAAGCGGCCGGAACCGAAAAGCAATGCCGGCTTCATCCCGACCGTGCGCGGCCGGGTCAAGCCGGGCGATCTCGACGCCAATGGCCGTCTCGCGCTGGCCGGGATGGTGCACCGGTTTACCGATGCGTGCATCCAGGCCGGCTCAGCGATCGGCATGGATGCGGAATACATGGAAAAGAGCCGGCGGGGCTTCTCCACTTTCGAGCTGGCGCTCCAGCTCTACGGCTCGCTCGTCGTCGACGAGCCGTTTCTGATCGAGACCGGGATCGCCCATCTCGGCAATTCCTCGCTGCGCCTCGTGCATCGGCTGTGTCACGCGCAGAGCGGACAGGAGGTCGCGCGGCTGGGCCAGTACGGCGTCAACCTCGATCTCGATGCGCGCCGTCCGGCCAAATTCCCGGATGACATCCGCGTCCGCGCCGCCGCCCTGGTCGTGCCGGTCGCGTGATTTCCAGAGCGGGCGAGCTTACGGACAGCGCCACTGTCCGGTCGCTGCATCAAAATACGGGGTTGCGCCGCCCGGGCAGACGATGCCGCCATCATACGAGGCCGTGACCGTTGATGTTGGCGTGCGATGAAGCTGCGCCAACGCGGCGTACGCCTTCGACTCGGGTGCCGCGGGCTGAGCTAATTGCAGGCGCGCCATGTGATGGCTGTGTCCGCCGCAAGCAACTGACGGAAGCGGCTCGACATGGTCGATGGCGCCGGCGGGAATCCTCACCCAGTGGGCGCAATCGCCCGGGCGCGCGAACATCAGGCTTTTGGGGTCATCCTCGGCCGGCTTCACCATTCCGGTGAAGACGGTTGGCGGGTCGCCGGCATTGCGAAGCTTTTTGAGGAAATCCTCACCGGAGAACCGGTTGCTTGTCTTGGCCATTCCTCCTCTCCATAGAGTTTGTTTTTAACAAACGAGAACAAAATTCGGTTCTTTGTTCGCAGATAGCTCAGCCAGAAGCAAAAGGACTTTTCCGCAGTAGCAACTCGCGTTATACGTTCATGTACCGAACCTTTGGAGGTGGGAATGGGAAATCCGAGCCGCCTCAACCAATTATCTTGCGTTCAGTCGCTACTTTCGTTGGCGTTACTAACAAGCCTTTGCGCCTGCTCGGTCGTGGACGCCTTCGGCCCAAGAGCGGTGGACTACAATCAGGAAGCTGCGGACTCTTTCAGTTCGCAGGTGCTATTGAACATCGTCCGCGCTGCTTACGCTAAACCCCTTCAATTTACTGATCTCTCGACAGTTCAGGGTCAGGCCACGGGCTCGGCGACCACCGGCACAAGCCTGCCGTTTTTCGGCAGTCGTGGCACCTCTTCCCGGCTTTATACATTCTCCCCAGGTGTAACTGTTACCGGCGGCCCCAGCTTCAACATTGCGAATCTTCATTCCCAAGAATTTTATCAGGGTATTGAGGGTCAAATAAAGCTGCAAACTGTGGCACAGGTCTTAGATGCAGGATACGACCCTCTGGTGGTATTTCCAATATTTATTGCAGAATTGAGCTCTCCCGATTTTGTATTCAAAAACCGATTGGAGAGAACGGCCGATTTCAGAGCGTTTTATTCCTTCTGGTTGCAAATGAAGGCAAACGGGTTAGAGGTAGAGCAAATAAAATCCCCAACTCCGGTCGGACCACCGCTTACGGGCGCGCAAGCTGCCGACCCAAAGCTGCTTGCGGGGGCTCATTAGCGCTGCCAGCTCATCCAGTGGCGACGCATCCTCTGGGGGGCTCACACTGAAAGAATATGATCTAAAAAACAACAACGATTCAAATCTTTCTAAGCAAGATAAACAAGAATTAGTTCGCGAACACGCAGATAAATATTATCGGCTTGTCAAAAGTAAGAGTGATTATCGTTTCTGTTTTTCAAAATTTACCTATAAACCGTATCAGTTTGCGGATTTTAGAAAACCCAAGCCAGTTCCGGCAGTCATCATGATACGTATTGCGGAAAACGACTTCCTCAAATTTCCCACCGCGTCAATGGTCTGCGGGAGCAAATCGACGGGGCAGGCCGGCGAAACGTTGAACATAAAGACACGCTCAGTTGAGGAGATATTCCAATTTCTGGGCAAGATGGCACGGGTAGAGCTAGGTCTCACCGGCCCGCCTGTCCCACTTGAAGTACCGAGCAACGGCATGGGTAACGCGATCTCCTTGTTCCGGGTTGCAAAGGGGATACCCACCGATCAGGACATTGCTGCGACCTTTGACGGCGAAACGTATTTCGTCAGGCCCGACCCAACCGGAGAAGACGCCTCCAGCAGCGTCATCCAGCTCTTATCCGATCTGCTGGCGCTCTACAACTCGGCTAAAAGCCTGCCGGCTCCGAGTGTGATCCCGTTCGTTACGACGTCGCCCTGAGCTGGGTGCTATGCCGGTGCTTTCAGCGGCGGCTCGGCGGACACAGCCGGTTCGGCGCCGTACACATCCTCCCGCGAGATGTCGCGATTGGTGTAATCCGGCAGCAGCGCGGTGGCGCCGACGCTGACGCAGGCGCAGAGGAAGATGTAGATCGCGATAGCGTAGCCGGAGCCGGTCGAGGCGAGCAACGCGGTGGCGATCAACGGCGCCGGCCCGCCGGCGATCACCGAGGCGAGGTGGTAGCCGAGCGACGACCCGCTATAACGAAGACGCGGGCTGAAGCATTCCGCGATCAAGGCCGCTTGCGGGCCGTACATCATATCGTGCGGGATAAAGGACAGCACGATCGCCAGGAAGATCCAGCCGGGCACGGCGGTGTTCAGCATCGTGAAATAGACAAAGCCGAACAGCCCCATGGTGACCGCGCCGATCAGGTACATGCGCTTGCGGCCGATGCGGTCGGATACATGGCCGGCCAGAGGGATCGTGACCACCGAAAGACCGGTAGCGATCAACAGCGCGGTGAGCAGCAGGTTGCGCGAACTGTGCAGCACCGTCGTGCCATAGGTGAAGATGAAGGCGGCAAACACGTAGAACGGAGCCTGCTCGGCCATCCGCGCCAGCGCCGTCAACATGATCTCGCGCGGCTGACGCCTCAGCACTTCCAGCACCGGCGCGCTCGCCACCCGCTGTTCGTCGAGAATGCGCTGGAACACCGGTGTCTCCAGGATGCCGAGGCGGATGTAAAGCCCGATCCCGACCATGATGATGCTGAGCCAGAACGGCACCCGCCAGCCCCAGGCGAGAAACTGATCGCCGGAGATCGCGCTCATGGCGAGCACCGCCATGTTGGCGAAAAACAGCCCCGCCGGGCCGCCCCATTGCGGCCAGGAGGTTATGAAACCGCGATGGGCATTGGTTTTCGCCCACTCCATCGCGATCAGCGTGGCGCCGCCCCATTCGCCGCCGATGCCCATGCCCTGAATGAAGCGCACGATCGTCAGGATGACGGCGCCCCAAACGCCGATCGACGCATAGCTCGGGACGAAGCCGACCGCGAAGGTCGACAGCCCGGTCAGCAGCAAGGTTGCGATCAGCGTCGCCTTGCGGCCGATGCGGTCGCCATAATGGCCGAAAAAGGCTGCACCGACCGGGCGGGCGATAAAGCCGACCGCATAGATGCCGAACGCCTGCAACGTCCCGACCAGCGGGTCGGATTCCGGGAAATACAGCTTGGCGAAGACGAGCGGCGCGACCAGCACATACAGCAGGAAATCGTACGCCTCGATCACCGTCCCGACGGTCGAGGCGACGACAGCGCGGCGCAACTGCAGGCTGTGCTCGGCGTCGGACAGGCCAGGGACGGCCGTTGCGGCTGACGTCATCGGATTTCCTCCCGTTCACTGTGCTCTCTCGGCGGCCGGCAAAGCCCCGCGGGCACTATTCGATGGGTCGATCTTAACCGTCACGACCGCGCGAGAACAGCATCGCTTTGCACTGCTCTCGGGTTCGCTACAGCATGCCAACGACCGCACCGCTCATGCAGGTCGCGATGGTGCCGGAGAGGATCGCACGCGGCCCGAGCGCGACGATTTCGCGCCTTCGCTCCGGCACCATTGCGCCCATGCCGCCAATCAGGATGCCGAGGCTGCCGAAATTGGCAAAGCCGCACAGCGCATAGGTCATGATCAGCCGCGAATGCGGGCTCAATGCGTCCGCCGGCAATTTCGACAAATCGATATAGGCGATGAATTCGTTGAGCACGGTCTTGGTGCTCATCAGGGTGGCGGCGGCGGCGGTCTCCGAACCCGGAATGCCGATCAGCCACATCACCGGCCGGAACACGTAGGCGAACAGGCGCTGCAGGCTGATGGGCTCGCTGCCCCAATCGGGCAGCAGGCCGAGGATCGAATTGGCGAGGCTGACCAGCGCCACCAGCACGACGAGGCTGGCGACGATGTTGGCGAGAAAGACGATGCCGTCGCGGGTGCCTTTGGCGATCGCGTCCATCGAGCTGACCGGCGGGTCCGGGATCGCCAGCTCGGCCGCGGCGGCGGGATCTGGGCGGAACGGCACCATCAGCGCGGCGATGCTGAGCGCCGCCGGGGTGCTGATCACCGCCGCGATCAGAATGTTGCCGAGCGCATCGGGAATGACGCTGCCGAGCAGCGAGGCATAGAGCACCATGACGGTGCCGGCGATCCCGGCCATGCCGCAGCTCATCAGCGCGAACAGCTCGCCGCGCGCCATGCGCAACAGATACGGGCGGATCAACAGCGGCCCCTCGATATGGCCGACGAAGATGTGCACCGCAGCGCCGAGCCCGAGCGGCCCGCCGACCCCGACGGTGCGGCGCAGCACCCAGGCGAAGGCCTGCACGATCCGCTGCAATACGCCCCAATAGAACAGCAATGTCGCCAGCGCGCTGACCACCAGCACCATCGGCAGCGCCCGGAAGGCGAAGATGAAGCTGGCGCCGGGCCGGGTCTCGGCGAAGGGCAATTCGGCGCCGCCGAGATAGCCGAAGACAAAACCGGTGCCGGCGTTGGTCGCCTTCTGCAACGCCTCGACCGCACCGTTGAGCAGCAGGAAGACGCTCGCGGCCGGTCGGAATTCGATGAACAGCACGGCGAGCGCGAATTGCAGCAGCACCCCGGCCGCGACGACCCGCCACGGCACGCGAAACCGGTCCTCGCTCAATGCCCAGGCCAGTAGCAGCAGAACCGCGATGCCGAGAAGCCCGCGCATCGGCGCTACAGTTCAGGCGGCGCGTTCGGCCGCGGCCTCAGGCAATTCCTCCTCAATCGCGGCGAGGCCACCGAAGCGGGCCACCAGCTTGGTTGCGACCGTGTTGCCGAGCACGTTGACGGCGGTGCGGCCCATATCCATGAAGGCGTCAACCCCGGCAACCAGCGCGAGCGCCTCCACCGGCAGGCCGATCGCCGTCAGCACCGCCGCCAGAACCACCAGCGAGCCGGAGGGGATGTTGGCGCTGCCTTTGCCGGCGATCAGGATCGTGACCAGGACAGTCAGCAATTCAGACCAGCCGAGCGCGACGTTGTAGGCCTCGGCCAGGAAGGTGACGGCGAGCGTCTGGTAAAGGATCGAGCCATCCTGGTTGAAGGTGTAGCCGAGCGGCAATACCACCGACACGATCTTGTTCGGGATACCCATCTCCTGCAGGATCTTCATGTGGACCGGCAATGTCACCTCCGACGAGCGGGTGGTGAAGGCCAGCATCAGCGGCTCGAAAATCTGCCGGAATACCAGCAGCGGCCGCTCGCCCATCGCCGTCAGCATGACGCAGAAGATGACGATTTCGATCGCCAGCCCGACATACATAAGCCCGATCAGCTTGGCGAGGGCGAGCACCGCGCCGAGACCCTGAGTCGAGAACAGGAAGGCCATGATCGCCATGATCGCGATCGGCGACAGGGCGATGACCCATCGCGTCAGGCGGAACATCGCCGCCATGATCGCTTCGAGCAGGTCGACGACCGGCGCGGCGCGCGGGCCGATGCCGGCGAGCGACAGGCCGAACAGAATGGAAAACACAAGCGTCGGCAGTATCTTCTGCGCCGCCATGACGGCGACGATGTTGGACGGGATCAGGTCGAGGAAGAACTTCACCCAATCGACCGACACCGCGAGATTGGGCGGGATCTTGCCGGTCGGCACGAGCCCGACGCCGACCCCCGGGTGAACGATGCCGTCGAGCACGAGGGCAATGACGATGGCGCACAGGGTCGCGAAATAGAACCAGCCGAAGGCGATCGCGGCAACCCGGCCGAGTTGGCTGATATCGGCGCCCATCTTGTAGGTGCCGAGCGTGACCGAGGCGACGATCAGCGGGATGACGATCATCTTGATCGCCTCGATAAAGGCGGTGCCGATCGGCTGCAGCTGGGCGGCGAAGCTCGGCCACACAACGGCCATAACGAGGCCGATCACGAGCCCGCCGAACATCTGCAATGGCAGGGCAAGCCTGACCCGGCGGGTGTCGGCAGCTGCGACCGTCATTCGCACTCTCCTACGCTGGTGCCGGGAAGAGTGAATCGCGATTCGCGTGATCTGTCGAGCGGTTAGCCGATCTGGTTTCGATCGTAGCGCTCAGATCACGTTGTCCTCGCGCAGCAGCCGTCCCGCAGCGAAGCGGTCATAGCCGAGCGGCGACAAATCGAGGCTGAGGTAGCGCCCGGCGGTGATCCATTCGGCGATGGCGCGGCCGACCGCCGGCGCCTGCTGCAGCCCGTGGCCGCTGAAGCCGTTGGCCAGCAGGAAATTGTCGAACCCGGGCGCCGGGCCGACAATGCCGTTCTGGTCGAGCGTATTATAATCGTAATAGCCGGCCCAGCCACCGACCGGCTTGACCGCCTCGAAAGCCGTAACCCGCCGGGCCAGCGCGGGCCAGACGATCGTCTCGAACCGGTTCCATTCGACTTCGAGCGGCGGCTCGTCCGGGTCCTCGCCCGGCGGGACGCCGCAGATCGTGTAGGCGCCTTCCGGGCGAAACCACAGCCCGGAGGGGTCGATCACCAGCGGCATTCCTGCCGGCCGCTCGCGGCAATCGACGACGTAGACCGAGCGCCGGCGCGGCCGCACCGGCAGGTCGATGTCGGCGAGCGCGGCAACGGCGCCAGCCCAGGGGCCGGCGGCGTTGACCACGATGTCGCATTCGAGGCGCCCGCCGGCGGCCAGGCGGATCGCGGCGATATGCCCGCCGCGGCGCTCGAAGCCCACCGCCTCGTCGGTGACATAGCGCGCGCCGGCTTCCACCGCACGCCGTCGAAACAGCTGCAGCAGCGCATAGCCATCGAACCAGCCCTCGCCCGAAAGGCCAAGCGAGCCGACGGCAAGGCCCTCGGCATCGAGCCATGGAAAGCGTCGCGTCAGCTCGGCGGGCGCCAGAAGCGCGACATCGGCGCCGCAGCCGCGCTGGATCGCATGCTGGCGGGCAAGCACGTCTCGGGCGGCGGCATCAGCAAGGTACAGGTAGCCGGGCTCGACGAGGGCGATCTCGCCCGCTACCCCGCGCAGAAAGGCGATACCGGCCTGCGAGATCGCGATGTTGATCGGAGTCGAGAATTGCTGCCGGATCGAGCTGGCCGACAGTGCGGAGGAGGCGCGGCGATAGCCGGGGTCGCGCTCGATGACGACGACCCCGGCCGCGGCGCCGCGCTCGCCGAGAAAGCTGGCGACCGCGCTGCCGACGATGCCGCCGCCGATGATGACGATTTTAGGTATTGCCCGCCGCCGCGCCCGAACCATGCCGGCCATTGTGGCGCGGCCGGCCGGGCGCGGTCACGCGCGCAACGTGCGGCCCCAGCTGTCCGGCAGAGGTCAGGCGGCGCGGCGCTGCACGCCGGCGCGCCGGCGAGGCGCTGCATGCGCATCCGGCACCGTTTCGATCGCCGCCGGCCGGAATTCGTCGTCGCCCATATCCATCAGCCGGCGCAGCTGATCGCGGCCACGCGACAAGCGCGAGCGCACCGTGCCGACCGGGACGCCGAGGATCACGGCTACCTCCTCGTAGCGCATGCCTTCCAGCCCGACCAGCAGGATCACCTGGCGTTGCTCCGCCGGCAGCTTACCGATCGCGGCTTCGAGGTCGCGCAGCTGAAGCACGTCCATGGCGTTGGCTTGGACGGTCAATAGCGGCGCCATCTCCTCGACCGCGACATTGATTCCCTCGCGGACCGAGCGGCGCACGTCGTTGACATGCTGATTGTGCAGGATGGTAAAGAGCCAGGCCCGCAGATCCGTGCCGGGTTGCCAGAGATGCTGCTTGGCAACGGCCCGGGTCAGGCAGCTCTGGACGAGATCGTCGGCGCGGGACACGTCCCGGGTCAGCGCGCGCGCATAGCGGCGCAGCCGCGGAATCTCCACCTCGAGCAGCCGAGCGAAATCGTTCATAGGTCACCTCATCTTTGCGTTTCCGTGCCCCCGTTTCGCGGGGTTCGACGATTGCGCCAAGATAGGGAGGGGCGTGTAACCCTATGATGTACCGAGATTATGGTTTGGGTAAATTGTTGTAACCCTTTGCCGGCTTCCCGAGTCCGGCAGGTGAAAGAGGGCTCCTTTTGTAAACGGCGTTCAGTAAAAGCGCGCATACCGTCGGCCGCTGTTACCTGCAAAAACCGGCAGGGCTGGAATGCGGATAAAGGGCCTCCCCGATTGACCGACCGCTGGGGCCTCCCTATGTTCCGGCGCCACCGAGGAGCCCGTAGCTCAGCTGGTAGAGCAACTGACTTTTAATTGGTTACCGAGCTGATACATACCGCCTCATAGTGTCTCCAAATTCGGCAGAAATCCTCGTAATCTTGTGGTAGGTTGCTCGCTGTAGCACACCGTGCACCACCGCTACCCAGGCAATTTATGTAGCCCGGCTGTAGCCCGAGGGAGCCACTGAATGCCGCGCGTCGCCTTAACCGACCTCACCCTTAAGAACCTCAAACCAGAGAAGAGGGCGACCTACTTTGATATGTCGACACCCGGCTTTGCTGTTCGCGCGACCCCGAGTGGCGCCAAGACCTTCGTCATCGTTCATGGGCCGGAGCGTGCGCGGAAGTGGGAGAAGATCGGCACGTATCCGACCCTTTCCCTCGCGAAAGCGCGCGAGGCGGCACGAAACCGGCTGAGTGCTATTCAGCTCGGCATCAAGCCCGAGGCTCCCGTGATGACGTTCGAGGACGCGTATACGCTTTTCCTCGCATCATATAAGAAGAAGAATCGTGAGAAGACGGTGTACGAGATGGAGCGGATCGTAAAGCGCCATCTTATGCCAAAACTCAGGCGCCACACGGTCGCCGAGATTACGACCCAGGACGTAGCGACGATCATCGACAAGTTGCTTCCCACACCCGCGGAATGCGCCGCGACGTTCACGGCTGCGCGCACGCTCCTTCGATGGATAGCGCGGCGTCGCCTCATCGGCCAGAGCCCTCTTGACGGGCTACAGTTGCCGGTGAGGTCCGCATCGCGCGAGCATGTTCTTTCGGATGATGAGCTCGGTGCGATCTGGCGGGCGTCCGGCTCATTCGACGGATATTTTGGGCCGCTTGTTCGATGTCTCATTCTCACAGGACAGCGAAAGAGTCAGATCGCTCGACTTCGCGGTGAGTGGATAGATCCGCACGCCCGCACGATCACCTGGCCTTCGGAAGAGATGAAAGGCGGCAAGCCGCATACCATCGCCTACGGGGAAATGTTGGCAGCGGCACTCAAAGATCTACCCAAGGTCGGTTATCTCTTTCCCGCGCGAGGTAAGGCGGGCCCGTTTAACGGCTTCAGCAAATCCAAGGCAACGCTTGATAAGAAGCTCGGGGAAAACGTGCGGCCGTTCACACTTCACGACCTTCGCCGCACGTTCGCTACCAATCTCGCTGAAATGGGCATCGCTCCTCACATCATCGAACGAATACTGGCCCATAGCAGCGGCGTCATATCAGGCGTGAGTGCAATCTATAATCGTCATCACTTCCTACCCGAGATAAAAAACGCAGTGCAGAAATGGGAGACGCGATTGCAAACACTGATATCGAAAGCGGAGACCGCGGCTCGCGGAGGAAGCGTTTCAGCTGTAGAAGCACCGGCTTAGCCAGACCGACGGGCGCAGGTCGCAGGTCATGAGTGGTCGGATGAAATTTGGCAAATGCAGGTTAACGGGCAGGCGAGGACACTTTGTCAAATCTCACATAATTCCCGAGGCGTTGACCGAAGTTACTTGGCGCGGTCAGCCGCTTACCCAACAAGGAAAAGGCGGACAACTAATAAAGCGATGGACAAGCTGGTATGACGCATGCTTATCCGGTTAGCACATACCCATACTATATGTAGCCTTAAAGGCTGAATCAGCTTCGTTCATGCGGGGATGGCTGA